>ERZ791915.2476-NODE-2476-length-11515-cov-3.603316_pt1 | contig 11515 bp, 7 predicted proteins | sample MGYA00510139_ERZ791915 | MGnify/ENA primary metagenome ERZ791915 (study PRJEB30046, sample SAMN00792117) | human gut metagenome | study: EMG produced TPA metagenomics assembly of the A metagenome-wide association study of gut microbiota in type 2... | reverse complement strand
ACAAATAAATAAGGAGTAAAGTCTTCTCATTCGGTATCAATTTATTGGTTAATGGCTCAAAAGTACACCAGTTATCCCGGATTATCAAGTACTTGAAACAGAAGCAGGGAAAGAAGTAGTGCAAACGGTTGCATGAATCAAGAAAAGATCCTGAACTTAAAAAAGTTGAGGCTGGAAGAGAACCGAAAAGAGAAATCAAGCAATAGTTTTGTTATTATGGAGTAGAAACATTATTTTCGTATCACATAATATTTGCAGCTATGGAATTTGTTGATAGAATAGAGGAACAGCAACGTCTGATTAAGACATTAAACAGTGGAAAGTCAGCTTTTGTTGTGGTATATGGCAGACCAAACAAAACGTGCCACCAAATCAGCCTGTTGGCAAAAGAGATCGGTCTGATATTTCCGGACTTCGACAAGGTAGTTTATCCCGATTAGCAAGAGTGGAGGTGCTTTTACCATTGGTTGATGATAATACTCCTGCAAACGATAAGAATGCAGTGGAACTCACCGTTATGTCTGATATAGTGATTGCTTACGAAAAGGAACATTACCCAATAGAAAAGCCTACGGTTGCTGAACTAGATTACTTTGCCGGGTACTGAACATTCCTCCAGCTGCAATGTTAAGATTTTAAGGAAGGGCTATGACCGCCCTTAAACCTACTTAAGCTCCTTATCCTTTACTACAACCTCCTTATCGCCCTTTACTAAATAAATATGGCAACAGTTTGCTGAAACAACATAGTTTTCAGTAACTACTATTTTTTCTCCTATTTTACCAACAAGCTGCAACTCAATCTCTTTTCCTGCAAATTCTTTTCTATCAAGATCTGAAGCAATAGTATATGTATGAAATTCTTCTCCCCAATTAGGAACATCCCGTACCTTTCCTGTAGCAACTTCTATAACTTCATAATTATCCAATACGACAGGTGTACCATCTTCATATTTCATTTTAACTCCAATATTACAAAACTCGTCAGTACAATTAACACCAGAACAATCCTCTGCTCTATCATTATTTTTATCACTACTACACCCTGTACACAAAATAGCCAAACATAAAGAGGCAAAAAATAATAAGTTTTTCATAAGTAATATATTTTTAGGTTTCTACTTATATAGTAAATGCTCCCAAAACTGAAATACTGCATTCTATAAGCAAAAAAGTGTTATAAAAACAGCATTGTTATACTTATAGAATGTAGTATTGTTTTTCAATTAGCAGTCTACTTTCCTACTGTTATTTTCTCAGTCAAAATTTTATCTCCTATAATAATACGAGTTACATACATACCAGAGGTCCATCCTGAAGTATCCATCATATAAGATAAATTCGTCAGACCTTTAACTTCTAAAACTTTTGTCCCATAAGCTACATTGTATACTTCCAGATTCCAGTTCAGACTATTCCTTCCATTTATCACATCATCAGTAACTAACCGTATTTCTTTAATATTCTCTGAAGGAGAAAGTACTTTCAATGAATAAGCAGAAGCTGGTGCATTTCCGTTACCAGTATAGGAAAAGAATATTATTCGTTTCTTTTTACATACACCTTCACCATCAAGTATAAAAGCAAAAGGTAAACCACCAGAACGATATGGTAATTGAAATTCTAAAGTCTTTGTTGGCCGATGATAGTTCCAAAATAAAGGTTTATGAGTAATTCCACCTGAAGAGTCATAATAGATATCTTTATCATAATCACTGTTAAAAGTTACACGAACCATACAACCTTGATGTACAAATGTAGAGTTCTCTACTCTGCCACTTATGCTTGGATGAGTAACCCCATAAAAAGTACAAGCCTCTTGTATATAGGTTGCATAAGGATAGGATTTTGTATCAGATATAACTTCTTTTGATAAAGTCAATAAAGTATTTCCATTATAGACTATCTTTGCTACTAAATTTGCATTGTAAGGATAATAATATTTATTTTTTATAGTGCATTGATTAGGTACTGGATAATTAGTGTAAAACTGTGGTCGTGGTGCACTATTTGGTTCTGTTGGATATTCCCATACCACCATTGCGTTAGCTGGCAAATTCTTGATATAATAAGTACTACTATCACAAATAAATTTAGTTCCTACTATTTCTGGAATCAATTCCCTTGCTTCTAACTGCATCATACCTGTATTACTTGGATCTATCCAATCTTTTAATCTTCTCGTCGCTACACTTCCATAATCCCACGACACATCAAAACGTCCATAAAATTTTATTACTGGAGCACAACCAGAATCACCACCATGCAGCTGCCCTATAACTAAATGATTTTGATTCATCAATGGAGATCCAGAAGAGCCTCCCTCGGCTGTACCAATATCAAACCCAACCCTCCAATGCGTATTCTTTGCTGTGGTTGTACCATCAGTCCAATTAAGTGATGAATTATAACTTACAACTGCATCATTTTCTATTGAAATTTTCTTTATATCACCTCGTGGATGATGTATGCCAACAGCGTTTGCAGCCGCAACACTACTCCGAGTCCAACCTAAATAATAGGGCATATACCCATTCACGTCTTTAACAGACTCCATCAATTCCAACAAAGCAAAGTCTGAGTGGCTGTTATTTGCTACAAGTTTAGCCCCAGCCGAACTTGGAGGATTATATATATATGTATTAGAGCAATCAGGACTTTCATAGTTCCAATAGAAAATTAACTGATTCATCAAATTAATTCCCTGTGCATCATATCCACTAGCAAAACAATGATTTGCAGATAAAAAATAATCTTTATTTCCTGTATTATTGATTAATGCACCAGTACATAGTGCTCCATTACCATCATAAATCGCAGCAACAGCTCTCTTTTCTTTCTGCCAATTAGCACCTTCCGGACAATTTATATTCACATTACAACTCCTGGAAATTCCAGGAGTCACACCATGCGTCACATTACTTTGAACTGCAAGAACATTTTTATAAACATAAATCACTCGTTCTACAGAGATAACTCCTGTTTCCCTTCCAACAGGTTCATAATATTCAAGTACAATATCTTCTCCTGCCACAAATCCTGTTGCAAAATCTACTGGATTTTCCCGCGTACCTTTGTTGTTAAAACTCGTAAAAGCCCCTATACAGAATGTTTTATCTGCATTATAAATAAAGAATTTAGCACCTTCCGGTATCCAGTATTTATCATAGCTGACAGTCATAGCCTTTGCTCCTGATGCATGTAGTTGCAGACACCAAACCCGCATGCTATCTCCCAAGACTTGCCAATGACCAGAATTGTGCAGATTGTAATTCACAGCAAGAGGTAAACCAACACGATAAGGGATATCAGCATCCGCAAACAAACTATCTTCATGTAATGCTTCAGCTACATCAGGAACAGGCAGATTAATCACATCACTCGAACGAGTGGAAAATAAAGAGGATGAAAAACTCGGAGGCAACTCATTTGTGCTGATCTGTGCATTAGCACTGACTGAGAAGATTGCAATAAGACAAAATGCAAAACTCTTCAATATTTTTTTTGTTTTCATACGTATTATATTTTGTTATTTTCGGGAGATTTATACAAAAAGCGCAACAGCATTTCAAGATGAGATAATATTAGAGACAAAACATATATTTCAAATATGCTCTCATCTCTAATATTGTCTATTGTTCCTAAACTATTCAGTACCGTCACCTATCGTATCAGATACTTTATTGGTTATCAATCCAGATCTGAAAGTTTCACCCATATACTATAACTTCTTGCAGGAGCACTTAATTCAACACGTCCATCAGCTTGTACCGTCACAGTTTCCGTTGTATTGAGTACATTTACCAAAGTCTGATCAGACCAATCTGAGAAACCAGTATCATTGACAGTAACCCACATGGACTTAGCATTTGTATCATGATTGTTCAACACAACTATTGCGCCATCCTTAATTCCATTTCCTTGTCTCCTTGCAATATATAAGTTACTCACATTCTCAGCCGGATAAGGATTGCCAATCTCGCTCAAAACGGTCACAACCCCTCCCAAATATTCTTTGCGTATAGATATCAACTCAGTTATAGACTCTTTCAACCACGCCGGTGCAGTCACAGTAATTGAAGTATCACTTGCGTCATGTTGAGCCACTCCATAAAAATGAGGATAGAAAATACAGGGACGACCTTCATGTGTCAAAATATAGGCATATCCCAAATGATAATCTTTAGTCACCCATTTATCATGTTCTTTTCCTGTATCATGATTTTCAAGGAACGTAACAACAGACGTTCCGGAAAGTGCATTACCAGAATTGTTCCGAACCATCCCGGCATGGTTCAGCCAGCTCATATTATAGCTATTTCCCGTACCATTACACATTCTTGTTAAGTCATCCTTTAATGGGAAATCAAATGCATCCACATCAGCCCCCAAAGCTGCTACATTATTCACCCAGTCTTTGATGCGATTGGCCGCTCCCCAATATTCACCAACAACAAAAGGTTGCTTTCCATTACGAAGTGGCATACTACTTACCCAATCAGCTACAAACGCTTCTTGAAAACCGCGCACAAAATCAAGTCGAAAACCATCAAATCCCACCGTATTCATCAACCACTTTCCCCAATCGCTCAATCGGGTTTGCACAACTCCATCAAATGTGTTCAGATCATTTCCAAAGAATTTCGTATTGGTAATAATTTCATCAGAACCATAACCTCCCAGCCAGTCATTGGCATCAACAGGATGGAAATGATTATAATGCCAGTCATAATTAGCTTCCCCTACTCCGGTATGATTGGGATAAGTGATATGTGTATTGGTTCTTGCCTCCAAAGTAGTGACAGCAAGATTTACTCCATTATACCATACGGCTACCGGATAGTATCCTAACATACTTCCGGCGTCTACCCATTGCATCGGAGTACCGGTTTCACGTTTTGCAGTCAGACGTATTTCAATATCATGAGTGCTTGACAGGGCTATTTTATATTCATCAATATCCGACTGGTTCTCTATATGTGCCCTCACTACATAACCTGAACCCGGAAAAACATTATAGCTACCGTTTCCGTCATTCGGTTCATTTTCCCAGTCTGCGTTTTCAGTAATGTCACTATTATCCCAACGTATCATCACGTCATATCCCCGTTCCGTAACAGCCTCAGTCCATTTTAGGCAATACCCCTTTATCTGAATAAAATAGTCACCGGCAGTCGCATTGGGTATTACCCAACGTATTTCATTTGCCGGATACGGCATATACTGCCCATTACCCGCTTCACCAAATACATAGGCTTTAACTGCCGGATTTACTTCTTCATTATTATCATCAGAGTAGATATGATTTAACACCACATCCGAATAAACCTCTATCTTAGGTGACTGATGCATTACAGCAATCATCTGTTCCAATTCAGTGCGGCTGCCAAAACGGGTTTCTACTGTACCTTTCTGATTATAGTTACCCAAATCATAATGATCATAGATTCCATAGCCATTATCCACAATGCCCCAGTTTCCTTTTGCCGGACATGGTGTCCATATTCCGGTAATGCCCGCAGCTTTCAACTCCGGTGCTTTAGCTTTCAGATTGTCCCACCAACTGCCATTATAAGAAGTTTCATCTACAGGAACATCCCAATAAAAAGCCTGCATCATAACATCATCCAAAGCAGAAAGGCTCAAACTATCCACACTACTTAATGAAGCAGCACGCGTAGAGACAGGATAAAGGGCAAAGTCCTTATCCGAATTACAGCTTATAAAGCTACAAATCAAAAACAATGCTATAAATCCCTTGAAGGTTTTCATAGTCCACTTGATACTTTCTCTTCTCATAGATTCTACTATTTATGAAACGGCAAAAGATGCCAGCTATCTCCTACCGCTTCGGTTAACAAATCTTTTTCCTACTATTATCTTTTCTGTTAAGGTCTCGTTTCCTATTACTATACAAACGTTCTTTTAAGTTAGAACAAAAGAAATTTCTTTTATCGTTTCAGAAATATCAGACACATTTATCAAGTAAAAATTAACAACAGAGAAGAACTTTATCATTATAACAAGAATTTTCACCTAATATCTTAAATCTAAATGGAGCACCTGTTATTATTTGCAAAAGCAAGAAATATGTTCGATTCTTTAGATCATAACTATAATTAGCTTCAGAAACACTCCCTACTGAAGTAGCAAGATTCAGATGTAATACAAGGAGATTTTTAGAGCAAACACATGAGAAACCCGAGAAGCCACATAATGAGAATTTGAAATTGTCGGGGAGCCGCCATCCAAATTCCCCATTATTTTTCCGTTTTGCCGTTCTACTGATACATCTTTCGATATAAACATATTAGTTGAATCAACTTCAAAATGGTCAACAATAAGTATAGAATAAAAAAGATTCCCAACTCTTCTGACCTTGAAGATATTGGGAATCTCTCTTATATGAAAAATTACTCAACTACTACAAATACATATTCACCCGTAATATCATTAAAGAATACATTGTAAGTTCCAGCAGGAACAGACATGTTCTCGCCATTTGTAGTTGTAGTATTACCATAGTTTTTATCACCTATATCCACTCCCTTCGTAAGAGCTCCCCAACTAAGATCCCAACCATTATTAGCACAGAATTTTAATTCACCTCCTGATAGTTCTATATTTGCACCATACCAATTGTGAGGGGTCACTTCGTCTAAATCCACGTTATCATCTTGATTCCAGCCACAGAATTCACCAATCAAAGAGATATACTCATAAGTTGCTGGATCTTGATTGCTCAACCTATTCATTTTATAAGTAAGAGTAACCATATCAGCAGTGAGTGTATAAAATTCATTCTTTGCAGGAGCCATAATAGCACCACCATTTGCCACCAGCGTACCTTCCAATGACGTATCACCATCTATTGCAGTACCATAAGCCATATCCCAATTTCCAAAATCAGACCCCATCCAAATTTTAAAGTTTGGATCTTTAGCACCACCAATAGAAAAATCAGTAGTATAAGAGAACACTGTCATACTGGAAGGGTACATTATACATGTTTTCGCAGCATCACTCCATCCTTGCAGATTTCCAACTAAATAATATTCCGGTACAATTTCCTTAATTTCATAAGTATAGTCCATCATATTCAAAGTAATACGATACATGCCAGCTTTTGATATCTTAGCAGCTTGAGGAGAAGCGGTTACTAATGTCCCACTCATACTATCATCGCCATTTACAGCAACACCAACTACACCTGTAGGTCCCTCAGCCCAGAAGTCATCTCCACCAGCATCTACATTGTTTTGGGAAATAACCTTCCAATGCTGATCAGCCTTAGTCGTTGTAATCAGAATCGAAAATTCCGAATCTTCGTATACATCCTTATCACTATGAGTGAATTTCTTCATAGTCTCAGCATTCCACCCTACCATATCACCTACTAAATAATAAGCAGAAGCAATGAAAGGAGCTTCTGGAATAGCCTTCACTACAATCGGAGCAGTAGTCAGCAAAGAAGCCTGACCATCTTTCATCAAATTAGCGTAAAGTTTAGCATTCAATGTGCGTTCAACCGGACGTTTTCCATAATTATCTTCAATGATTTTTTGCAAATCAGCAGATGCTACTTTTCCATTACCCGCTGTTTTTACAGTGACCACCGCTGCTCCATCTACCGCATCAGGAGTTATTTCCAAACGGAAATTATCGACAGTTGTTCCTTCGGGCAGAGCAGAAGGAGTAATATTAAATACAACAACAGAGTCAGCAGAAGCCAAATCTACAGTAGATACAGCAGAAGCAGTAAAGCCAGGTAGCGTAACAGCCTCTTCTTGCGACCACGTCTGCGGAGCAGCCACGTCTTCATTGAAATCTTCGTCACAGGAAACAGTCGTAAAAGCAACTGCCGTAAGTAACGTATAGAATAATATTTTCTTCATAATTGTTTTTCTTTTATCAGATTATAATCTCTTTCAGAATCTCTCGCAGAAAAGTTATCAACCTATCCTGCAAGAGTTCTATTTATGATTCTTTTACTCAATCTTTCCGGTTCCCTTAGTGAAGTTGATGTACATCTTTTGACCGGCTTTGGAAGTAACGCGATCCAAGTCACTTCCACCAGCACGGTACTTCAACTTGCCATCGAATATCATGAACTCAGCTTTCCACCATTCAAACCCTTCAACTTTTACATAAGCGCGAGGACCTTCGGCAGCATCAGCAGCAAATGCAGGTGAAACGAAATCAGCATCGGCAACTTCGGGTACTGTGAACTTCCATCCTTCAGCGCACTCTGTCCAATCAGCACCTTCCTTTATCACACCACCAATCAGCCACACTGCCGGTTCATTAAATTCGACGGTATAATCAATGTTACGTCCATTAACGGCAGAGCGAATCACTATTAAATACCAGCCGGCTTTAGCAACACCGATATTACCACCACTATCAGACAGACCTGCCTTATAATTATCTACCGTTTCACAACCCGCAAAACCTATTTCATTATTATCCCAAGCCGTAGCTGTATTGAATTTAAGGCCACCCTCAGGCAAATAAACCAAACTCCAGAAAGTACCGGTTGTGCCATCATAGCAAGGAATCATCTCAAGAGATTTACCCCAATCCCAGCCACAGAATTCTCCAACCAAATAAAGCTTAGTCGGCAATACAACAGGCGGCAGTGCAAATTCTGTTCTCACGGAAGGCAAATTTATTACATTGGAAGTGATAGAAGAAATTGTTTCTGTAGCAGAAGTCAACTCAGCAATAGCCCGTACATACAAGGAAGTAGTTATCGGGAAATCGGCTTCCACTTTACCTTGAGCAACCGCCATATTAGTAATGGCAAGTGCCATTTCAGAAGCATCGACAGCCATCTTAGCCGTTGTATATTTGGTATCCAATTTTACAGGTGCTGCAAAATCTTCTGTAAGAGATACTTCTACTGAATAAATAGTAGGAGCTGTATAACCAAAATCAGGTTGCGAACAAGTCAATTCGACAGACTTGGAGTTTGTCAAATCATAAGTTGTGTTGACATAAGCAGGAGTATTCAACACGAACGCTGTAGGTTCCTGCAAGATGGGATTGGAATCCCTGTCAGAATCGCACGCCGAGAATAAAAGTAATCCGGCGGACAAAAAAGCCAATATTGATATTTTTTTCATATTATTCCGTTATTTACAAATGATACACTTTCATTAATAGCCAGGATTCTGCTTCAAGTTTGGATTAGCATTCAAGTCAGTATCAGGAATAGCAAAAATATTCAGATTAGCATTGAAATTTGTCCCTTCCTTCACGCCACCTTTCCATTGCCACTTATAGTCTGAGCTACCACCAAACTTACCGAAACGAATTAAATCACTACGACGACGTCCCTCGAAGTAAAATTCACGAGCCCATTCATCCAAAATTTCATTCAAAGAATAAGAATCTTTAGTAGTAGTATGAGCACGACTACGAATTTCATTGATAGCAGCAGCACCTTCAGTCGTTGTTGTACCTCCATTAAGGCGTGCAGTAGCTTCAGCGTATGTCAACCATGCCTCTGCAGCACGCATCAGGAAATAATCTGTATCACAGAACTGTGAATTCTTGGCAGCGGAACCATCAGAATAAAAATTTGTGAACTTAGTACAAGCAAATCCACTTTCAAAAGTGGCTACATCATCTACATCCAATGTATGACCTTTACCCCAGAAGAGAGCACGATCATCCTTAGCAGCCTTTAATACTCCCCAAGTATCCGTATCCTCGGGAATGCCACCATTTGGGAAGAACTTCTTCACTAAGTCTGGACGACAACGGTTACCTCCCCAAGCTTCTGTCGTACCATTGGTAGCTTCACCTACATAAGTCATCTTATCATTAAATGTAGAAGCCATCAGGAATAGTGACGTACCCCAACTGGTTGTCGTAATACCATCTTGAAGCAATGGAAGAATCGCTTCAACTTGTGCACCATTTTCACCATTATTTCCCATGAAAAGCATCTGATAAGCACTCCACTGACCTTCACCTGTTTTATGTAATGCATAACCAGACTTCATTACTTTATCAGCATATTCAGCAGCCTTTTCCCATTGTGCACTACCTGTATAAACCTCTGCATTCAAATAAAGGCGAGAAAGTAACATCCAACCTGCAGCTTGATCTGCACGACCATAAGTATTGTTCTTTGGAGTTTTCATAGATGCAATGCATCCATTTTCTCCTATTAATTCACTTTCAATAAAGTCATATACCTCTTTGCGAGTTACTTGGGGGGCAGCATCAGGCGAAACAGCCGTCAAGAAAGGAATATTTCCAAAACAATCCATCAAATGGAAATAATAATATGCGCGGAGGAAACGAACTTCTGCCGTCATAGTAGCATCATAATCAGGTGCTTCTGCTAAATAAAAATTACACATAGTCACACCAAAGTAAAGGCGATAATAAAAACCTTTCAACATAGGATGACTGGCTCCCCATTGATTGAAGTTAAATGCCGGAATTCCTTCATCACCCCAGTTACATATAGCCTCATCCGTTGTCAGCTCATTCGCATTGAACATTTGGCGAACAAAACCGGTTGTACCACCGTCCAAGCCATCGACATCGCAATCACCATTGGCACCACCATTGCCAGCCAATGCCATATTGGCATAACATTTAGTGAACAATGCATCATAATCAGGGGTCATATTCGTACTGGGGTCAATAGGCGTAACGTCCAAGTCGTTCACGCAAGAACCCAGTCCTAACGACAACAAAAGAACTGCCGTAGGAACTATATGTTTGATATATTTAAAGTTCATATTCTTAGTATTTTTAATGATTAGAAATTAAGAGTCAATCCCAATTGAGCCGTAAACGGACGTGGGTACAAGTTGTTGTCTATACCACCAAATACTTCCGGGTCAATACCTTTATAGTTAGTAATGGTGAATACATTGGTCACAGCACCATAAATACGTCCACCAAGTTTAGAACCAAACAACTTATCAAAACTATAACCTAATGTAATGTTATCACATTTCAAGAAAGTTGCATTCTGTACAAAATAGTCAGACAGTACATTGTCATTAGTCTGCCATCCTTTTTCAACGGACATAGTAGGAACATTGCTCAAGAAACCTAAACGATAGAGGTATCCTTTGTTAACATTGCTTGAACCTGCTTCCAAGTCGTTATATACGTAATTGTTAAAATTAGCACGCAAAGAGAAACCAAAGTCCCAATTCTTCCATATTATCTTAGACGATAAACCTGCTGTCCAAGGAGCTGCTGGACTCTTATAAAAGTATTTATCATCCTGATTAATGATACCATCACCATTACGGTCAACGTATGCACCTTCAATCGGGTTGCCGGCTTTATCATATACTTGCTGGAACACATAGAATGAGCTTGCCGGATGACCTACCGAATGAGCCTGGCAATTACCACCAGTACCAGCAGAGATACCACCTGTAGGAACAAAGTAACCTTCCTCACCAATCAACTCTGTAATTTCATTTTTATTATAAGTTGCATTCGCTGTGATTTCCCAAGAAAAATCTTTTGTCTGGATA
>ERZ791915.2463-NODE-2463-length-11557-cov-4.561902_pt1 | contig 11557 bp, 10 predicted proteins | sample MGYA00510139_ERZ791915 | MGnify/ENA primary metagenome ERZ791915 (study PRJEB30046, sample SAMN00792117) | human gut metagenome | study: EMG produced TPA metagenomics assembly of the A metagenome-wide association study of gut microbiota in type 2... | reverse complement strand
GGCTTCTATGGATTGAAATATAAGGCTTTTTCTATTATTCAGGATACATTAAATAGAAGGCCTGAGGCTATTGCTTTTTGTCGTAATATTGCCGTATTTCGTCAGACTTTAAAGTTTTGATAACACATGGGATATCTCCCATGTCTTTTATTCTATGGCAGACGTTGCTTTTGAACAACTCAAAGGAAATGGTGTTTTACGAAGGTTTGATTCCTTTTATGGAATCAATAATTTAGAGCCTATCCATAAATTAATGAAGTAAAGAGAATTGGCGTTTCAACAGATTGGACACGATGGGATGGCGATGGCGGGAGTTCGTGGTGGCTTTGTAAGCTTTTTGTGCATAGAGTAGGATTCCTACGGCTTTCATCAGCCGATGGATCTTCTCACGTGAGCAGGAATGGTGAGCCTTCAGCATGTGATACAGGCTGTTCAGGCCCAGCGCGGGGCATTTCCCATTTGAGGACAGATATCCGCTTCTGCAGCTGGGCAATCTGCCGTTCCATCTTGGTATTTTGTGTAACCCAGTCTTTGATGAGTGTGTCGATTGTTTCCCCGTTCGCGCGCATCTTTTTCACCCGCAGCAACTCCCTGTACTACCGTGCTGATGGCAGAATACCAAATTACTCGCAAACTGCTTTGGCTTGTGCCATCGCCTTTACGGGAGCACGGTAAAGTTTGAAGATTAAAGTTACGTGATAAACTCTTTTCACCAGCCGTCCAAGCAAATGGATTTGCAATTTCAATCCTCAGAAGGCGACATAGATAAAACGGCAACAGCGGTATCGTTCAGCGTGGTGCTGGCTCGTTAGGACAACATAGGGCCTTGTGCGCACAATAAAGGCTCCTTTATTTCGTGGAAAGATATTTATTGTGGGTGTGGTTCGTGGCTGTATTTTTTATCGGGTGCGATAGTCGTCACTAAAAAGACCACGATTTTTTATTTTATTGATAATATTTTTTCCGTTTTTATTGATTTTTTTTGCTTTTATCGCTATAATAATTATCGTAATGAGAATTAATCGTGGTTTTAGTTCTCGTTTTTGTCCGTATTTCAATATCTAAAGGAGGTCACACATGAAAAAGTTACTTGCACTATTTTTGTCTCTTGTTTTGTTGCTCTCTGCCTGCAGTTCAGTTTCTGGTTCAGTCTCCGGTCCGGGTAACAGTCAGAGCAGTGAGGACACGGAGCCCGGCACAAAAGGCAAGTTAAGCATCCTGTACATGTCCGGTCCCTATGCGGATTCAGCTCGCGCCATGGCGGAGGAGTTCACGGAAAAGACTGGCTATGAGGTAGAAGTGAACGATGTACCCTTCGCTTCATTCCACGAGACTGCTATGCTGGACTTTGCCAGCCAGGCTGGCAGCTACGACGTAGTAGCAGTGAACCTGTCTTGGCTGGGCGAGTTCGCACCTCATCTGGAACCGCTTGATTCCTATGTTGAGGCCAGTGACATAGACACCGGAGACTTTATTCCCAGTGTGCTGGATGCCTGCCGCTGGGATGGAGTTCTATATGGTTTTCCAAAAGCACCTACCCCTAATATGATGGCCTACCGTACCGACCTTATTGAAACGCCTCCCACTACGTATGAAGAATATATGGAGATGGCCGCCAGGTTCAACGACCCGGCTAACGGCATGTATGGAATCTCTATTCCCGGAAAGAAAGAGCAATATGCTGTGCTGTACCTAGTGCGCAGCTGGGCTATGGGGGCCGACGTGGCCGACGCTGACTGGAACGTTATCGTAGACGGCGACGTCGGTCGTAAAGCAATGGAGCAGTTGGGAGAGGTAACCAAGTACTCGGATCCGGCTGGTCTGTCCTGGGGTCTGGAGGAGAGCATCAACGCTTTTATCCAAGGCAAAGCGGTTTTCTGCGAGGCCTGGCCCACTCTGGGTATCATCCAGAAAGCGGACGACCCGGAGCAATCCAAAATCGTGGGGAATTGGGCCATAGCACCCTTCCCGGAAGAAGCCACTGGCATGAAGCAGATGAGCATCTGGTGTGTGGCAGTGTCCAAATATTCTCAAAACAAGGAGGCCGCCTTTGAGTGGCTGAAGGAGTATTCAAGCCCTGAGCATCAGACGCAGTTCTATGAGGAATTTGGTGTGCTGCCCAGCTTGACCTCTTTCTGGGAACAACCGGAGGTGAAGGATTCGGTGATTGGCCCCTTGGGCGAGGGACTCAAAAAATGTTTGCCCAAGTGGCGTGTGCCTGTATCTGCCGAGTTGGACACCATCATGGCCAATGCGGTCAGTTCGTACATGTCCGGTCAGATGAGCCTGGATGAGGCCATGAGCTTTTTCAGCACGGAAATGAAAAAGGCCTTGCAGAACAACCCGCCTCCCGAGGGCAGTAAGAACACCAATGCTATCGCCATAAGCGAGGCGCTGGGCAAATAGCTGCGGGTTGCACGCGCTCCCTGTGGACCCTGCCCTGTGCTGGGTGCACGGGGAGCTTTCTTTAAAGTTGATCGGGAGGTGTATCTACATGAAGCACGGCCAACAAAGGCTACGCGCCGGGGCGGCACAAAGCCTGAGCGACCGCGTCACCACATGGCTGTTTCTGCTGCCGGCCTTGGCTGTGGTAGTAGTGGCGGTGGTAATACCATTGGGCAATTCCTTTATTCTCAGCTTTCAGAGGGTGCGCATCAATGTGCCAGACTTTGAACCCGTTTTCTTGGGGCTGGAGAACTACCGACGTATGTTCAGCGACCCGTTGTTCATCCGTAGTGTGCAGAACACGATGCTGTTCGCCTTTGTAACAGTGTTTTTTGAGTTGGTCTTGGGTGTGATGTTTGCAATGATGCTCTCGGGTGACGGGCGAGGAGCGCGCATCATGCGTTCAATCATGCTTGTCCCCATGATCATGGCGCCGGTAGCGGCTGGTACCATGTGGCGTATGATGCTGGACAAAAACACTGGTATCGTGAACTATCTGTTCACGTTGGTGGGGATGCCTGCAGTGGACTGGCTGGGCAATCCAGTGCTGGCTATGGTGTCCATCATGATGGTGGATATCTGGCGTATGACCCCTTGGTTCTCCATCCTGCTCATCTCAGGCATCAAGTCCATCCCCGGCGACACCATCGAGGCTGCCTTGGTGGACGGCGCCAACCGTTTGCAATGTTTTTGGAGGGTAGTGCTGCCGCAGATGGCGCGGGTGCTTTGCTTGGTGCTGATGTTGCGCCTGATCGATGCCTTTAAGGTTTTCGATATCGTGTTTGTAATGACAGGCGGGGGCCCGGGCATGGCTACCGAGATGCTGCCCAACTACATCTACTCTCAGGGACTGCGCTATTTCGATGCGGGTTACGCTGCGGCGCTGGCTCTGGTGTTCATCGCGGCTATGTCGGTGTTGTCCGGTGTATTCATGGCGGTGCGCAGGCGCATCGCGCAAGATTGAAGGGGGCTATAAGCAATGACGTCCCGCAAAAGAAGATTCGACGGAGTGAGCGGCACGCTCACCAATTTTCTGGGAAAGCCGACCAAGTGGGTGTGCGTGAGCCTGTTCGCATCACTGGTGGTGTTCCCACTGTACTGGTTGTTCACAAGCGCCATTAAATATGAGGCAGACTATCTGGCAAGTCCACCCGTGTTGGTGCCCACTCGGGCCACGCTGCAAAATTTTGTCACCATTTTCACCCAGGATGGAGTGGGCCGGGGGCTATACAACTCGCTGGTGGTCACGCTGGTGGCAACGGCACTGGCCGTGCTGTTCGGCAGCCTGGCTGCCTACGCCCTCACCCGGGGGGCCCTGGGGCGTAAGACCAGGGGCTTTTTCGCCTTTTGGTTTTTGCTGCAGAAAATGTATCCGGCCATCGCTACCGCTATTCCCATCTACCTAGTGATGCGCCAGTTGCGTTTGATCGATACCAAAACAGCCATGATTATCCTGAATACCAGCTTTAATTTCCCCATGGTCATCTGGCTGATGATGGGCTTTTTCCAAGAGGTGCCGAAAGCAATTGAGGAGTCTGGTATGATTGATGGGTGCAGCATGGCACGGCGCTTTTTTTTGCTGGTGCTGCCTGTCGTAAAGCCGGGGCTTATCGCATCTTCCATCCTTACTTTTGTTGGAACTTGGAATGAATTTTTGTTTGCGGCCATCCTCAGCGTGCGTAAGGCTAAGACCCTGCCTGCCATTATCGCGGGATTTATCACTGACCGCGGACTGGAATGGGGCCCCATGGCCGCCACCGGCGTCACGATTATCGTGCCGGTGTTCATTCTGGTATGGCTGCTGCAAAAAGACTTTGTGCAGGGGCTGACGCTGGGGTCGGTGAAAGGGTGAGATGAGAGATATGTACCTGCAAACGCTATTGCCTCAGCCTGTGCGCCAGGCCTTGCTACAGGACATCCAGGGCCATTTGCTGCAAGACGTGCTAGGCTTTTGGACTCCTCGCGCCTGCGACGTGGAGCACGGAGGCTATCATACACATTTTGACAGACAAGGGCGGCTGCTGAGCAACGAGAAAAACACCTGGCTACACGCGCGCCAGACCTGGCTGTTTGCCCGTGTGTATCAAGACCTTGTGTCCGATCCCTCTTGGCTTGCACTGGCCAGGCAGGGACGCGACTGGCTGGTGGGACACGCATATGCGGGGGGAGGGCGATGGAACTATCTGCTGAACGCCGAAGGACGGGTGCAGCAGGGTACCATCGCTCTGTACACCGATCTGTTTGTGCTCATGGCTCTGTGCGCCTATCTGCAGGCCAGCGGTCGGCAACAGGATCTGCCACTGGTGGAAGCCACTTTTCAGGCAGCGGCCCAAAACCTGTGCAATGACCAGTTCCCAGACCTGTTTCCCCAGCAGTACCAGCCGGGGCGTATCAGCCACGGCAAGTATATGATTGCGCTAAATGCCTTTGCCTGTGCTGCCCCAGTGTTGGGCTGGAACCGATGTAAGCCGCTCATTGCCTACTGCCTAGACCGTATCTTCGGAGTTCTGGCTGACCCGGTTCGCCCCACTGTATACGAGCTTCGCACCCTGCAGGGAGGCGGGGTGGATACCGAGGAGGGCCACCGACTGAACCCAGGGCATATCTTTGAAAGCATGTGGTTTGTGCTCGCGTTGCCCCCGCAGATGGTATCGCCGGACCAAAGAGATCTGGCGTTGCGCATCGTGCGTGCCACTGCTGATCAAAGCCTGGACAGGCGTTACGGAGGTGTGGTGCACATGCTGGACGACGAGGGCCATGAGGGCCGTTATGTGGACTGGGACCCCAACCGTGCCCTCAAGTGGGACGAAAAGGTATGGTGGACCCATGCCGAGGTGTTGTGTGCCCTGCTGATTCACGCGGACCAGACCGGCAGCAAGGCTTCTCTGGGTGATTTCATGGCCCTGTATACATGGTGCAAGCGTCACTTTTGGGATGAGGAATACGGAGAATGGTACGCGGTGCTGCACCGGGACGGCAAGCCGCGAATCATGGACAAGGGCGGGCTACAAAAATCCGCTTTCCATGTGCCGCGTGCACTGTACAATTGCTGCCTGCTGCTGCAGGGAAAGCCGATTTTCGGCAAAGGAGGCGAGGTATGACATACCCCAACATTCTGTTCATTCTGGCGGACGACCTGGGCTGCTGGAGCTTGGGCTACACCGGTAACCAAGATGCCATTACTCCTCATCTGGACGGCATGGCGCGCCAAGGGATGGTAATACAGAATTTTTTCTGCGCCTCGCCAGTGTGCTCGCCGGCCCGTGCTACGCTGCTCACTGGGCGTATGCCTTCGGTACATGGCGTGCTGGACTGGCTGGATGGTGGCAATATGTCTACTGCGGGCGCATTTCCAGTGGAGTATCTGCGGGAATTCCGTGGCTATACTGACTATCTGCACGAAGTGGGCTACCAGTGCGCGCTCAGCGGAAAGTGGCACTTGGGTGACAGCATGCGCCCTCAAAAGGGCTTTGGACACTGGTACGCTCATCAGTATGGCGGCGGCAGTTACCAGGATGCACCTATGATTCGTGACGGGATACCGGTGCACGAACCGGGCTATATCACTCACGCCATTACACGCGATGCGGTAGAGTTTCTGCACCGGCGCGACCCGGCCCGCCCCTTTTACCTAAGTGTGCATTACACTGCTCCTCACACGCCCTGGCTGCAGGGCCACCCTCGGCGTTACCTGGAGCTGTACCGAGACTGTACCTTCGATAGTTGCCCGATGCTCCCACGTCACCCCTGGCAAATCGATTTCGAGGAGTTCGACCAAGATCGCTTGGCCATGCTGCGCGGCTATTTTGCCGCCACCACTGCCATGGACGAGGGCGTGGGCCAATTGCTGGACACGCTGGACGAAGAGGGTCTGGCCGGTAATACGCTGGTGGTATTCACCAGTGACAACGGCTTCAATTGCGGCCATCATGGTATCTGGGGAAAAGGTAATGGTACAAATCCCATCAATATGTATGAAAGTTCCATCAAGGTGCCATTTCTGGCACGTATGCCGGGCACGGTGCCTGCCGGCACACAACTGCAGGGACTGTACAGCGCCTATGACGTGTTTCCCACGCTACTGGACTTTGCGGGCGTGTCCCACACCGAAACACACCTGCCAGGCCACAGTTTTGCGCAGCTTCTGCGCGGCGCGCCAGAACCGCCCTCCGAGGGGGAAGACGGTCCGGGCGTGGTGGTTTATGATGAATACGGTGCGGTGCGTGCGTTGCGCGGCACACGCTGGAAATATATCCGCCGCTGGCCTACCGGGCCGGACGAACTATATGATCTTCTGGATGACCCGGACGAGTGCCAAAATCTGGTTGACAAAGCTGACAGGACGCTGGTACACTGTTTACAGAAGCGCTTGGATAACTGGTTCGCGGGCAACTGCCGTCCTCAGACCGACGGTCGTTTTGCGGGGGTCACAGGTGCGGGGCAGTTGAAGGTCCATACGGCTGTCGGGTTTGAGCCCGGTTCGTTTAACCCACAATACTCTGCTTTGCGCTGAAAGGGGAGGCATACCGCTTAGCCATGAATAATCCCAAGAGTAAAAAGATACTGCGCACCATTTACTCCATGCAGGGAGTGTCGCGCCCATGTCTGCTGAAAATGAGTCGCTACACCCCTCCCACGCTGTATCGTATCATTGACGAGCTCATGAGGGACGGTTATGTGGTGGTGTCGGGTACTGGCGAGGAGAGTGGCAAGGGCCGCCCTACCGACCTGCTTTCCCTGAATGGAGATTTGGGGCAGGTGGCGGTATTGCACATTTCTCGCACCACTTTTTCCTGTGCGGTGCTGGATTTTTCCGACAGGCTGCTGGCCTGCCGCCGTCATGTCATTGAACCAAGTCTTACCCCCGAACAATGGGTTGCTACTGTACAGGCTGATCTGGCCACCATGTGCGCTCAGCTAGGCATCGCGCCCACCAGCCTGCGTGGCGTAGGGTTGGCTGCAGTGGGACCATTGGACTACAAGGAGGGGGCCATGCTAGGACCGCTTCACTTTGCCTCGCCCCGCTGGGGGCGGGTGTCCATTAAAGCACTGGCCGAACAGGCTTTGGGTTTGCCTGTGCTGCTGGACTGCAATGCACGTGCCGCTCTAATGGGGCACTATCGACGTGATTACTATGAAAAATACCGCAACTTAGCTTATGTAACCGTAGGAACAGGCATCGGATCCGGACTGATTCTGAACCGAAAGCTGGACAGCAACTCCTCAGTAATTTTGGACGGGCTGGCTCACATGATTATCGATGTGGATGGCCGCAAGTGTACCTGTGGGGAATACGGATGCCTGGAGGCATACGTTTCTACGCACGCTATTGTGGGTCAGTGCGTACAGGCGATGCGGCGGGGCTGTTTCAGCAGTATGGGAGCTTATCTGGATGAATTGCACTTTTCCCATGTGTGTCAAGCGGCGCAGGAAGGTGATGCGCTGGCGCAGGAACAGTTGCAGCAGGCGGCGACCATTCTGGCAAAAGGTATCGTGAATTATTTGCGTATGGTGAGCCTAGAAGCGGTCATCTTGGGCGGCAGCCTTATTGAACAGCTGCCTGCCTTTTTCGACACGGTATGCGATCTAGTGTCGGCCAAGGAACTAGGTGTGGCGTTGTATAAGGCCCAGGATGAGGATGCCAGCATCCTGCATGGCATTGCTGGTGAGGTGATATTACAGCAGCTATGAACAGTCCCGAGGATTCGCTAATTTGCGGATTCTTAAAACACACGCGCTTGTTCAACGTACAGAACAGGCGCGTGTGTTTTCATGAACATTTTTAAGATTTGGAAAATATTTGCATTATTTAAATATGTCTGTCCAAAAATTGAATGAAAGCGGCAGCGCCGGTGTGAGACATACCGGCGCTGCCGCTTTTGTGTTGGTAATGCCAAATGTTTTCGTTGGTATCGTAGAATAGCGGATTTGGAGCTGGCTATTGAGCACAGCTGACGGTATGCTTTGTGTCAGAAACCCAAAAGGAGTGGTCAATATGGCAAGCATCCGCAAGCGCGGGGAAAACAGTTATCTGCTGGTGGTATCCCGGGGATACGATTACCAGGGCAACCGGCTGAAGCCGGCGCAAAAGACAGTGCATCCGCCGAAGGGGCTGACGGCAAAACAGACGGAGAAATGGCTCAATGAACAGGCGGTCCTTTACGAACGGGAGGTGAAGCACACTCCCGGTGAGTCTGTGGATCGGAGCATCACGCTGGCAAAATACATCGACGTCTGGCTGGAGCAGGTGGCGCCAAAGAAACTGGCGGCCAGCACACTGGTGCGGGATAAGCAGGATATCCGGCGAATCCTGCCAGCGCTGGGGCATTACAAGCTGGTAGAGCTGAACAAGGACATTTTACGGGCTTTCTACGACGCGATGCGCTCGGAACAGAACTGGAAGACAGGCGGACTGCTGGCTGAAAAAACAGTGGAGGGCATCCATTCCTGTCTTTGCGGGATTCTGTCCGATGCAGTGGAGGCAGGGTATATCACGCACAATCCTGCATGGCGGGCATACAGGAAGAAAGGCGCGCCGCAGGAGCGGCCGGTGGCGGATGAGGAAACAGTGCAAAGGCTTATCACAGCGCTGGAAGGCCAGAGCCTGAAATACGAGGTCTATTTCAAGCTGATCCTCGCCACGGGCATGCGGAGGGGCGAGGCCTGCGGCCTGCGGTGGTCGGACATCGACTGGCGCCAGCGGGCGCTGCATATCCGGCGCAATGTAGTAAAGCTGAGCGGCCAGCCGATCCTGGTGAAAGAACCGAAGACCCGTGCGGGGGTGCGGGTGGTATATCTGTCGAAAGAACTCTGCAAACTGCTTCGTGTCTGGCAAAAAGAAAGTGCGTGGGAGAAAGAACAGCGTGGTGGAGGGGAACTGGAGGAAGAGGACTATCTGTTCCGACAGCCCGGCGGGGATCCGATGGTGCCGGGGACATTCACATTCCGGTTCAAAAAGATTCTGCGGGAGGGCAATTTGCCGGACAATTTGAACGTGCACAGCCTGCGGCACACCAACGCCAGCATGCTCATTGCTCAGGGCGTAGATGTACGCACTGTGGCGGGCCTGCTGGGGCACGCACAGCCCGGCACCACATTGGACATTTACAGCCATGCTTTCGACAAGAACAAAAAGCTCGCACAGGAGAAGCTGGCCGAGGCGATGGGACTATAGAGGAAAAGGAAAAACAGCCCTCGGAATTCCGAGGGCTGTTTTGGTGCGCCTGACTGGACTCGAACCAGCGGCCTTCCGGGTCGGAGCCGAACGCTCTATCCAAGCTGAGCTACAGACGCACATTCATATAGTGCCCTCCCTTACAAGGAGGGCACTATTTATCATATCATAAGAATTCAATTTTGCAAGCGTTTGAAACGTTTTTTGTGCGTCGTCGGGGGAATTCTTATGCTGCGGGCCGCACAAAGCGTTCCAGCGCTTTGGCGATAGCCATAGTCAGTACGGCGTTTGCGGCCATTTCCACGACGCCGCCCAGCAGTGTGGAAGACCAGATTGCAAGCCCGAACGCGTTTTCTACGATACCATGGCAGAACAGGTAGATCATTCCCACAAACAGCGCTGTGTTTACAAATGAGGAGCCGCCGCCAGCCAGCAGATACAGCCAGGCGGGCTGCTTTTGGCGGCCTTTCATCACATTGTGCATCAGCCCGGCAAAAAGTCCGACGCAGACGCGCGGCACAATACAGACAAACGCAGTAAACAGACCGCTATAACTCAAGATCAACTGCCCCAGAGCCTCCGTAGGGGCTTTGATAAAACTCGTTACACCAAAGGTAAGACCGAGAATCAGGCCGGCCGGCGTCCCCATCAAAACGCCGCCGATTGCGACAGGAAGTACCATGATGGTGAAGGACAACACTCCGGCGGGAATATAGCCCAACGGTGTGGCGGCCAGAACGATGGTAATAGCCATCAGAAGCGCGATGCGGACAAGATACGTGGTTTTTGTGCTTTTCATATTGTACTCCTTTACTGCTGTTCCGCCTAAAGCGGATACAGCGTAAGCTAATTTATGTACACGCCCCTATATAATGTAATATAAAGAAGCGGAACACCAAAATCATGTAAGATGTATTCTATTTTGTGTTTTTCTGGTAGAGCCTATACAGACCGTCCAGAACAAGGTTCTCACGATAATAGATCTTATGGAGGCAATGCGGCAGGATTACGGGAGCAAGCTCTCCGCTGGCAACGCAGGTGGGCGTACCGCCCAAAGCTTGGGCAAAGCGGTCAATCATGCCGTCCAGCATGGAAGCTGTGCCAAAAATCGCGCCAGCCTGCATACTGGCGGAACTATTCGTGCCCAGAACCCCGCAAGCGGGAGCAGACAAATCAATCTGCGGTAGCTGTGCGGTACGTGCGCACAATGCTTCAACGCCAATCTTTACACCCGGCAGAATGGCCCCGCCCCGCAGTGCGCCCCGGTTGTCCAGAGCCGTGATGGAAACGGCGGTGTCCATAGAGATAATAACGCAAGGAGGCGGATAGTCGGCCAGAACTGCAATGGCGCTGCACACCAGTTCGCTGCCAAGCTGGGAGGGATCATCTGTCCGGATGGAAAGCCCGGTTTTGAGGCCCGGCCCTGCGACATAGATGCGTCCCGTGTAAAGGTGGTTCAGCGCCTTGCGGACACAGGCCAGCATAGAGGGCACAACGCAGGAAAGAATGACGCCGGAAATATCCTCCGGCTGCGCACCATAGAGAGACAAGACGGACCCAAACTGCACAGCATATTCGTCTGCGCTTTTTAACAGATTGGTATGCATACTGGAACAAAAACACTGCTTGTCATCCTGGTAAGCACCCAGCAGAATATTGGAATTGCTCACATTGACTGTCAGGATCATACAAAGACGCCCTCCCGGAAAAGCTCTTTTTCTTTCCCTATATATAGTAATATAAAGAAAGCCGGTGCGCAAGCGGAAAATGCATGCAAAATAGAAGACAGATATAGTAGCGAAAAGGACGAAGGACACTATATCTATCATGAGTAAAAAAGACGTAAAAAAACTTTCCCAAAAGTGTTGACAAGAAGCCGCTGCTATGATAATATAACTAAGCTGTCCCGAGGGGACGGAGCAGACCTGAGAGAAGAGA
>ERZ791915.2446-NODE-2446-length-11644-cov-2.600570_pt1 | contig 11644 bp, 9 predicted proteins | sample MGYA00510139_ERZ791915 | MGnify/ENA primary metagenome ERZ791915 (study PRJEB30046, sample SAMN00792117) | human gut metagenome | study: EMG produced TPA metagenomics assembly of the A metagenome-wide association study of gut microbiota in type 2... | reverse complement strand
GCCCATGACTTTGATCATTTCAACTGCGCCAGGACTTGGCTGGACACGGACTTTCATGCCTTTCAGATCATCTGGTTTCAGTACTGGTTTATTGCCATAGAAACTGCGGGCGCCTCCATCATAAAAAGTCAGCCCGAAATAACCTTTGCTTTTCGTTGAGTCGAGGATTTTTCTCCCGATATCGCCCTGCATGACCTGATAATAATGATCACGATCGCGGAACAAATAAGGCAGGCTAAATAATTTATAGGAATTTTCAAATGCTTCCATTTCTGCCGCATTGGTTTTTACCAGTGGAATAGCGCCAGAACGAATCAGCTCCATTGTTTCTCGTTGAGTACCCAATGTTCCATTTGGATAAATACGAATAGTAATATCACCGTTAGAGTACTCTTTGCTCTTTTTCGCAAAGAACTCCATCGCTTTATGAACAGGATGAGACTTATCCTGATTATGACTCAGTTTTAATGTCACTGCCCAGGACTGGCTTGCGGATAACATAAGAACAGCACCGATAATGCCAGCGGATACTTTTATTTTCATAGATGTTCCTTTTCTAATAAATATGGCGGCAGGTGCCGCCAGTGAATGCGCATCAGTAGCCCAGTGCTCTTGGCAATGCCATACTGATTTGCGGAATATAGGTCACCATTGCCAGCACCAATACCATCACGGCATAGAATGGCAGCATAGGTTTGATAATTTTATTAATCGGTAATTTAGATACACTACAACCGACAAATAACACACTGCCTACAGGCGGAGTACAAATACCGATACACATGTTCAGTACCATGACAATACCAAAGTGAATCGGGTCCATGCCCAGTTCGGTGACAACCGGTAAAAATATCGGCGTAAAAATCAGTACCGCCGGTGTCATATCCATAAAAGTGCCGATAATCAACAGGATAATATTGATAATAAGCAGGATTATTATTGGGTTGTCAGAAATAGTGTTAAGCAAATCGAGAATCAGGAAGGGAACGTCAGCGTTTGACATTGCCCATGACATTCCCATCGAAGAACCAATTAATAACAAGACAATTGCAGTGGTAATAACGGATTCCAGAAATATTTTAGGTAAATCTTTAACTGAGATTTCACGATAAAGAACCAGTGCAAGGAAAAGGGTATAAATTACCGCAATTGCCGAGGCTTCGGTTGGAGTAAAAATACCGCTTAGTACGCCACCCATAATTAACACAATCAGGAAAATACTGGGGATAGCCATCCATATCGCAACGCCAGCCTGGCGCAAAGTCGGACGTTCTGGTTTTGGATAACCGCGACGTACAGCGATAATACCGGCTATTACCATCAGTGCCAGACCCAGCAAAATCCCCGGAACATAACCCGCCAGGAACAGTGCGGCAATAGAAGTACCACCACTGACCAGTGAATAGACGATTAACGTATTACTTGGTGGAATAAGCAACCCCGTCGGGGCAGAGGCAACGTTAACCGCAGTACTGAATGCCGGGTCGTAGCCCTCTTTAACCTGTTGCGGATGCATGACGCCGCCCATCGCAGCCGCCGAAGCCACGGCTGAACCAGAAATTGCCCCGAACAGCATATTGGCGAGAATATTACAGTGAGCAAGTGAGCCTGGCAGACGACCGCCGAGAATACGGGCAAAGTTGATTAATCGTCGCGCTATTCCTCCATGGTTCATAATGTTGCCAGACAAGATAAAAAATGGGATTGCCAACAACGTAAAACTATCTAACCCGGAGGCTAACTTTTGGGAAACCACACTCAATGCTGAGTTGAAATCGAGTTGTGTGGAAATTGATGCCAGTGTCGATAAACCAATGGCATAAACAATAGGTACACCTAATGCCAACATAAAAAAGAAGGCACCAAATAACACAATAATCGGTAACCAGTAATCCATAATTTCTCCATTCCTACTATGGTTGGTTGTTGTTTGTTATCTTTAGAGTGGTTGTTTAAGTTCGGTTAAAACCATATCTATGGTGTATATAATAATAAGTACACCACTAATCGGGATGCTCATATAGATATATCCCATTTGCCAGCCTAAAGCGGGCGAGGTCTGACCTGAATCGAATGTATCCATCGTTAATAGCCCACCACCATATACCATAATGATGGTTGCGAAGATAATAACGATAATCTGAATACACAAAAATAAATGACGTCGGGCTTTTCCTTTCAGCATCATAGGTAGCAGGTCAATCGCCAGATGGTTTTGCCCGGCGGTGTATGCCCCACCAAAAAGTCCAAGACAAATAAAGAGCAAACGGCTGAGTTCATCTGTAAAAATACTGGGACTAGTAAATATAAATCGTGCAGCCACCTGCCACGTCACACATGCCACGATGATCGCCAAAATGGTAATGTTCAATGCTGCAAGCAGAGCATTAATAGATCTAATTATATTTCGCATAGTGATTAACCTTTGCAATATCATTCATCCTGTGGCTGGTAAATTGTCCCATTAAGAAAACCAGGCCAGTTTTTTTCAAACCAAATACCTCGGATAATAGGAAACTCACGAACAGGTGTTTCTCTGACGTGAAAGATACCGTTGCAATAATGAATAAGTAGTTTATCTTTTTTATCCTCAGTACGCTCTGAACGAAAGCGCCAGGCATCACAAAAACCATTTCGTGTTTGCGGAATAGAATTTCCATCCCTGTCGAGAATAATACGTGCTCCCCGACTACCACCACCTGCGTCAATATAATGCGTTAATTGCGTTAATACGGCGGCAGAAGTCAGTGCCATATGCCGCCACATAAACAGCTCGGCAACTTCACCCACATGTTTGATAGCCAATCCATGCCGTTGGACAAATTCGCTCAATAGCAGGGCATCGCGAGTGGCGCGTCGGACTTTATCGGCATGGCAAATAAATCCCGCATGGTCAGACATTCGTGCCTGAATTTTTTCTCTCACAACCGACAACGGCATCCCGGTCCCGTTATCGTGCGCCTGAGTAATGATCTCTCTTATAGAAGCCTGTGTAGGAGCTACCAGCTGTGCTATATCTCCATCAATATTCCGCTTTTGCGTGCAACCAATAAAACGTGCCAGACGAACAGCAAAAACCTGCCCGGCATTCAATGCTGCACCACCAGGGCGAGTGACGCCGTGTGTGCCAGCAACTTCCCCCACGGCGAAACAGCCGGGCAGGGAGGTTTGTCCCCAGATATCCACTTCAATGCCGCCATTCATATGCTGATTATTCATGGCAAACTGCAAAGGCTGTGTGGTGAGATCGTAACCGTGCATCTTATACAGCGAGATAGACAGCGGATTCATTCGTTGCAGCCGTTCGATGGGCGATGGTGCCAGAGCGTCGTTATTTTCCAGATACGCGCGAACGTCGTCGTCCAGTCGATCTAATGAGAACGGCAGGTCACCCGGCACCGCTTCAGGGTTGCGATTGAAATCCATAAATACCTGACGCCCTGATTGCTGCTCTTGCGCTACTGCCATATCTAACAAGCTGGAGCCAAAATCCATCACCCGAGTGGCGTGGAACGGCCACTGATAGCCTTTACGGAAAATGTTTGAAGCCAGCTCCTGGGTGGTGCGATAGTAATCCGCGAGGAAGTTATACTCGTTACCCTCAGCATCCACGGAATAGATATACGGGATCACCTGTACATAGGTGCCGGATAAATTCCACGGAAACGTGCTACGCGGCGTGCCTATACCAAACTGGCTTTCGGTCAGATTGGTTAGCGTCAGACCTTCCTCCAGCGCCAGCCCCAGCGAGCCGAAGCATTTATGTGGATAAACACTGTCGCGATAAAGCTCGCCCGGTCCGCCCGTTGCCAGTACCACATTGGGCGCAGTCACAATTGCCAGCCCCCATGGGTTATGGGCGCGATGACCGGTCGCGAGGATTGCCCCTGCCACGCGGTCTTCGCCGTTTTCGTCACGCTGATGCAGCAGTTTAATCACTGTTGCACTGGTCAACACTGGAATGGCGAGGCGCTGTACTTCTTCCAACAGCACTTTCACCATTAACCTTGAGGTACGCGGCCCACACGAGGTTGCACGCCCGGCTTCGTCATGGTCGGTTTGATAACGAAGAATCGCGCCATAGCGATCTTCCGGTAATTCCAGACCAAGATATTGCAACCCGCCTAGAGTGTGCAGAGAACCTACCGCTTCGACATAAGCGGTGTCGTGATCCATCGCCCCACCGCTCGCCAGTGCCTCTGCCAGTTTGGTGAAGTTGTCGCCGTTGCCCGCGGTAGCGGCGGTAAATAGTGTCTGTTTATCGGAACCAGAACATGCCGACGTCCCCATATATAACCCGGCGGTAGCGATCAGCACATTTTGCTGGCGGCGTTTAAGTTCAACAGCCGCACGTAATCCTGCTGCACCACTGCCGACTACCAGGGCATCTGTTTGCCAGAGTGGGTAATCAACACCGTCTACCGTGACAACCCATGCGGGCTCTGCCTGTGCAAAACCCTTTGGGAAAGTAACGTGCGTCAGCGCATCAAGGATGGTGTCATCAAGCTGACTCATGCATCCTCCATCGGCGTAAACAGGCTACTTTCCATCAGGCGTGGATGCTTGATAATTGGACGGAAAGCCATATACGGCAGAATGTCGCGCTCAATCTCCACACCCGGCGCGATTTCAATTAATTCAACGCCTTCTGCCGTTAACTGGAATACTGCGCGTTCAGTGATATACAACACTTCCTGACCACTTTGCTGTGCGTAGGCGGCGCTAAAAGTGATTTTTTCCACCTGGGTAACCAGTTTAGGGATTTGACCTGACTGGGCGATATGCAGGCCATCTGGCGTTACATCGATCTTGCTGCCTTTAGCGTCGAACGTGCCGCAGAACACCACTTTACGGGCATTTTGCGCAATTTCGAGAAATCCGCCGGGGCCAATTAGATTGCCATTGAGATGGGAGACGTTGACGTTACCGTACTGATCCATCTCTCCCATGCCGAGGAAGGTGATATCGATCCCTCCGCCACTGTAGAACTCAAATTGATCGAGTGATGGAATAATGGCGTCGGCGTTGCGGGCGCAGCCGAAAAACGCATCATCCAGCATCATACCGTTATGTACGCCTTGCTCGACGCTCAGCCATAAACTTTGGTAAGGAACGCCTTCGCGCAGCGCTACTCCTGGAATACCGCCGGGAATACCAAAGCCAAAGTTGGTTGAAGCGCCAGCTACCAGTTCGCGTGCCGCCCGACGGGCAATCAGGCGACGTACCGGATGACTAACCAGTTCAATAGCGTCGTTAGAACTCAGACGGCGATGTTGGCCGCTGATGGTCAGGTCGTAACCGCCAAGATAGGTTTGTGGTTGTTCGCGGTGTTCAACGATGCCATCAACCAGAATGCCCGGTAATTTGACCCGGCGTGGTTCAATCGCGCCAGCTTCCAGCACATCGCGTACCTGTACGAACACTTTGCCGCCGCTGTTGTGTGCTGCCAGCGCCATGGAATAGCTATCCATATCAATCGCTTCTTCTTCAAGGCTGACGTTGCCTCGAGGATCGGCATAAGTGCCACGCAAAATCGCGTAATCCACTTTGAAAGGGCGATAACGAAGTTTGGTTTCACCGTCGATTTCAATCAGTTCTACCAGCTCGTCGGTAGTGCATTCATTCGACTTACCGCCGCCATTGCGTGGATCAACAAACGATCCCAGCCCAACGTGGGTAAAAAGCCCCGGACGTCCGGCGCCGATCTCCCGTAGCAGTGCCTGAATCACGCCACCAGGAAAGCAGTAGGCTTCAATCGTGTTATTTTTTACCAGCGCCTGCATTTTGGGCGACCAGGTAAAGTGCCCGGCAATAATGCGTTTGAGCATCTCTGCGTGCGCAAAACGGTTAGTGCCTTTGCAGTCGCGATCGCCAATACCCAGCGAGTGGATTAGCGTCAGGTAGCGAGGGTTTCCGGTTTGCAGGAAACGCGCTTCAATAGCAGCCAGAATATGGTCGGCTTCCACCATACCGCCGCCGTTACCGCTAATAGCAATAGTCGCACCGTCCTGAATTTGCGCCGCCAGTGCCTCGGCGGTTGTTATCTTACGCATACAATTTCCTTATTGATTATGGAAGCTCACGCTACTTTTTTCGGCAAAGGCGCGCGTCGCCTGCTGGCAATCCTGAGTGGCAGACATTAATCCGGCCAGTAGCTGGTGCGGGTAATCGGCATGTTTATTTTCCAGTGCCAGAATCAGTTGCTTAATATGCGCCAGTGCCACCGGACCGCATTTTTCCAGCTGCGCTAACTGGTTCGCCATCCAGCTTTCCACCTGTTCTTTTTCTACCACTTCATCAATTAAATTCGCCGCCTGGGCTTCCTGCGCCGTCAGGCGTTTACCCAGCATCAGCATCTGGCGACCGACCACCGGACCAACCTGATTAAGCACACGTTCAATGCCCATCCAGCCAGGCACCATGCCGAGCATCACTTCCGGGTTAGAGAATTTCGCGCCGGGGCGGGCAATACGAATATCGCAGCACAAGGCCAGTTCAATACCACCGCCGATGGTATGACCGTTGAGATTCGCAACGGTTAATTGGGGTAAGTTTCGCAGGCGATTAAAAACGTCATTACCGCGTTTAATCCATTTTCTGCCCATATCTAATGGCGAATAGGCCGACCACGATTTAATATCGCCGCCCGCACAAAAGAATTTATCGCCGGTTGCCGTTAATTCGACTAATCGTAATGTGGTGTCGTTTTCAATTTCATTTAAATAATGGTCGAGAGATTCGATCATCTCTTCGTTAATAGCATGACATTTATCTTCACGGTTCAATGTCAGGCGGCAGGAAGCCGCCGCTCTGCTGAACAGAACGGGTTGGTCACTCATGATCATTCCTTAACAATAATGCGCGATGCGATCGACGCTAATATCCAGCGTGCTGTTAATATCTTTTTGCCACCAGTACGGCGAGAATATTTCCAGTTCAATAGCGCCATTAAATCCGGCGTTTTCAACCAGCCGACGAATTGACGGAATATTGATGACGCCATCTCCCGGCATACCACGGTCATTGACCAGATCAGTGGTCGGCACTAACCAGTCGGAAACATGAAACGCGAGGATGCGTTTTCCGGCACGCAGGATCTGACTGGCGAGATCCGGATCCCACCAGACGTGATAAACATCCACCGCCACGCCGAGGCCAAACTCACCATCGGGATCGAGTTCATCACACCAGTCCAGCGCCTGGCGTAACGTGCACAGGCAAGAGCGATCGGCAGCTGTCATCGGGTGCAGTGGCTCCAGCGCAATTGGCACGCCGACATCTTTCGAATGTGGCAGCAACTGGCGAATCCCTTGTTTCACTTGTTCTCGCGCTTCATATAGATCTTTAGTGCCCGTTGGCAGACCGCCAACCACCTGCATATAACAGGCGGCGTTAAGCACCGCTGCGTCGTCCAGCGCCCGGCGGTTATCATCAATCGCCAGTTTGCGTTCCGCCAGTGTCGGCGCGGTGTAGTAAGTGCTACGGCACAAACCGGAAACGCTCATGTTACTGGCGGCAAGCTGGTGGGCGATTTGCTGGAGATCTTCACCTTGCAACTCCCTGCGCCAGGGAGCAATCGCGCCAATACCACGCGCGGCGCAGGCATCAATAATGGCGGGTAGCAGCGTTTTATAGCCCAGTGTTGCGGTATTGATACTGAATAAATCCGGGCGTTGTAACAGATCTCTCATGATTCAGCCTCAGAAGCGCGGCATACTTAAGCCGCCGTCGATGGCGACCGCCTGACCACAGGTGTAAATCAGTTTACCTTCCGCCATCGCGCGGACAGTGGAAGCAATATCAGCCGGATAACCCCAACGTCCCCACGGCACCAGACCTTTGGCAATCAGTTCGTCGTAATAAGCCGTTGCCGGAATAGTCATATCAGTTTTGATGAGACCTGGGCGCACTTCATAAACGCCAATTTGTTCATTACAAAGGCGAGCTGCAAATAGACGAGCAGCGGCAGAAACGGCGGTTTTGGCAATGGTGTATTCGCCGCGATTCATCGCCAGCATGATGGCGTTGATGGAACTGACGAAAATAATCGAGCGGTGCGGCAGTTCCGCTTCCGGTTTCGGCTGTGCCAGTAAACGCTTACTGAATGCCTGAGCAAGGAAGAACGGCGCGCGGGTGTTAATGGCAATGTTTTGATCGAAGCTGTCTGGTTCGAGGTCGAGGAGGTCACCGCGTTTTTTCACTGAAATTCCCGCGTTATTGAGCAGGCAGTCCAGACGCCCCCACTGGTTTTGCGCCGCGTCGAGCATCTCTTCATGCAAGGAGAGATCGCCGACATCGGCAGGGAAGCAAATCACTTCCACGCCTTCAGCTATACATTCTTGTTGTGTGATATGCAGTTTTTCTACGCTGTCGGCATCGGGACGATCGTTAATCAGCAGGTTAAACCCGCCACGAGCAAGCTCCAGCGCACAGCCCTTTCCAATACCACGAGCGGCTCCGGTAATCACGGCAACAGGACGAGTGGATTTCATACAATAGCTCTCTTTTTTTGAATATTGTTTTCTAAGTGACAATTAGCTTGCGACGTGACGCAAGAAAGATCAACCATCTGGTTGGTTGATATGCGATAGTGATCACAGGACATTTGATAACTTGATGAAAGTACAAGTTTTTATCCTTTTTACTGGAGCTTCTAATTAATCGGGTTAAGATAGTTATCTTGAAGAGGTCGTGGGGAAGCGTTATGTATCTTGATACCAGCAACGTACAGAGCCTGAAGGAAAAGCTGCTGTTATGCGCGGTTAATGAATTTGCCGAATATGGTTATGAAGGGGCCAGGGTCGATAATATTGTTAAGGCTGCGGGGTGTAGTAAACAGACGGTTTATCATCACTTTGGTAATAAAGAAAATTTATTTATTGAAGTACTGGAATATACCTGGAACGATATTCGACAAAAAGAAAAGGCCCTTGATTTCTCAGATCTTCCGCCACAAAAAGCCATTGAGAAAATTATTGATTTTACATGGGATTATTATATTGCTAATCCCTGGTTTTTAAAAATTGTGCATAGTGAAAATCAAAGTAAAGGTGTGCATTATGCAAAATCACAGCGTCTCTTAGAAATTAACCATGCGCACTTGCAGTTAATGAAATCCTTATTGGATGAAGGGAAGAAACACAATATTTTTAAGCCAGATATCGACCCATTGCAGGTGAATATTAATATTGCTGCGCTTGGCGGATATTATTTGATCAACCAGCATACGCTTGGCCTGGTTTATCACATCAGTATGGTTTCCCCCCAGGCACTGGAAGCCAGACGTAAGGTCATCAAAGAGACAATCCTTAGCTGGCTTTTGGTTGACCCTTCATCTACCGCGCACGAATAAAACTGCCATCCGGCTGGCGGGTGAACAGGACCTGTTGATTATTCCCCGTATCAATGGTTAAGCCCGTCACCACGCCGCTGGCGTTCTGGCGGATTTTCACCATTTGCCCGTTTTGCAAATTACTCAGCGGCTTACCCGCGCCTTCTACCTGCGCCATTGCATAGACATCGGTAGCGGGCAGTCCGTGGTCGCGGAACAGCTGCGCCATCGTTTTACCGGGTTCGACACGGTAAGAGCGCCATTGATTATCAATTCCGCTATCTGGCTGGAATGGTTGTGTTTGGGTAGTTTGCGGCTGTTCTTCTGGCTGGCCTTCCTGTATAGGTTCTGGAGCGACCGGAGCCACCTGATCAGGATCATTTTGTGGTGTGACTAATTGCGCCCGCAGCTGTTCTTCTGTCGGCGGTTGTGATTGCGACTGAATATCTAACTGCGCTTCACGCGTCACCACCGGCGCGTTGGGCGTATCATCAGATGGAAGCAGAAATCCGACCACCAATACAATGGCGGCAATAATGATCCCCCGACGATGCATCGGCGGCAGCGGGTCCATGAAGCGAAAATTGTCCGGCGCGTGCCAGACTTTCTCCAGGGTTGGTTTTAGTTCAAAGCGCCCGGGCATGGTTTCCTCCTGCTCCGCGTCTTGTTCCTCAATCATAGCCTATGAATAAGCTAACGCTATGATGTCCGTGGTAAACCCGCCTTTATTATATTCATACGGGATATTGCTATTGTTTCTTTTTCCCCGGGATTTGTCATCATTCCTGCGACAAAGTTTTACCCAAAGAAGTGTGGCTGATATGCTGCCCGCTACTTTTATACCCTAAGAAAGGAAATACGATGACCACCCCAACTTTTGACACCATCGAAGCGCAAGCAAGCTACGGCATTGGTTTGCAGGTAGGGCAACAACTGAGTGAATCTGGCCTGGAAGGGCTGCTGCCAGAAGCACTGGTTGCAGGTATTGCCGATGCGCTGGAAGGCAAACATCCGGCTGTTCCGGTTGATGTGGTGCATCGCGCGCTGCGTGAAATCCACGAGCGCGCCGATGCCGTTCGTCGTCAGCGTTTCCAGGCGATGGCTGCTGAAGGTGTGAAATACCTGGAAGAAAACGCCAAAAAAGAAGGTGTGAATAGCACCGAATCTGGCCTGCAATTCCGCGTGATCAACCAGGGTGAAGGCGCAATTCCGGCACGTACCGACCGCGTTCGTGTTCATTACACCGGTAAACTGATCGACGGCACCGTGTTTGACAGCTCCGTTGCTCGTGGTGAACCCGCTGAATTTCCGGTTAATGGCGTGATCCCTGGCTGGATTGAAGCACTGACTCTGATGCCGGTAGGTTCTAAATGGGAACTGACTATCCCGCAGGAACTGGCATATGGCGAGCGCGGCGCAGGCGCATCCATCCCTCCGTTCAGCACCCTGGTGTTTGAAGTCGAACTGCTGGAAATCCTCTAAGCAGCGCATTCTGTTCCCCTCGAACCAGAGGGGAGCAGGCATTCAGCAATAAACCCTTCAGTTTGCCAAACGGCGCTATTTTGTGTTGCAAAGACCCCGTAAGCGTGTATTTTTGTGAGCTGTTTCGCGTTATCACCGTGATATGACACTCACTTTAAACATAAAATTAACATTAGATCTAAATCTTAGTATTCATCCCGCGTATTGTTACCTAATATCGATGAGTCCCGATACAGATTCGTCGTATCATAGACTGACTAAAGGCCGTAGAGCCTGAACAACACAGACAGGTACAGGAAGAAAAAAACATGGTAGATCAGGTAAAAGTCGTTGCCGATGATCAGGCTCCGGCTGAACAGTCGCTACGGCGCAATCTCACAAACCGACATATTCAGCTTATTGCCATTGGCGGTGCCATTGGTACGGGGTTGTTTATGGGGTCTGGCAAAACGATTAGCCTTGCCGGGCCGTCGATCATTTTCGTTTATATGATCATCGGTTTTATGCTCTTTTTCGTGATGCGGGCAATGGGGGAATTGCTGCTTTCGAATCTGGAATACAAATCTTTTAGTGACTTCGCTTCCGATTTACTCGGGCCGTGGGCAGGATATTTCACCGGCTGGACTTACTGGTTCTGCTGGGTTGTAACCGGTATGGCAGACGTGGTGGCGATCACTGCTTATGCTCAGTTCTGGTTCCCCGATCTCTCCGACTGGGTCGCCTCGCTGGCGGTGATAGTGCTGCTGCTGACGCTCAATCTCGCCACCGTGAAAATGTTCGGTGAGATGGAGTTCTGGTTTGCGATGATCAAAATCGTCGCCATTGTGTCGC
>ERZ791915.2444-NODE-2444-length-11650-cov-3.443122_pt1 | contig 11650 bp, 9 predicted proteins | sample MGYA00510139_ERZ791915 | MGnify/ENA primary metagenome ERZ791915 (study PRJEB30046, sample SAMN00792117) | human gut metagenome | study: EMG produced TPA metagenomics assembly of the A metagenome-wide association study of gut microbiota in type 2... | reverse complement strand
TTGGGCAGCAGCCGATACAGCAGGGGCATGAACTCCTCACCGGATTCCTCCAAAAGCATGGCGATATCCGGCGGCTCCAGAGGGAGGAGCAGGTCTCGGACGGCGGCGTACTGCTTTCGTCGCAGCATGTCCTTAATTTCGTCCAAATAGCGGTCCATTTCTTCTTCACGGTCAAACATGGTTAGCTCCTCCTTTTCTGCAAAAAATAAAAGCCGCAGCCGGGCTCCGGGTGTGGCGGGCCGCTGCGGAAAAGTACGCGCCATACAGAGTGCGACGCGGGCTATTGTCCACCGTAACAAGCTTTAGCATCGCGGGGCAATGAAACTGCGTTAGATGATACCTTGGTTTCGATATCGCCTGTTCAAACCATCTTATGGTGTCTCCACCACTTCGCGGCAGCAGTCCGTATCCCTGCGGTAGCCTTACCTACCGGAACATTATAACTGGCGAAAAAACTTCGTTTTTCTGCCAAAAGGCCCCAGGTCTGCTGCGCGCATAATTTTGGTGCGGAGCACCAAAATTCCACACCGGCAGCCTGAGAGGTATTTTTCCCCACGCACATGTCGCGGTGAAAAATGATCTCAATTTTTGCCGCCTGCGGGCGGCAAACTCTGCGAGGCCCTTAATATGTTAATAGTATGCCAAAAAAATGCCGCTGTCAACCCCTTTTGCGGGAAGAATGGGGGAGAAAATGTTGCGGGGATGATATTGCAGAGGGCGGGGAAGAACACAGCCCTCTGCAATCTGACATAATAAATACTTTGTGTAGGGGGCGGCGTCCTCGACGCCCCGTTTCACCGCAGCTCTTGTTGCATTGCCGTAGGGGACGATGCCCCTGTTGCGGTGTCCAAAATTTCCGCGCTGCCTTGCGGCGGACGCCCCCAATTTTGACCGCGGCCACTCGCTCACTTCGCTTCTTCTGCCACTGGCAGCGCTCAGTTTGCTCCCCACATCGTCCCGCCCCACTGCAGCTTCCTGTTGTGCGTAGGGCGGCGTACCCTCACGCCGCCGTGATGGTGTGGCGGTTGTCGGGCGGTGGGCTGAGGGCGGATCGCCCTACGGATGGGTTATGAAACCGCGTGTAGGGGTGTACGAGGGGTTTATCCCGGGAGGTATGCTTACTTCCGTGTAATAACCGTGCCGTCGTTTTTGTGAATGCTGTTTTCGGCCAGCACACCCCGGACGCAGGAGGTGGGATAGATGATGCTGTGGCGCCCGATAACGGTGCCGGGGTTCAGGACGCTGTTGCAGCCTACCTCCACAAAGTCGCCCAGCATGGCGCCCACCTTTTTGCGGCCGGTGTCCATGCGCTCCTGGCCGCAGCGGACCACCACCGGCAGCTTGTCGCTTTTCACATTGGAGGTAATGGACCCGGCGCCCATGTGGGACTTATAGCCTAGGATGGAATCGCCCACGTAGTTATAGTGGGGGGTCTGCACGCCGTCAAAGAGGATGACGTTTTTCAGCTCCACGGAGTTGCCCACCACGCACCCGGCGCCCACCAGGGCGCTGCCCCGGATGAAGGCGCAGTGGCGCACCTCCGTCTCCGGGCCGATGATGCAGGGGCTGCCCAGGTAGGCAGTGGGGGCCACGGTGGCGGTTTTATGCACCCAGACCTGGGGGGAAACCTCGTCGTAGCCCTCCAGAGTGGGGCCTACGGAGAGGATGAAGTCCTTTATGCCTGCCAGGGCCTCCCAGGGATAGGTGAACCGGGAGAGGTAGTCGGCGGCGATGGTGTGATCCAGGTCAAACAGGTCTTTTATAGTCAGCATGATGTTCTCCTTGTGTTATTATATAGTGTATGTTTGGATAAAACGGATTGCCACGGGTGCGCTGCGCCCGCACAATGACATGGTGTTTTGCATGGTGCCATTGTAGCACCGCCGCCGGATTTTGTAAATAAGTTAAAAGATTGTTTACACGGCGGGGATTTACATTTGCCGCCCGGTGCGCTACAATATGGTCAATAATGGTCAATTGGGATGCGTGGGCATCTCTTTTTACACGAAGGGAGCGTTATATATGCGCAAAAAGCAATTCAAGGCCGAGTCAAAGCGGCTGCTGGACCTGATGGTGAACTCCATCTACACCCATAAGGAGATCTTCCTGCGGGAGATCATTTCCAACGCCTCAGACGCCATTGACAAGCTCTGCTATCTGTCCCTGACAGACGATAAGGTGGGGCTGAACCGGGGTGACTTTGCCATTACCATTTCCATCGACAAGGACGCCCGTACCCTCACCGTCAGCGACAACGGCATCGGTATGAGTGCCGATGAGCTGGAGAATAACCTGGGTGTCATCGCCTCCAGCGGCAGCTTTAAGTTCCGCCAGGAGCAGGGGGAGGAGGCCGCCGGAGATACTGACATCATCGGCCAGTTCGGCGTGGGCTTTTACTCGGCCTTCATGGTGGCCGACCACATCACCGTGGTGACCCGGAAGTATGGCGAGACCCAGGCCTGGAAATGGGAGTCCTCCGGCGCGGAGGGCTACACCGTTACCGAGGCGGAGCGGGACGCTGTGGGCACGGACATCATCATGCACATCAAGCCCGATGGTGAGGAGCCGGGCGAGTTCAGCCGGTATTTGGAGGATTGGACCATTAAGTCACTGGTGAAAAAATACTCTGACTACATCCGCTTCCCCATCAAGATGCTCCTGCCCCACTCGGTGAAAAAGCCCGACAGCCCCGACGATAAGCCCGAGTATGACACGGTGTACGAATGGGAGACCCTCAACAGCATGGTGCCCCTATGGCAGCGGAAAAAGAGCGAGGTCACCAAGGAGGAGTACGACGAATTTTATCAGCAGCGCTTCGGCGAGATGGCTCCGCCCCAGAGCGTCATCTCCGTGTCCGCCGAGGGGGCGGTGACCTATAAGGCCCTGCTGTTCATCCCCTCCAAGGTGCCGAATCTGTACTACACCCAGGACTTTAAGCCGGGCCTGCAGCTGTATTCCGCAGGGGTCATGATCATGGACCACTGTCAGGAGCTGCTGCCGGAGTATTTCAGCTTCGTCCGGGGCGTGGTAGACTCTCCGGATCTGAGCCTGAATATCTCCCGGGAGCTTTTACAGCACGATAGACAACTGAAAATCATCTCCTCCAACCTGGAAAAGAAGATCATCGCTGAGCTGAAGAAGATGCTCACGGACGACCGGGCGGGCTATGAAAAGTTCTATGAGAACTTCGGCCGGGCCCTGAAGGTGGGCGTGCTGAACCAGTTCGGCGAAAAGCGGGAGAGCCTCCAGGAGCTGCTGCTGTTCTACTCCTCCACGGAGAAAAAGCTGGTGACCCTCCGGGAGTATGCGGACCGCATGCCCGAGAGCCAAGAGTATATTTATTACGCCGCCGGGGACACTGTGGCATCCATCGACAGCCTGCCCCAGACGGAGCTTTTGAAGGAACGGGGCATGGAGATCCTCTACTGCACCGACCGGGCGGATGGGTTCCTGGCGGACAGCCTGCGCACCTACGATGGCAAGGAGTTCCGCTCCGCCGTGGACGGCGACCTGGGCCTGGAGGACGAGCCCAAGCCTCAGGAGAGCGAGAGTGACAAGGAATGCTTGGCCTTTATCAAGGAGACCCTGGGAGACCGGGTGGACGAGGTGAAGGCGTCCCAAAAGCTCAAGAGCCACCCGGTGTGCATGACCAGCGGCGAGGGCCTGACCTTTGAAATGGAGAAGTATTTCCGGGCCGTGCAGCCGGAGCTATCCATGAAGGCCAAGCGCATTTTGGAGGTGAATGTGGCCCACCCGGCATTCCTGAAGCTGGAGAGCGTCCGGGCTACCGACCCGGAGCTTGCGAAGAAGTACGCAGAGGTGCTGTATAACCAGGCGCTGCTTATTGCGGGCCTGCCCCTGGCGGATCCATCCGGGTATACAGACCTGGTATGCTCACTGTGGAGCTGAAATGGTCGGTGGAAAACCGGATTCTGTCATTTTGAAGGGGTGGAGCAGCTGCGAAAACCCACACCCTTGGCTAAGGAGTAGGGCGGCTTGCCAAAGCCGGTGTGCGCACCAGATGCGCGATGCGTGATGATAGTCCCCAGCCTAAGTCTCAAAAGCACCACAGGCACCTCTGTGCCTGTGGTGCTTTGCGCATTGAAAAAGGCTTTTGTCACGATGGTTAGGATATGGAAGCTTGGAACACTCTAATATCCATTGGATTTAATGGCCCGGGACACCTCCCTTGATTTTTCCGCGCACACCATTTTCTTGTCGTTATCGTATTTCTTTATTATATTGATGACCGATACAACACAAAAAATTTACGGTTCTGTTTTCGTGCAGTTTGCGTACCGGTCTGATGGAAACAGTTTTCAGCTTTCATAGATAAAATTGTATAATTTTCTGTTGCGTTTTGCGCAGTATTCGTGTAAAATAGAAAAAGCAATCAGAATTGGTAGCTGTAAGGAAGTGCTTCGCGCACGGGCTGCAACTATCACTCGGCGCTGCGCTTGAGTGTTTCAGATCCTCTCGGGAGGGTTTGGAACATTTTTCATTATATGCGGCAGTGTCGAATATAGGGAGAAAGGTCTTGACTCAAAACCGTAACAGCGAGAAAACAGCAAGGAGGAAAAAAGAATGTATTTAGTCACCAATGGCAGACTCATCACCCGTGACCCCGATGGAAAGGGGTACTATGAGCACGGCGCTGTGGCCTACGAGGGCAGCCGGATCGTGGAGGTGGGCGAGGAAAGCGCCCTGCGCGCCAAGTATGCGGACGCCCAGATCATCGATGCCAAGGGCGGCATCATCATGCCCGCCTTCATCAACGCTCACACCCACATCTACTCCGCATTGGCAAGGGGCCTGTCCATTGTGGGCAACAACCCCACCAATTTCTACGAGGTGCTGGACGGCACCTGGTGGGCTATCGACCGCCACCTGATGATGGAAGGCACCCGCGCCAGCGCCACCGCCCTCTACATGGACTCCATTAAGCAGGGCGTCACCACCATCTTTGACCACCATGCCTCCTACGGCGAGATCCCCGGCACCCTGCACACCATCGCCCAGGAGTCGAAGCGTCTGGGCCTGCGCTCCTGCCTGTGCTACGAGGTCTCCGACCGGGACGGCGAGGAAAAGTGCCTCCAGGCCATTCAGGAGAATGCCGACTTCATCACCGAGTGCGAGAGGAGCAAGGACCCCATGCTGGCCGCCATGTTCGGCGGACACGCCCTGTTCACCATCTCCGACAAGACCTTTGACCGCATGGTGGCGGCCAACAATGGCCGCACAGGCTATCACATCCACGTGTCCGAGGGCATGAACGATGTGTATGACTCCCTGCAGAACTATGGCCGCCGCCCCGTGCAGCGCCTGCAGGACCACGGCATTCTGGGGGAAAAGACCATCCTGGGCCACTGCATCCATGTAAACACCGCCGAAATGGAGATCATCAAGGAGACCGGCACCATGGTGGTGAATAACCCCGAGAGCAATATGGGCAACGCCATCGGCATCTGCCCGGTTTTGCAGCTGCACAAGCGCGGCATCCTCCTGGGCATGGGCACCGACGCCTATACCAACGACATGCTGGAGTCCCTGAAGGTGGCCCTGTGCTCCCAGCGCAGCCAGAACTGCCTGCCCAACGTGGGCTGGTGCGAGGTCACGGATATGCTGTTCAAAAACAACGCCAAGATCGGCGAGAAGTATTTCCCCGCCACCCTGGGCGTGCTGAAATCCGGCGCCGCCGCTGACATCATCGTCATGGACTACAAGCCCTTCACCCCCTTCTCCGACGAGAATATTGACGGCCACATGATCTTCGGCATGACCGGCCGCCAGTGCCAGACCACCATCGCAAACGGCAAGGTCCTTATGCAGGATCGCGTGCTGGTGGGTATCGATGAGGAGGCCGAGAACGCCCATATCCTGGAGGCCGCCAAGAAGCTTTGGGGAGATTTGAATCACCGGGTGTATTGATGTTACCGAAGCGTAAGAGCCTGCGATTGCCTAATCACGATTACGCCTGTGGTTGGTATTTTGTAACCATATGTACAAAGGATAAGCGCCCCAGTCTTGGTACTGTCGTAGGGGGCGATGCCCACATCGCCCCGCATGTGGCACTTTCAAATATAGGCTCTGTCGCAGAGATGTATCTCAAGCGCATCCCCGGTATAGACACATATGTTGTTATGCCAAACCATGTGCATTTCGTCGTATCCATTGCCGCGGAGGGCGGGCCGATGTGGGCATCGGCCCCTACGCAAGCATTGGGAAGTCTGGTGCGTTCTTTCAAAACCCTTTCAACGAAAGCGGTTGGACAAAAACTTTGGCAGCGGGGCTATTACGACCATGTGATCCGCAACGAGGCGGATTATCTCCGCATTTGGCAATATATGGATGAAAACCCCGTCCGGTGGACGGAGGACGAGTATTATGAAGGGTAGGTAATTCGATGCAGCAAAATGAGAAAATGTTTGAGGAAATTTACCAGGCTTTCCTTTGCACCTATCGAAATCAAGCAACCCGAAAAGATACCGCAAATTATTTATCTTCCGTATACGCCATGTATAAGCCCAGCACATATATGCGCTACTTAGATTCTTTCCTGCATATGATGGATGGCACTCAGTTTGCATCTGTTGTTCCAATCAATTTGTCAGTCTATTTATTGCAGTGTATTGAACGAGATTTTGGCGTATCCGCCCTCCAGCAAGCCTTGCTTGCAGAGAAGCAGCACATTCAATATTACTACGATGTATGCGGCTCTGCCTCAAAAGGTTTGCGCACTGCTCTGCAAGCCTTAGCTTCACAACATGATTTGCAGATTGATTTTTCTACGCCGTATTAAATTCTAATTCCATTATAAAGGAGAAATGGTTATGTCTGAAAAAATGTATCCCATTCCTTTTAAGTCTCTTATGAACTGGGTGGTCACCGAGTACGCCATGAGCGGCGAGATCTTCGGCGTGCACAAGGCCTACAAGGCCAGCGGCAAGAGCCTGCCCATTTTCGGCGAACGCATCGAGACTCCCTTCGGGCCTGCCGCCGGTCCCAACAGCCAGCTGGCTCAGAACATCATCGCCGCCTACTTCGCCGGGGCCCGCTTCTTTGAGGTCAAGACCGTGCAGAAGATGGACGGCGCTGACCTGGCCGCCTGCGTGCCCCGCCCCTGCATCCTGGCAAACGATGAGGGCTACAATCAGGAGTGGTCCACGGAGCTGACCGTGCCCCAGGCCATGGACGAATACATTAAGGCCTGGTGCGCCCTGAAGGTCCTCTCCAAGGTCTACGGCCTGGGCGACCCCAATGGCTTCGTGTTCAATATGTCCGTGGGCTATGACCTGGAGGGCATCAAGGGCGAGAAGGTGGACACCTACCTCAACGGCATGATGGATGCCACCAAGACCGCCATTTTCGGCGAGTGCAAGGCAGTGCTCAAGGAGCTGTTCCCCCAGGAGAGCGACTACATTGACGCCATCTCTCCCCGTGTCTCCCGCAGCGTCACCGTGTCCACCCTCCACGGCTGCCCCCCGGATGAGATCGAGCGCATTGCCTCCTACCTCATCTCCGAAAAGCACCTGCACACCTTCGTGAAGTGCAACCCCACCATCCTGGGCTATGAGACCGCCCGGACCATTCTGGACGGTATGGGCTATGACTATATCGTGTTTGACGACCACCACTTCCGGGAAGACCTCCAGTGGGCCGACGCCGTGCCTATGTTTGAGCGCCTGCAGGCACTGGCCGATAAAAACGGCCTGGAGTTTGGTCTAAAGCTCTCCAACACCTTCCCTGTGGACACCACCCGGGGCGAGCTGCCCAATGACGAGATGTATATGTCCGGCCGCAGCCTGTTCCCCCTGACCATTGAGATGTGCCATCGGATTTCCCGCCAGTTCAAGGGAAAGATGCGCATTTCCTTCGCCGGCGGCGCAGAATACTTCAACTGCGACAAGCTCTTTGCCGCCGGTATCTGGCCCATCACCGTGGCCACCACCATCCTCAAGCCCGGTGGATACAACCGCCTGCTGCAGATGGTGGAAAAGGTGGAGCCCATGCCCTACAAGGCCTTTGACGGCACCTGCACCGAGGCCATTTGTGAGATGTCCGCCGCTTCTCACACAGACTATCACCATGTCAAGCCCATCAAGCCCCTGCCCAAGCGCAAGAGCGAGAAGAATGTGCCCTGGATGGACTGCTTCACTGCCCCCTGCAAGGGCGGCTGCCCCATCGAGCAGGACATTCCCGAGTATGTGGAGCTGTGCCGCAAGGAGCTGTACGGCCCGGCCCTGAAGCTTATCACTGAGAAGAACCCTCTGCCCTTCCTCACAGGCACCATCTGCGCACACCGCTGCCAGAATAAATGTACCCGCAACTTCTATGAGGAGTCCGTGCAGATCCGTGACACCAAGCTGGTGGCGGCCTACCATGGCTACGATGCTCTCATGGCCTCCATCAAGAAGCCGGCTAAGGTTTCCGGCAAGAAGGCCGCAATTATCGGCGGCGGCCCCACCGGTATCGCCGCGGCCTATTTCCTGGGCCGGGCCGGTATCGAGACCACTATCTTTGAGCGCGAGGCTTGCCTCGGCGGTGTGCCCCGGCATGTGATCCCCTCCTTCCGCATCGCCAACGAGACCATCGAGAAGGACATCGCCCTGATGCAGAAGTACGATGTGGAGGTCAAGTGCGGCGCCCCCGCCCCCTCTGTGGACGAGCTTAAGAAGATGGGCTACACCCATATCCTCTTCGCCGTGGGCGCGTGGAAGCCCGGCAAGCTGGATATCCCCGGCGATGTGGCCGGTGCCATCCAGTGGATGAAGGGCGTAAAGGCCGGCAACATCGCCGTAGGCGGCAATGTGGTAGTGGTGGGCGGCGGCAATACCGCTATGGACGCGGCCCGTCTCGCCAAGCGCAGCGGCGCCAAGAACGTGACCCTGGTGTATCGCCGCACCAAGAAGTATATGCCTGCCGACGAGCATGAGCTGGCCCTGGCCCTTCAAGATGGCGTAGCCTTCGCCGAGCTGGCCGCCCCCGTGGCCCAAGCGGACGGCGTGCTCAAGTGCGAGCAGATGAAGCTGGGCGAGGCTGATGCCTCCGGCCGCCGCAGCCCTGTGGGCACCGGCGAATTCTTCACCGTGCCCTGCGACCTGGTCATCTCCGCTGTGGGTGAGCAGATGGACGACGCGCTCATGAGCGCCAACGGCATTGAGCTGGATAAGAAGGGCCGTCCCGCCTTTAAGACCAATGTGGCCGGCGTGTACGCCGCCGGTGATGCCACCCGGGGCCCCGCTACCGTGGTCGAGGGCATTGCCGACGCCGCCCGGTTTGCAGAGGAAGTCATCGGCGCGGCTCACACCTATGAGATCCCCGCTGCGGCCTATGTGACCAAGGCCGATGCCATCGCCAAGAAGGGCACCCTGCTCATGAGCAAGGACGCCTGCTGCGAGGGCAAGCGCTGCCTGCAGTGCCATACCGTCTGCGAAAACTGCGTGGACTCCTGCCCCAACCGGGCCAATGTCGCTATCGCCATGGCCGATGGCAGCCACCAGATCGTCCATGTGGACAAGATGTGCAACGAGTGCGGCAACTGCACCCAGTTCTGCCCCTACGCCTCCGAGCCCTGCCACGACAAGTTCACCCTGTTCCAGACCGCGGAGGATATGGTGGACTCCAAGAACGCCGGTGTACTGTTCCTGGGCGGCGACATGGTTCGCGTGCGCACCTTCGGCGAGCCTAAGGACTATGACCTGTCCAAGTCCAACGACCTGCCCGCCGACCTGGAGAAGCTGATCGTCACCCTCCGTGACAAGTACAGCTACCTGTTCGCCTAACTCATGCCCTAAAAAACACATCCGCCTATAGGCGGATGTGTTTTTATCATTTTGTTATCTCACGCCCCAATCAAAAACCGCAGCTGCTGCACCGCCTCCCACACCCGGCTGCGGGCCTCGGCCACGTTCTCCTGGGCTCGGACGATCTGATCCTGTACCATCCAATCCACGAAAAAGCTGTCGCAGAACATGTCCACGAAGCGTGTCAGCCCGTCAAAATTCACCTGGACATCCACATACATCTGCACATCCGCCAGCTCCCGGCTGAAATCCTGCAGCTCCTGCTGGGCGTACTGCATGGCCTGCTGAGCATCGTCCATTTTGGAGTGCTTCAGCAGGCTGCTGAGAAAGCCGCCTCCCAGCATGTCCCACACGCCCAGGCCCCGGGCGGTCTTCAGATGGCCCATGGCCTCATCCAGGGCGTCCAGCGCCCGGTTCCCGGCCTCAATGGCTTCCCGAATCTCGGTGTTTCTGTCCTTCATGGTCGGTCCTTCCTTTCTCTTCCGCCACAGCCGTTGCCAAACGGCTCTTCCTCTGTTATACTGGTCAAAAATACTGCAAAGGAGAATTTGCTATGTTTTTAGATTTTTCTTCCATCCCCGAAGTGGCCGTGTCCCATTTCAAGGGCGGCCAGGGCCAGGCCCTGGTGCGCAGGTTTGAAGACGAGCAGGGGAAAATTCTGATTCTGACCCTGCCCGCAGGCAGCACCATCGGCCATCACGTCCATGAGGATAGCTTTGAGGTGATGCACTTTCTCTCCGGGGAGGGCGTATGCACCGACGACGGCGAAGCCGTGGCCGTCCGCCCCGGTATGACCCACTACTGTCCCCCGGGCCATAGCCACAGCGTGGTGAATACCGGCGCCGAGCCCTTGGTGATCCTGGGCGTGGTTCCCAATGTAAAGTGAATAGACCTTTTGCCCGGAAAAACCGCAGAGCTTTCCGGCAATCTCAAAAGGCTTGCCATCTCTCAAACAAAAGATGGCAAGCCCTTTCTGTTTTACAGACGTTTTTCCAGGTTCTCCCGGATGGCGGCAATAAACGCCTCGCTGGTGACGGCGTGGGCAGGCGCACCCTCATCCACCAGGCCCACCAGATCCTTGGTCATAGTGCCCCGGTTCAGGGTGTCAAAGCAGGCCCCCTCCAGCTGCCCGGCGAAATTCTCCAGGTCATTAAGCCCATCCAGCTGGCCCCGCTTACGCAATGCGCCGGTCCAGGCAAAGATGGTAGACATGGGGTTGGTGGAGGTCTTTTCCCCCTTCAGATATTTGTAGTAGTGCTTGGTGACAGTGCCGTGGGCGGCCTCATATTCCGTGGTGCCGTCGGGGGCTACCAGCACGGAGGTCATCATGGCAAGGCTTCCGAAGGCGGTGGAGACCATGTCGCTCATCACATCGCCGTCGTAGTTCTTGCAGGCCCAGATGAACCCGCCCTCAGAGCGGATGACCCGGGCCACAGCGTCATCGATGAGCGTATAGAAATAGGTGATGCCCAGCTTCTCAAAGTCCGCCTTGTAGCCTTCAAACTCCTCCTCAAACACCCGCTTAAACTCGCCGTCATAGACCTTGGCGATGGTGTCCTTGGTGGAAAACCACAGGTCCTGACGGGTGTCGATGGCGTACTGGAAGCAGGCCCGGGCAAAGGAGCGGATGCTCGACTCCTTGTTGTGCTGGCCCTGCCACACGGCGGGGCCGTCTACCTTTTGGACGGAAACGGTCTGCTCCGCGCCGCTCTGACCCTTAAAGGTCATGGTACACTCACCGGGCTCGGTGGTGTACAGATCCACGCTCTTATACACATCCCCGTAGGCGTGCCGGGCGATGGTGATGGGCTTTTTCCAGTTCTTCACCACCGGGTGGATGCTGTCGA
>ERZ791915.2440-NODE-2440-length-11664-cov-3.982427_pt1 | contig 11664 bp, 16 predicted proteins | sample MGYA00510139_ERZ791915 | MGnify/ENA primary metagenome ERZ791915 (study PRJEB30046, sample SAMN00792117) | human gut metagenome | study: EMG produced TPA metagenomics assembly of the A metagenome-wide association study of gut microbiota in type 2... | reverse complement strand
CCCCGAGGGGATCGACCGGCAGGAGCGCTTGATGAAAACCGCCGAGAAATACGGCATCCGCGTGGTGGGCCCAAACTGCATCGGCGTCATTGACAACCGCAGCCGGGTAGATACCACCTTTGTGGATACCGGCGTGCCCTTCTCGTCCTTTGGCGAGCCCAGCGGCATTACCTTCATATCCCAGAGCGGCGCTCTGGCCAGCACCATCCTTATGGAGGGGGCCGGCCGTGTGGTCCCGGTCCTTTATAACAAGTTCATCTCCATCGGCAATATGGCCGATGTGGATTTTGTGGATTTGCTCTCCTATTTCGAAAAGGACGATTCCACCCGGGTCATCGGTATCTATATGGAGGGCTGCAGCAACGGCAAGGAGCTGCAAGCCGTTCTCAGACGCGTCAGCGCCAAGAAGCCCGTGGTGGTGCTGAAGGTGGGCCGCAGCGAAAAGGGCGGCGCCGCCGCTAACTCCCATACCGGCTCTATGGCCGGTGCCGACGCGGTGTATGACGCTATGTTCAAGCAGACAGGCGTTATCCGCGTGGATACCATCGATGAGCTTATTGACACCATGCAGGCCTTTGACCGCCTGCCCGTGCCCGCCGGCGGAAACCTGTTCCTGTACTCCCAGGCAGGGGGGCCCGGTATCTACTGTACCGATGCCATCAGCGCCTGCAAGGAGCTGAAAACACCGCTGGTCTCGGAGCAAACCAAGCAGCGCCTGCGTGAGAGCCAGCAGCCCATGGCCAACATCTGCCACCCGGAGGGCTATGCAGATATCACAGCCTCTGCCTCCGTGAGCAACCATGTTGACGGACTGCGAATCGTTTTGGAGGATGAAAATGTGGATGCCGCCGTCTTTATTACGGTGGTACCCACCTTCCTGCCCCAGAAGGAGCTGGCCGAGGAGCTGGTAAAAATGACACAAGGGTGTAAGGAGGCGGCGCAAAAGCCGGTTTATTACTGCGTGATGGCAGGGGCCTATACCGCTCCGGCCCGCGCCATCATGGAGCGCGCAGGCATGTGTACATTCGACGCGCCGGACAAGGCAGTGCTGGCCGCCAGAAATATGTGCCGCTATGCGGCCTTCCGCAGGCGCATCAGGGAGGAGGGTTGAGCCATGGCCGATAAGAAAACAATTGCCTTGAATGAGCGCGACAGTGCCGCCATGCTGCGGCAGTGCGGCGTGAACATGGTGCCCTGCGCTCTGCTGGAGAAGGAGGACGAGGCGGCCTTTGCCGCCGCTGCCGAGAGCATGGGCTTCCCCATGGCCATGAAGGTCTTGTCCGATGACATTCTGCATAAAACCGATGTGGGCTGCGTGGTACTGGGGGTAAACAGCATCCAGCAGATGCACGAGGCCTACCGCGCCATCCTGGATAACGCCGCCAAGAATGCCCCCGGTGCCAAGGTTCAGGGTGTTCTGGCCCAGAAGATGCTGCCCAAGGGCTTTGAGGTGCTGGTGGGCGTCAGCACCGATCCCCAGTTCGGCCCCGTTATCATGGTGGGCCTGGGCGGTGTGCTGGTGGAGCTGCTCCACGCCGTTTCTCTGCGAGTGCTGCCCATTACCCGGGCCGACGCCGAGGATATGATCGATGAAACCCCCCTTGCCAAGGCCTGCCAGGGTCTGCGCGGTCAGAAGTACGACCGGGAGGAGATCGTTCAGGCGCTTTTGAGCCTGTCCCGGCTGGTACAGGAGCATCCCGGAATCGTGGAGGTGGACATCAATCCCCTTATGCTGTATGGCGACGGCCGCCCGGCAACGGCGGTGGATGCCATGGTCGTATGGAAGCAAGAGTAAATCACATTCCTATAAAAAAGGAGCGAAATAACATGAAAGAAATCAGACTCCACGGCATCGGAGGCCTGGGCACGGTGAAGGCAGGCGAAATGCTGGTCCATGCCGCTGTCGCCAGTGGAAAGTTCGGCAATTCCATTCCCTTCTTCGGGTTTGAGCGCCAGGGCGCCCCGGTTACCTCCTATGTGCGCCTGGGCGATGAAAAAATCCGCCCTAAAAACCAAGTCTATCATCCCAACTGCACGCTGGTGCTGGATCCCAGCCTGCTCATTTCCGCCCCTGTTTTTGAGGGACTGACGGAGAACTCCTTCTTCATCGTCAATACCAAGGTGGAAAACGGCGCCGACCTGGTGACCAATCCCAATGTCAAGTGCGCCGCATGGCTGGACGCCACCTCCATCGCACTGGAGATGCTGGGCCGTCCCATCACCAACACCATCATGCTGGGCGCCTTCACCAAGGCCACCGGCTGGGTGGACAAGGATGAGCTGGAGAAGGTCATTGAGCGCTTCTTCGGCGCTAAGAATGTGGAGACCTTCCGCCGCGGCTATGACGAAGTAAAGCTGCACTATTTTGACTAACAGGAGGATAGGGACTATGGAATTTATCAGTGATTACATTGTGCCGATCGGGCCCGAAGGGCTGCACATTATCCAGACCGGCAAGTGGAGAACCAGAAAACCTGTCATGGACAATGAAAAGTGCGTCAAGTGCGGCATGTGCCTGATGTATTGTCCGGTCAACTCCATCCGCCGCCATGAGGACGGTTCTTTTGAGATTTGCTATGACTATTGCAAGGGCTGCGGCATCTGCGCCCACGAGTGCAAGAAGGGCGCCATCGAGATGCAGCCTGTGAAGGAGGAAGAATAATGGGTGAGATCAAGGTAATCAACGGCAATATGGCCGCCGCCATCGGCGCCGCTATGTGCCGCCCCGATATCATTGCGGCCTATCCCATCACACCCCAGACCCCCATTGTGGAGTATCTGGCGGATTTTGTGACCGGCGGCACCCTGGACAGCAGCGTCAGCGAGGTGGAGAGTGAGCTGTCCGCCATGAGCGTTGTCACCGGTGCTTCCCTGGCCGGCTCCCGCGTGTTCACCGCCAGCGCCTCCCAGGGCCTGTCTCTGATGTATGAGCCCTACTTCCGGGCCTCCACCCTGCGTCTGCCTGTGGTCATGGCTGTTGCCAACCGTGAGATGATCTCTCCCCAGACCCTGTGGGGCGGCCCTCAGGATTCTCTGACCGTCCGTGACGCCGGCTGGCTGCAGATCTATGTGGAGGATAACCAGGATATCCTGGACACCATGATCATGGCTTATCGCCTGGCTGAGGACAAGAATGTCCTGCTGCCCATCAATGTCTGCTTCGACGGCTTCTACCTGTCCCATATGTCCGAGCGTGTGGAGATCCCCGAGCAGGACAAGGTGGACCAGTTCCTGCCCAAGTATGTGCCCGAGCATATCATTTTGGATCCGCAGCGGCCCATGGCCGTTGACCCCCTGACCAACGGCAACCTGCTCACCGAATACCGTCTCAAGCACATGATGGCCCAGCAGAACGCGCTGAAGCTCATCGAGGAGCTGGACAAGGTCTACGGTGAGAAGTTCGGCAGAAGCTACGGCGGCGCCGTTGAGGAATACCGCTGCGACGATGCCGATTATGTCATCGTGACCTTGGGATCTATGACCGGCGTTGCCAAGGACTGCGTGGATAAGGCTCGTGCAGAGGGCAAGAAGGTGGGCCTGCTGAAGATGCGCATGGTCCGTCCGTTCCCCTCCGAGCGTGTGGCCAAGGTCCTGGCGGGCAAGCGTGTCTACGGCGTGGTGGACCGCAATGTCTCCTTCGGCTGGAATACCGGCATCATCTACGAGGAGATCAGCGCCACCATGAACCGGGCCGGTGCCTATGTGCCCAATATCCCCTTCATCGCCGGTCTGGGCGGCGAGGATATCACGGCCGAGCATATTAACTATGCCATCGACAAGATCATTGCCCAGGACGGCAAGGCCGAGAAACACGACACGGTTTGGCTGAATCGCGAAGTGAAGAGAAAGTAAGGAGGGCACTGAGATGAATGTTATTGAAAAACTCGCGACCTATGAAGATCAGATCTCTCCGGGCATCTCTGCCTGTGTGGGCTGCAATGTTGAGCTGACCCTGCGCACCTGCATGAAGGTCATGGGCCCCAACACCATTTTCGCGGTGCCTCCCGGATGCATGGGCGGTGTCGGCGTTGTGGGCTGGGACAAGAAGTCTGGCGCCAAGTGCCCCGTGTTCTTCCCCCTGCTGGATAATGTCGCCTCCATGCTGGCCGGCATCAAGCTGCACTATGAGCGCATCGGCCGCAACGTCAATGTGGTGGCCTTTGCAGGCGACGGCGCCTCCGTGGACGCCGGTATGCAGTGCTTGTCCGGCGCTGCCGAGCGCGGCGACAAGATTATTTACATCTGCTATGATAACGAGGGCTATATGAATACCGGTTACCAGCGCAGCGGCTCCACCACGAAGGGGTCCTGGACCTCCACCACCCCCGTTATCAACGGCCATGGCGGTAAAAAGCAGAGCAAAAAGGACTTCCCCATGATTATGGCCATGCACGATGTGCCCTATATGGCCACCATGAGCCCGGCCTATATCCCCGATATGGTCCGCAAGCTGGAGAAGGCCCTGACCGTGGACAACGGATTGGTATATCTCCATGTGTTTAATCCCTGCGTCACCGGCTGGGGCTGCAAATCCGACGAGAGCATCGAGCTGGCCCATATGGCCGTGGAGACCAATATTGCCCCTCTGTACGAGGTGGAAAATGGCGAGTTCAAGATGTCTGTTGACATTAAGGATCCCAGGCCCGTGAAGGACTTCGTTACCCGCTTCAAGAAATTCAAGCATCTGACGGAGCAGGACATTCAGGAGCTGCAGGAATTTACCGACCGCCGCTTCGCCCGGCTGCAAAAGCTCTGCGAACAATAAATTGTTTTCTCCCTTTTCCCACTTCCTATTATCCCCTTATTCCCCTGCGGAAAAAGACACGGCATGCAGCCGTGTCTTTTCCCTTGTTGAGACGGGCTTTCCCTACAGCTTTTTCAATGTTGTTTGGCAGACGGCAGTGCTGATTGCCTTCAGCCACACAGGTCTCTGAGACGGTCAATCCCACGGTCCAGTCGCTCGATCCCATCGTTGGCGGGAACTCACCTTTTTTCTTTGCTATTATTTTATGCAGTTTGGGTTGAACAGCCTACATTTCGACTCTATCCCAAATTATATATACAGAAATACTCCAAGGCGGTCATCGCGGATGGCTGCCTTGCCCTATATCGGGTTCCACAGGCTGTTGAGCGTTGCCGTGGAGCTGTGCGGTGGTTTGGAAGCGGGGGTGCTGCGGGGAAAGAGGACGGGGGCAAGGGCTGAAGGAAAGAACGAAAAATAGCAGAGGGCTTTCCAAGCGCGTCCCCTCGGCACTGCTGTTTTTCTGTTTGAAGCTGTGGCGGTTACGCTGTGGCGGTTACGCTGTGGCTTAACAAAAGGCAGCCTGTTTTATCTGCTGCGTGTTCACTGCGACAAGAACAAATGTGTCCGCCGCGGCACATGCCTGCGGGCCTGTCCCACGAACGTGGAGATCCACCGGGAATCCCGCAAATTGAGTCATTTCCTTTTTGCGTGCTTTCGCTCGGTAAGTGCTTGTTTTTTGCGGTCAGCCTTTGTCATTTGGGGTTGCCGGCGCACATATATCGGGCAAAAGTTCGTTTTTTCACGATTATAATTCTGTCTTTTTTCGTGAGTATATGTTACACTGTTGTCACGGCGCACAAGAAATACAAAAAACGCGAGAAATGCGGAAACAGCATGCACAAAAGCGCGAAGCTGCTATCGTTTTTCCTGGCATTGCTGCTTCTCGCCCAATGAATCCCCGCACAGGCTTGGGCCGCAGCTGCTGCGGACGCGCCTGCGGCCGTTTCGAAAGCGGTGAATGGCACCACTACGGAATTTTTCCTCAACGGCAGCCAAATTTTGGCGCAAAAGACCGGGGATTCCGTTATGCGCTTCTTCTACGACAGCACCGGCAAGCGAGTGGGCTTTGCCAACGGGACCATGCTGTTCTACTACCCCTACAATGTCCAGGGGGATGTTATAGCCATTGTCCGGGCTGCTACCGGACAAGTTGTGGCCAAGTACAGCTACGACGCCTGGGGCAACTGCACCGTCACCAACGCCGCCGGCTACGCCGTGGGCGACAAGAATCCTTTCCGCTACCGGGGGTACTACTACGACACCGAGACCGGGTTGTATTACCTGAACAGCCGGTACTATAACCCGGAGTTCGGGAGATTTATTAGTGTGGACGGATTTGTTTCCACAGGACAGGGCATTACAGGCAGCAATATGTTCGCCTATTGCGGGAATACCCCCATTAATCGGTATGACCCCAGTGGCAACTCGTTTTTAGGTATTGCAGCTGGAGCTGTACTTTTGAAGTATTTGGCTGCATTTGCTGCATCGGCTTTGCTGCTTATTGGCATTGATAGCATTGTCAATAATCCCCCGGCTTCTCCACCTATCACTATCCCAAAGTTTGAGTTTAAATCTGAAAGTACAGAGAAAGCTGAAGAAAAGCCGAAGGATATTATCGTCCCCAAAGAACCTGATCGCCCTGTAGTTTTTCCAGCCGATCCAAACGCATTTAATCCCGTTGGTTTAGTTAAAACGCATAGAACTGGGACAAAGAATGGAGCATTTATTAGTTGGATGGATCCGCTCACAAATACCGAAGTGTTTCGATGGGATGAAAATCCTAATTATCCAAATGGATCACATTACCATATACATTCCACAGGTCATTATTACCCAGGAATGATTGTTCCCGAACCTTACGCAACAATTTATTTTCCATACAAATAGTTGGGAGGACACAATGCCAAGATATAACAAAAATAGTGTGAAAGAGTTAAAAGCCTTTTTATACAATAGCTACATTCATGACGCAAACCTGGAAAATTTCGAATATAACTGCAAGGAAGATCACATTAAAATCAAATTAGTAAATCCGATTTTTGGTGTCCAAATTGATTTAATCTTTCTCAACATAGCGCTTGCGCTTGTAACGAAAGGTGACTGGCCTGGAGACCGTACAACGGTCCTCAGCTTAACTGTGGAAGAAGATTTTTCCTACTTACAAAATCATCAACTCTTAAAGCAATGCAAATATACGAAAGATGATCTCTACTTTCTTGTCCAAATGTTTTCCGGCGATGAATTGCACATTGTATCCAAGGAAGTAATTGCAGAGGTTATTGAGTAAATGGAACTTTATAAACAACTGTTAATTATACTTGCTGTGTTCGTGCTTATGTATTGTTACTCATATCGGAGTATGATGTATTGGTTATTACTTCATCAATTAAATTGGCAGGAAAAACGCTTCAAGCGAGAGAAAGCAAGCCTGACATTTTGGGAGTGGTTATTTTATAGCAGTACCTGGATCAAAAACGAGATTCCACAATACTTAAGAATATTGAACTTTCTGATTTTATTTGTGAATAGCGGTTCGTTTTTGGCTTGCATTCTCCTTAATTTTGCCGCGATTCCGTTTGCAACTGACGGCTCCATTGCGATATTCATAGCCAAATTTGATTTTACTTGGTGGGTGGCTTATAATATTCCCTTACTACCTAACTACAGGCAGGGGATAAAATACGACAGGCTTATCCCAAGACATATGAGGCACCATAGAAACAGAAAATAGGCCACGACAGCAAGATTAATCAAAAGGAGAAAAACATATGACCAATCTGCAAATATATCTTGAATCTGCATTGAGCAGCGTTATTTCCTCATGGAATGAAAAAGATATATATGCCATTTCCTTTCTGGTGTGCGCCAATGAAACCTACGAATACGATGGCTGTTCCAATGTGACGGAGTTCTCCGTGAGCTATAACACCGAGAAGGACTGCGGTGAGGCAGATCCTTTGTCTGAGGAGCGCTGGAACTATGCCTTTTGGCGGCAGAACGAGACCTATATCATAGATGCTAACTCGACCAGTGAAGGGATGAGAATCCTTTTCGACTGGTATAGGGAAAATGGCATTGATAATATTGGCTATGAAGACCCTGCTAACTGCTATGATACGGAAATGCGCTACATTGGTAAAGGTCCTGTAGGCTGCTATGAATTAGTTCAAGAGATCGCAATAGTCGCAAAAAGCCTGCACAGCAGTGGCTTTATCCGGCGCATGTTCGGCAGACCGATTCCCATCATCATTCACGATTTGGAATACTCCTGGTACACGATTGAAGCAACCAAGGCGGCTAACGCAGGAGGTGAGGCGGCAGAATTTCTTGCAGCCATGAAAGTGCTAGGAATCGCCGAATAAAATAATTCAAGCTGCGGAGGATCCCCAACGGCAGCCAGGTCCTGGCGCAAAAGACCGGGGATTCCGTCATGCGCTTCTTCTACGACAGCACCGGCAAGCGCGTGGGCTTTGCCAACGGGACTATGCTGTTCTACTATCTCTACAACCTGCAGGGGGATGTCATTGCCATCGTCCGGGCCGCCACGGGGCAGATCGTGGCTAAGTACAGCTACGACGCCTGGGGCAAATGCACTGTCACCAACGCCACTGGCTACGCCGTGGGCGACAAGAATCCTTTCCGCTACCGAGGGTATTATTATGATACCGAAACGGGGCTGTATTACCTTAATAGCCGGTACTATAACCCGGAGTTCGGGCGGTTTATTAGTGCGGACGGGCAGTTGTCGGGCGGTAATATTGCAGGTGCAAATTTGTATGCATATTGCTATTGTAACCCCATAAACCTATTGGATTATAACGGCACAATGGCAGAGGCAGCATTGATTTTTACTGAGGGAATGGCTGCGCTTACCGCTGCACTCGGCGTGACTATTGTTTGGGCCATAGGAATCGGGACACTCGTTATCGGAGCCGCAGAACTTTATTCTTATATCGTTCAGCCAGCAAATGACTCAAGCGTTAGCGATAAAACCCTGTCAGATGTTCGCCCTCATATTCCCGACCGTTCAAAAGTCTACCAAGTAGCCTATGTAAATGAAAAAGGTTCACTTATTAGGATTATGCCCTATTATAATTACTTTGAAGCGCTTGCTATGCTTGGCTGTCTTGGCGCATGCAATAATTTAAGGATAGCTAAAGAGTATGACCCGTCCTCCTACTGCAAAGCACACAAGGAAGTAAATGACCTTGGATATTCGACATGGGGCATTTATACGCATTATCAAATTCATGCAAAGGCATTGGCGGTCTCTATCGGGGTAACAACGCCACCGGAAGTGCATGGTTCTGGTAAATATGGACATTACAACGATAAAGCGCATTCTCTCCACATTTGGTTTGGGGGTATATTGAACTATTGAGGTGAATTTTATTTATGGACTATCTGAATCTGCATGCGTGCTATTATGCATTTCTCGCTTTAAAACCGCATTTTTTCTACCCGGAAAAATTTATAATCATAGACGAGGATGATTACCGCAATTTACCGGCAGAGGATCAGAAAACTTGTTTATCCCTGCCGCAAGTGCCTGTAAGCGGCATACACAAGAAATTCTTCGACTTTATAAATAACAGCGTATTGCGCAATAAATATCTTCGGCTGCTCCGATCTGCCAAAGATGAGGAAGCTGAATCCTGCAGTTTTTGGGCTTTGCTGAACAGCGAGCACTTGACGGAGGAATACCGCCGTTTTGAAGAAAAATACTTGATTGCTTTTGCAAAGGAATGGTGTCAAGAATGCGGTATTTCCTGCACGGATAAACCGATAGATTTTTGGCACCGGAGACGCGAAAAACGCCAAGGCTAAAAGTGTTTTGCTCTTGTGCTAAAACCGGCAATCGAATCGATTTTAAAGATAAGAGGGCGTCTATAAGTAACTACAGAGTAAGGAGCATGCATTATGAGAAAACCAAGACGCAGATTCTCAAAGCAGCCTGGGTATATCAGAAAACCAAGGCGCACATATTCAAATAAAACAGGCTACATATGGGTAAGCATTGCACTGATCGATAAAATCCTATTTTGGCCTATGGTTTTTGATTAAACAAGGACGGCAGCTTATTAAAACGAGAGGAGAATATATGGCACTTAAGCAGAATAGTTCCGGAGAAAAGTATGTCGTCCGCTATGCAGATGGGTGCAGGCTGTGTCATGTGTTTATCCTGGCACCTATTTTTGCGGCAATGGCGGCTTTTTGGATATACGGTTTTACCCAAGTTGATGACGGAAAATCAATGTTTTTTTCGCGGCAACAGCAGTTCTTACCCTAACATCAACATCGGTAGTTGTGTATACCGGTTTTCGTGCATACATGGCGAAGGCAAGAATCGATGAAAATGGAATAGAGTGTACATCTGCCGGCAAGCGCCTAAAGGGACTATCTTGGGGGGAGCTGAAAGACATTGTCCGTGTAGAATATAGACACTTTGGGGCTGGCAGTTCACCTTCATTCTATCTGTTGTTCTCCGGGCATGAGCTGAGTGAGGACGAAAAGGACAAATCTATACAGCTCGCAGGTCTCAAAAATGACATAATCGTCGTCAAATACAGCAAGGAACTTGTAGAGCAAATAAACCAAGTCCATGAATTTACATTCAAAGACGAGGTCAAAAGGTGTTAAAATACAATGTGTTTTCGTCACAAAGGGCGTTGTCGCCAATCAAGGAGATCATAACACTTCCTAAACCATGGTTCCGGATAACAAATATGGTCGGCGCAGGAATAGATTCAATAAGAACCGTATCAAACAACATAATACCTCTGTTTAGGTAAATGCAAAGCAAGGAGCATACATTATGAGAAAATCAAGACGCAGATACTCAAAGCGGCCTGGGTATATCAGAAAACCAAGGCGTACATATTCAAAAAAAACAGGCTACATATGGGTAAGCATCGCACTGATTGCTGTTGCTGTCATGGAACTGGCTGCAAAAGCCAGTGTATTCATGGTAGTTTCTCTTTATTCAATTGTGATTATTCCGATTTTAGTCAAAAAATTCAAATATGAAACAGATTTCGGATCAATGATGATCTCCGGCCTGATACGTGCTGCAATTTGGACTGTTATTTTGATTGTTATGGCATTGCTTTCTAGAAATAATGCGCTGATCGATAAAATCCTATTTTGGCCCATGGTTTTTGATTAAACACCGTGTTTGACTTCATATAGTTATAATTTTTTCTGGGTCGATTTGATATGCACCCCAAAAGTTAGACACCTTTGGGGTGCATATTTTATGACTAAAAGAAGACAGCAAAGAAAATACAGCGCAGAATACAAAATAGGAGTTATAATACTTAAAAAAACTGAGTGCCTTAGTTCTTGCGGAAGAGCAAAAGAACGGCAAAAAGCCCTAATTGTTTTAGAACTAAGGCAGAGATATCCGCTGCAAGACCTGTTGAAGTTATCCGGCATTGCCAGGAGTACCTATTATTATTTAAATATGATACAGACCTGGGCGCTATGCTAATAGAGGGACTCATACGTACCGCTATTTGGGCTGTCGCTTTTATTGGCGGGGCATGCCTAGTTGAAACTGACTCTCTGATTTATAAAATTTTGCTTTGGCCTGCAGTCTAACGGTTAAGAATGACGGAGAAGCTGTCAACGGGAGAATCGCAGAGTTATGCCGGGAGCGGGATATTTCCATCAACAAACTGTGCAATATGAACGGTGTCACGCAATCGACCGTCAATAATATTGCCAGCGGGCGCAACAACAGTGCAACGATTTCAACCATCAAAAAGCTATGCGATGGCTGGGACATTACGATTCAGTTTTTTGCGTCAAATCCGTTTGCTGATTTGGAACAGGAGATTGAATAAGGTAGACGGCGGCTG
>ERZ791915.2439-NODE-2439-length-11677-cov-3.323955_pt1 | contig 11677 bp, 10 predicted proteins | sample MGYA00510139_ERZ791915 | MGnify/ENA primary metagenome ERZ791915 (study PRJEB30046, sample SAMN00792117) | human gut metagenome | study: EMG produced TPA metagenomics assembly of the A metagenome-wide association study of gut microbiota in type 2... | reverse complement strand
ACCTGGATGCCGTTTGTCATTTCATAGATCTGCATGCTGGCTGTGTCGCCGTTTATGCGGATGACCTCACCCTTAAGTCGTTCGTCACCCACCAGGACATAGCCCACTTCATTTTTTCGCACGGAGCCGGAGAAGCTGGCCGATACCAGGTTCCCGTTTACTCCGGTCACAAATCCTGTTACTTTGTCCATATTGATTCTCCTGTTTTGTTATAGGCTGGAAATCTGCTGCCGGATGTTATCCATCAGCCCGTCAAAGGCCTGCTTGCCCCGGTCATACCGGAAGGTGCGCTGGCGCTCCAGAAGCTGCAGCTTCATGGCGTAGCCATAAAGGGCATATTCGTCAAAATTGTGCAGGCCGATCATGTCATCCAAACGGCGAAATTCCAGGTCCAGTAATAGGCGCTCACCCTCCAGGGGATTTTCCGCATTTACTGCCGCTGTTACCGCCTGGACAATGCCTGAGTCCCGATCAGAGGGGACAGGGCAGACCCGGCCCAGCTTCACACTGCGCTGATAGGTCAGCTCCCGTGAGAGAGATTGGTAGAATTCGCCCCATTCGGACAGAAGCGGCCCCTTACCGGAGCGTACCGTCAGCTCCTCCAGAGTCTTATACGTCCCATCACTCACCGCAGATCTGCATTGAGATAAGAACGTGGCATAGTCCATGGGCGGCTCACCCTGGGTGCGGAGCATGGGCAGACTTGAGATGAGATAATAGTAGGAAGCCATGAGGCACCTCCTTATAGGCGAGTATCCCGGAAGAAGGGCATGAGCATTTCAGCGATCTCCTCATCGGAGCAATCGAAATAACCCGAGCCGTCCTTAGCGGCCAAGCGGAAGCCGGCGCCTACCTTTTTGGAGGGGCGGATTTCCAGGCCATTTTTCAGCTCCTGGGCAAGCTCCTGACGGATGGCATCTGTCACCTGACTTACCTCCACCGTGTAGGCGGACACATCCTCACCCTGCAAAGCGGCACGAATGAGGGTAGCCAGGGTCTGCTGATCCAGTGCCTTGCACACATCGGCAGCCAGGATCTTTTCAAATTCCTTTTGAATCTCCTGATGGAAAGCCAGTACGGCGTCACGCTTGGCCTGCTCCGCACTGAGACGGGCGCTGTTTTTGAACACTTCGATCTCGGCGTTTGCATCCTGAAGCAGCTTGTCGGCGTCGGCCTTTGCCTGGGAAATAATGGAATCCGCCTGTGCCTTGGCTTGCGCCACAATGGCGGCGGCCTCCCTGTTGGCGCTGTCAATGCCATCTTGCTTGATGGATGAAACGAGGTCCTGAATTTGAAGTTCCATAGTTATCACCTTCTTGATTATGTTTTTGTGCATATGTCTGCATTATAAAACTTTTGCGTGCAGGTTGCAAGTGTTTTTGGCGTGGGAGTCATTGAATATGCTGATAAAAGGCATAACAATATAGAGAATCCACCGACCCCCTGGGGGATCGGTGGATCATAAAGAATGAGAGAAAAAGAGTTTACGCAGCGGATGCGGCTTGCTTTTTGCCAGAGATATACTGGAATACGACAATAGCGGCAACAACGGCCAAACCGATCAGATCGGAGGTCAGGCCAGGGATCATCATGCCGAGACCACCTGCCACAAGGGCAAGACGCAGCACCATGGGAATCTTACGATATAGATGGCCGTTAAGGGCTGCGGCGATGCCGAACAGACCCAACAGGGCGGTAACGGAGATAAGCAGCACATCGTACCACTCAACATTGCCAACAAAGAGCATACTCGGATTATAGGCGAATATATACGGCACGATGAAGGCTGCTATAGCCAGCTTTGTGGCGTTGATACCGGTCTTCATGGGGTTAGACTTGGCTATGGCGGAGCCGGCATAGGCAGCCAAGGCCACAGGCGGTGTGATGTCCGCCACAATGCCGAAGTAGAACACGAAGAAGTGTGCCGCCACAGGGGAGAAGCCCAGCTGGATCAGTATAGGGGCGCAGGTAGAGGCCATGATGCAGTAGTTGGCGGTGGTAGGTACGCCCATGCCCAGCACGATGCAGCACAACATGGTCAGCACCAGGCCGACGATGGTTGCATTACCGGCCAGCTGCACGATGGCGTTGATGAGGATGGAGGCCAGGCCCGTAACGGTAATGCACCCGGCAATCATACCGGCCATGGCGCAGGCCACAGCCACGGTGATGGCACCCTTAGCGCCGGCTGCGAGAGCATCGACGGCGGAGAGAAGGCTGGCCTTCACAGTCAACCACAGGATCTTTCCAAAGCCCTGGCCGTTCATCTGACGGAGGTTGGTGGCCAGCAGGTGGATAAAGCCGATGATAAAGGAGGCCAAGATGGAGAGGGCAGCAGAGGTAGCCATGGTCTTTGCACCGGAGGACACCAGCCATACCAGCAGCACCAGGGGCAGTATCAGATAGAGATTTCTGAGCAAATAGCCCCACTTCGGCAGCTCTGTGCGGGGAATACCCTGCAGACCCAGCTTCTTTGCTTCCAGATGCACAGCAATGAAGATGCCGGAAAAGTACAGAATAGCGGGGAGAATAGCCTTTACGGCGACCTCAGCGTAGGGCAGATCCATGTATTCCGCCATAAGGAAGGCGGCGGCACCCATAATGGGCGGCATAATCTGACCGCCGGTAGAGGCGGCAGCTTCCACCGCGCCGGCAAACTCAGGCTTATAGCCGGTTTTCTTCATCATGGGGATGGTCACGGAACCGGTAGTCACAGTGTTGCCCACAGAGGAGCCGGACACCATGCCGCACAGGGCGGAGGAGATAACAGCCACCTTAGCGGGGCCGCCGCTGGACCAACCGGCCACGCGGTTTGCAAAGTCAATGAAGAAGCTGGCGATGCCGGTGCGCTCCAAAAACGCGCCGAAGATAATGAACAGAACGATGTAAGTAAAGCACACGTTAATGGGAGTGCCTATGACACCGGAGGTGGTGTAGAATAGCTTATACACCACATTTTTCAGCGCGTTGAAGAAGCTGGGGTTATAGCTGAACTGGTTATAGAAGGTATAGATCAGCAGCGCAGCCACAACACACAGGATAGGGATACCCACGCATCGGCGGCACAGCTCTATCAGCACCAAAATGCCGATGACGCCGATAATCACATGGATGGGCTCAATGCGGGTGGCCAGTTGAATCAGGGTAAAGGCATTGATGGCAAAATAGAAAAAGCACGCGGAGCCCACCAGCATCAGCACGATGTCGTACCAGGGCAGGGAATTGACCCTCACATGGCCCTTCTTGGCCGGGTAGGTCAAAAAGCCCAAGATAATGATGCAGCCCACAAACAGGGTCAGGCGCACCTCGGGCAGGGCAGTGGAGAACAGGGTCATATACAGGCAGTACAGGGAGAAAAGGGTCATAATCACCGTAATGATGATCTTGGGGGTGCCTTCCCAAATGCGGGTGGCAGATTCGCGGTCATACTTACGCATGACTTCGTCCAGATCGGTCTCCATGTCACTGCTGCTTTCAGCAGCGGGTGCAGTATCTACCGCAGGTGCCGTCTGGCTTTTCTTTTTAAAGATGCTCAACGGGAGCGTCCTCCTTTAGGCTTATTTTGTTATAGACAGTGAGGACTACGGCGGATAGCCTCCGCCGTAGTCATCTCACTTGACATTTTCGTTAAGAAGTCGAACAGAATTACTTGCCGGCCACGGTGATGTTGTGCTCAGCAAAGTACTCCACAGCACCGGCGTGATAGGGCACGGAGGTGATGGAGGAGGCATACTCCAGATTCAGCTCGCCGTACTTGGCATGGCTGCTGACCAGGCTGGAGGCGTTATCGAAGATGTCGGCGCACAGAGCCTTGATGGCATCGGCGGGCACATCGTCACGGGCCAGGATCACAGCGCCCACGGCCACGGTGGTGGTGTCGGAATCCAGGCCGTACACGTCAGCCTTGATGGTGCACTTGGAGTAGTAGGGGGAGGACTTGAGCAGAGCGTTGATATGCTCGTCGTCCAGGGAAACCAGGGACACGGGCTTGGTGGTGGCCAGGTCCACGATGGCGGTGGTGGGAGCGCCGGCCACGATGAAGGCGGCGTCGATCTTGCCGTCCTTCAGAGCGTCAGCGCTGTCGCCGAAGGACTGATAGGTGGCGTTGATCTTGGTGAACTTGCCATCGGCATCCAAATCACCGATGCCATAAGCGCTCAGAATGTCCACGGCGTTGAAGTACACGCCGGAGCCGGCCTGACCCACGGAGACATTTTTACCTTCCAGGTCAGCCACAGTCTTGATGCTGGGATCCACGGTGACGATCTGCACCTGCTCGGCATAGAGGGCGGCCACGGTGGAGAAGCAATCAATCTTCTTGTCAAAGATGTTGGTGCCGTTGTAGGCGTAGGCCATCACATCGGACTGGCAGAAGGCCAGCTCGGCATTGCCGGCATCCAGTTCTTCAACGTTGGACTTGGAGCCGTTGCCCACCAGACCCACGACGTCGATGCCGGCGTTGTTGGTGGCATGCTGGGCGATGGTGCTGCCAAAGGCGTAATAGGTGCCGGACTCACCACCGGTGACGAAGCGCATCTTGGTCTTGGAACTGCCGCAGGCAAACAGGCTTAAGGACATAACCAAGGCCAAAATCAGTGCGAAAAGCTTTTTCATAGTAATTCTCCCTTTACGTTTTTTTATCCTCATTTTCCGCGCAAGGCGGATCACACTTCCGCTATTGTATCGCATTTCCTGACGATTTGCAAGTTATAATTGTAATTTAATTATATTTTTTCTTATGACGGATTTGGATTAAAAGAGCTTTTTTGAACAATATTTTCGTATTTGTTATGAATTAATAAATGCTTCCGCTTAAATAACATAAATTGATGAAGAATAGTATTAAAATATAAAAAAGCTTTTTGCGAAAAATCTTTCATTATTTTGCAACTGTGTGAAATGAATCCTGCAAAAAATGAGCATCATACGAAGAGAGGAAGAATAGCGCACTGCAAATCATAAAAATATGGTATGATTTTTAGCGGCTGACCCAGGAAAAAGAGGGTAGATATCCGCTGCGTGAGACAGGCATGGCGATGCATTTTCTCTTGACTTCTGGCAAAAGATACAGTAAAATACCGCTATATTGCAACAAGCGATGATGGAGAGTAGTACTCCCGTGCGGGATGCCCAGAGAGGAAACGGTCGGTGTAAGTTTCCGTGACGGCAGGGAGGAAGTCGCTCCGGAGTTTTGCCGCCCAGCGAGAGCAAGCGGCAGCGGTTAGCCGCCGTTATCAGGTTTTGAGTGCGGAGGGGTCTCCTCCGAACACAGGTGGTACCACGGACTATATTTATGGTTCGCCCTGTTTTGCTTTTGCGGCAAGACAGAGCGGGCCTTTTGTTTTGCCGAATTTCGGAAAAGGAGAGTTCACTATGAGAAAAGAATTACCCAAGGTCTATGACCCCCGGGATGTGGAGCCCCGGATCTACCAGATGTGGATGGACGGCGGCTGCTTTAAGGCGGAGCCAAATCCTGATAAGAAGCCGTTTTCCATTGTTATGCCGCCCCCTAACGTCACCGGCCAGCTGCATATGGGACACGCTATGGACTCCACCCTGCAGGACATCCTCACCCGCTTCAAGCGGATGCAGGGGTATGAAGCTCTATGGCTGCCCGGCACCGACCACGCCGGCATCGCCACCCAAATTAAGGTGGAGGAGAACCTGCGCAAGGAGGAAGGCCTTACCCGCCACGACCTGGGCCGCGAAAAGTTTTTAGAGCGAGTCTGGGAATGGAAGGAGAAATACGGCAACCGTATCGTGCAGCAGCAAATGAAGATGGGTGCCTCCTGTGATTGGGACCGCAGCCGCTTCACCATGGACGAGGGCTGCTCCCGGGCTGTGCGGGAGACCTTCTGCGAGCTGTATGACAAGGGCCTCATTTATAAGGGCAGCCGTATCATTAACTGGTGTCCACACTGCCTGACGGCCCTGTCTGATGCTGAGGTGGAGTACACTGATAAGCCCGGCCACCTTTGGTATGTGCGCTATCCGCTTACCGACGGCAGCGGTGACATTGTCATCGCCACCACCCGACCCGAGACTATGATGGGAGACACGGGCGTGGCTGTGAACCCGGGAGACGAGAAGTTTAAGCATCTTATCGGCAAGACTTGCATCCTGCCTATTATGAACCGGGAGATCCCTATTGTGGGCGACGAATACTGCGAAATCGGCTTCGGTACCGGTGCGGTGAAGATGACCCCCGCACATGACCCCAACGACTTTGAGGTTGGCCTGCGGCATAACCTGGAGGTGATCCGGGTCATCGCCGATGACGGCACCATCAACGAAAACGGCGGTCCCTACAACGGCATGGACCGCTATGAGTGCCGCAAGGCTATTGTGAAGGACCTGGAGGAGCAGGGCTACCTCATTAAGGCTGAGCCCTATTCTCACAATGTTGGTACCTGCTACCGCTGCCACAACGACGTGGAGCCTCTAATCTCCGCCCAGTGGTTCGTGAAGATGGCGCCCCTGGCCAAGGAGGCCATCCGTGTGGTGGAGGACGGAACCATTAAGTTCGTACCCGAGCGCTTCACCAAGACTTATATCAATTGGATGGAAAACGTCCATGATTGGTGCATTTCCCGCCAGCTTTGGTGGGGCCACCAGATTCCTGCCTGGTACTGCGATGATTGCGGCCACATCAATGTCAGCCGCCAGGATCCCACCCAGTGTGAGAAGTGCGGCAGCACCCATTTGACTCGGGACGAGGACGTACTGGACACATGGTTCTCCTCGGCGCTGTGGCCGTTTTCTACTCTGGGCTGGCCCAATACGGAGTCGACGGACCTGAAGTATTGGTATCCAACCTCCGTCATGGTCACCGGCTACGACATCATCTTTTTCTGGGTGGCCAGGATGATCTTCTCCGGCATGGAGCAGATGAAGAAGGAGCCCTTCAAGACCGTGTTCATCCATGGCCTGGTCCGTGACGATAAGGGCCGCAAGATGTCCAAGTCTCTAGGCAATGGCATTGACCCCCTGGAGATGGCGGAGCAGTACGGTGCAGACGCCCTGCGCTTTAACCTCATCACCGGCAACAGCCCCGGCAACGACATGCGTTTCTATGTGGAAAAGTGCGAGGCCATGCGGAACTTTGCCAATAAGATCTGGAACGCATCCCGTTTCGTGATGATGAATCTGACTATCGACAAGGTGGAGCTGCCCGAGAAGCTGGATCTGGAGGACAAATGGATCCTCAGCAAGCTTAATACCCTTATCCGCGAGGTCACGGACAATATGGATGCCTTTGAGCTGGGTGTGGCTTCCGCCAAGATCTATGACTTCATTTGGGACACCTATTGCGATTGGTATATTGAGCTGACCAAGACCCGGCTTAACGGCGAGGATGAGGCTGCCAAGCTGGCGGCGGAGAATGTGCTGTGCTATGTGTTGCTGCGCATCCTGGAGCTGCTGCATCCCTTCATGCCGTTTATCACGGAGGAGATTTGGCAGGCTCTGCCTCATGAAGGGGATTATCTGATCCGCGCCAAGTGGCCCGAGTACCATTCTGCGTTTGACTTCCGTGCTGAGGAGCAGGCTATGGAGGCGGTCACGGACGCCATTTCTGCCGTCCGTGCTCGCCGAGCTGAGATGAACGTGCCGCCGAGTAAGAAGGCGCAGATGATCATCGTCTCCGACCATGCGGAAGACTATCGCCTGGGTGAGCATTTCATTAAGCGTATGGCATACGCCAGCGAACTCACTGTAACAGATGCGTCGCCTGCAGACCTCACGGGCCTGGTCACTGTGGTGACCCATGGCGCCAATGTCTATCTGCCTCTGGCGGAGCTGGTGGACTTTGAAAAGGAGCTGGAGCGCATTGCTAAGGAGCGAGCGAAGGCTGCCGAGAACCTGGCACGCATCGAGCAGAAGCTCAGCAACGAGAAATTCGTGTCTAAGGCCCCTGAGGCAGTGGTGAATGCAGAGCGGGAAAAGGCAGAGAAGGCCCGGGCCCTCATCGCCAAGCTGGACGAATCCGCCGCTGCTATGAGAGGGTGAGAACCGGTACATGTAATCAGATTTTTAAATATTATAGTAAGGGAGGCACATTTTTGTGCCTCCCTTACTATTTGTATTCCGGCAGCGGCAATAATGACAGAGATATAGAAAAATGGCCGGCAAACCATGCCGGCCATTTTTCTGTATGGAATCTTGAGGAGAGAAAAGAAAGGCAATAAATTTATGCTGCGTTGTGAGCATTACGGTGAGCGGAGCGCTCTTCGTGGTGCATCTCCAGAAGGCCTGCCTTACTGGCAGCCCAAGTGCCGATGGCACCAAAAATCAGGGGCAGATACATACCGGCCTCACGGATGGGTGCGTCAGCAGCTGTCATCAGGAAAGCGGTGGCAACGACAAGGATTAGTGAAACGATAGAAATCATAATATAAGCGTCCATATTTTTCATAATAATGCCTCCTAAAAAATGGATCAACTTAAAACTATTTTCTGTTTGCAGTTGTATAGTAGGATTATTAACAAGAAAAGTAAAGCGCCAAATCATTATAATTAATATCAGTAACACTTACAACTGAGAGCCGTATAAGAAAAATGTATTTTTTAACGGCAACAAGGTTCTTCGACAAAAAGATACCGGAGAAAAAAGTATAATCATCGTAGGCTGATGCCTACGGTGAATTTTATACAGGAAGTGATGAAGAATGCAAGTGAAAGCAGAGAGTGCAGATCGCAGGCTGCGGCTACACCTGTATGGCGAGTTGGATCACCATGCCGCCCGACAGCTTATGAAAAGCATCGCGGACGAACTGGAATATGCGCTGCCGCTGGAGGTGGTATTGGATTTTTCCGGTGTGACCTTTATGGACAGCTCCGGCATTGCCGTAGCGCTGCATACACTGCAGCAGGTAAAGCGATTGGGCGGAAAAATGTGGATTGCAAATCCATCGCAACAGGCAAAAAAGGTGTTTTTTGCAGCCGGGATCCAAAGAATGATCGGAATGGAGGATGCATATGAAAAGTGAAAATCAGGTGGTACTGGAGTTTCCCAGCCGCAGCAGCAATGAGGCCTTCGCCCGAGTAGCGGCGGCGGGCTTTGCCATGCAGTTAGATCCCACCCTGGAGGAGCTGGGTGACATCAAAACGGCGGTCAGTGAGGCAGTGACCAACGCCATTGTTCATGGCTATCCGGAGAATTTTGGACGGATCGTCATGAAGCTGCGGATCCGAGAGGGAAACATCCTGGAGATCGTGGTCAAGGATTGGGGTGTGGGTATTGCGGATGTGGAGCAGGCTCGAAAGCCCATGTTTACAACCGGGAACGATGAGCGCAGCGGCATGGGCTTTACCATAATGGAGAGCTTTATGGACACGCTGCGGGTGCGGTCTGCACCGCAGAAGGGGACTACCGTGACTATGCGCAAGCGGATCTCCACCCGGGTGGGGGATCGAAAATGAGTGACAGCAGATTGGCCCTGCTGGATAGGGCGCAGTCAGGGGACAGCGATGCCTGCGAAAAGATGCTGATGGAAAACAGCGGGCTGATCTGGTCTGTGGTGCGGCGGTACTACGGCCTTGGGGCAGATCCGGAGGATCTGTACCAGCTTGGATGCATTGGATTTATAAAGGCTGTAAAGGGATTTGATATTACATATGGAACGCAGTTTTCCACCTATGCGGTGCCAAAGATCGCGGGAGAAATTCGACGATTTTTAAGGGATGATGGGCCGATGAAGGTGGGGCGCACACTGCGGGAGAGAGGGCAAGGCATTTGGGCGGCCCGACAGAGGCTGCGCACCGCCTTGGGCCGGGAGCCGAAACTATCGGAGGTCGCAGCCGAGACCGGATGGAGCGTCGAGGAGATTGCAACAGCGGAGCTGGCCGTCTCCACACCGGAGTCGCTGCAGCAGGAGACGGCTGGTGGGCTAACACTGGAATCCACTCTGGGGACGGATGCACCGGAGGAATCTCTGGTTGAAAAAATTGCGCTCCGGGAGGCCATACGGACCCTTCCGGAGCGTGAGCAGGAAACAATTTATCTGCGTTTTTTCAAATGCATGACCCAGGAGCAGACAGCGCGTATCCTGGGAGTGTCGCAGGTGCAGATATCTCGTCTGGAACGGAAGGGGGTAGCACATCTGCGGGAGATGCTTCGGGAGTGAAAGAGCTCTCCGATTGAAACTCCGTCATGGTACAGCGGTAGCGTTTGGGTAAAAATGTGTTTTGGCAGCGCAGATTATACCGATCTTCGATGGCAACGGTGTCAAAAAATGTCTTCCACAATTTGCGGTATTGAGCTTCCTGTGCATCTGGTGGTGCAAGAGTGATGGAATCGACCTGCATGATGCGAGATCGGCCTCCGCAGTATAAAAGAAGTTCCCCATGTGTGCGGTCATACAGAAAAAAGGGTTCATTGGCATAGCGGCTGCAGAAGTAGCCCCGCAGAAATGGCAGCACCCGATTTTTGGGTTCGATCTCAGCGCCTAATATGCCACCAAAGTCGGAGAATCGCACAAAGCCGCGGAGCTTCTCCAACTCACCGGATAAATGACGGACAGCCTTATATAACGGGAAGCAGGCTTCATCGGAGGTGCGGCGCAAAAATTGCGGGCCATCGGCATAGAGCTTTTGGATGAAATGGTACAAACAGGCTTCTCTGTCCGCCATGCAGGTATGAAAGGCCCGGTAGAGCAGGCGCGCCGCCCGGGCAGAGCGGCTTTCGATGCTGCGCAGGATACGGCTGCTGTGTGTGAGATCTGTTTTCACACAGCGAACGGGATAAAGAGTGAGAACAGAAAATTCCTCATTGCTGAAAAAAGCGATGGGGAATTCTTTGTTTACATAACTTTCGTAAACACAGCAAAGAAATCCTTCGTAGCTGTCGTCATATTCATAAACCATATTGATCCAAGGCATTGTGTTCACCCCGTTGCGTCAAAGAGAGACAGCTGCTGGGCGGCTGAAGCAGGCAGATTGCCGCGCTCTACGGCCTGCAGCTGAAAGGCCAGGGTATCGGCGGTGAAATGAAGCCCTTCCCGCATACGTCCGCCGCATAGGATAAAAAACTGCGCCCTCTTGAGTACGATCCCCATTTTTTTCAGGTCATCAAAGTGGAGAAGGCCCGTTCGCCGGGCGGAAAGTATGCGCCGGGCGCCGGTGGGGCCGATGCCGGGAACGCGCAGAAGCCGGCCTAAGTCGGCGGTCATGATCTCCACAGGAAACTGCTCCGGATGGGTGATGGCCCAGTAACATTTCGGATCCAGCATAGGGTCAAAATTCGGGTGCTGGTCATCCAAAAGCTCATCGGCCCGGAAGCCATAAAACCGCAGGAGCCAATCTGCCTGATACAGCCTGTGCTCCCGCAGAAGCGGCGGCTTAGTGTGCAGGGCGGGAAGCAACGGATTTTCCACAACGGGCACATACGCGGAATAGAAGACCCGCTTCAGCCGATAACGGTCATACAACGATTCCGTTAGGTGCAAGATGTGCCGGTCACTATCCTCTGTGGCGCCCACAATGAGCTGTGTGCTCTGCCCGGCCGGAGCAAAAGCAGGGGCGTGACGGTACTTCACAAGCTCCTCTTTATTTTGCCGACCCTGAGCCTCAATGAGCCGCATAGGCGCAAGAATGGCAGCCTTGCTCTTGTCCGGGGCCAGCGCAGCCAATCCTTTTTGGGACGGCAGTTCGATATTCACACTGAGCCGGTCCGCCAGAT
>ERZ791915.2438-NODE-2438-length-11677-cov-3.715884_pt1 | contig 11677 bp, 9 predicted proteins | sample MGYA00510139_ERZ791915 | MGnify/ENA primary metagenome ERZ791915 (study PRJEB30046, sample SAMN00792117) | human gut metagenome | study: EMG produced TPA metagenomics assembly of the A metagenome-wide association study of gut microbiota in type 2... | reverse complement strand
CAATAACTTCCGTAACTGGTTTGCACCGCTCGGTATCGAAGTGGGCTGGCTCGCCGGTAGGCAGAAAGGTAAAGCGCGGCTGGCACAGCAGGAAGCCATCGCCAGCGGTCAGGTGCAGATGATTGTCGGAACACACGCCATCTTCCAGGAACAGGTGCAGTTTAACGGCCTGGCGCTGGTGATTATCGACGAACAGCATCGTTTTGGCGTGCATCAGCGTCTGGCGTTATGGGAGAAAGGCCAGCAGCAGGGCTTCCATCCGCATCAGTTGATCATGACCGCCACGCCGATCCCCCGCACGCTGGCAATGACTGCATATGCCGATCTCGATACCTCGGTGATAGATGAGCTGCCGCCAGGCCGCACGCCAGTGACGACAGTGGCAATCCCGGATACCCGCCGCAACGACATTATCGACCGCGTGCGCCACGCCTGTATGACTGAAGGGCGTCAGGCGTACTGGGTGTGCACACTCATTGAAGAATCAGAATTACTGGAAGCACAGGCGGCGGAAGCTACCTGGGAAGAGTTGAAACTGGCGCTACCAGAGTTGAATGTTGGTCTGGTACACGGACGGATGAAACCAGCCGAGAAGCAGGCCGTCATGGCATCATTTAAACAAGGCGAGTTACACCTGCTGGTTGCCACTACCGTTATTGAAGTCGGTGTTGATGTGCCTAACGCCAGTCTGATGATTATCGAAAACCCTGAGCGTCTGGGTCTGGCGCAGTTACACCAGCTTCGCGGGCGTGTAGGTCGTGGTGCGGTGGCTTCTCACTGCGTGCTGCTCTACAAAACGCCGCTCTCCAAAACCGCGCAAATTCGGCTGCAAGTGCTGCGCGACAGCAACGACGGTTTTGTGATTGCACAGAAAGACTTAGAGATTCGCGGACCGGGTGAACTGTTAGGTACGCGTCAGACGGGTAATGCTGAATTTAAAGTGGCGGATTTACTGCGCGATCAGGCGATGATCCCGGAAGTTCAGCGCCTGGCGCGACATATTCACGAACGTTACCCACAGCAGGCAAAAGCCCTGATAGAACGCTGGATGCCAGAAACAGAACGTTACTCGAATGCGTAAAAAGCGGCGGTGAGAAGACCGCCGCTTCATCGGTTAACCCGCAAAAATCGGCAACATCAAATACAGCTTAATCACCAGCGCATTGACGATATCGATAAAGAACGCACCGACCATCGGCACGACCAGGAACGCCATGTGCGACGGGCCAAAGCGTTCAGTGATCGCCTGCATGTTAGCGATTGCCGTTGGCGTTGCGCCAAGGCCAAAACCACAATGCCCCGCAGCCAGCACCGCCGCATCGTAGTTTTTGCCCATCATGCGCCAGGTAACGAAGATGGCATACAACGCCATGAAGATGGTCTGTACCACCAGAATCGCCAGCATCGGCAACGCCAGCGAAGCCAGCTCCCACAGTTTCAGCCCCATCAGCGCCATCGCCAGGAACAACGACAGGCTTACGTTACCCAGCACGGATACCGCTCGCTCAAAGACGCGGTAAAAGCCCATCATTGACAGACCGTTGCTCAGAATCACGCCAACAAATAGTACACAGACGAAGGTCGGTAGTTCAAAAGCAGTACCAGCCAAAAGTTGCGCAACAATTTTCCCCACCGTCAGGCAGATAGCAATCAGCGCGATAGTTTCAATCAACACCAGCGAGGTAATCATGCGGCCCACATCCGGCTTTTCGAACGCGGTCGGAACTTCCTGGTCATCCGGAATACCGTTCGGTGTGGTGGAGTGTTTCACCAGATAGCGTGCCACCGGACCGCCAATCAAGCCGCCCAGCACCAAACCGAACGTTGCACAGGCCATCGCCACTTCTGTCGCATTGGTGAAGCCATAACGTTCAATGAACAATTTACTCCATGCAGCTCCCGTACCGTGACCGCCGGAAAGCGTAATAGAACCGGCCAACAGCCCCATCAGCGGATCAAGCCCTAACAGGCTAGCCATACCAATGCCAATGGCATTTTGCATCACCAACAGGCCAACAACCACAATCAAGAAGATGCCAACCACACGCCCACCGGCACGCAAACTGGCAATGTTGGCGTTCAGGCCAATGGTGGCGAAGAAAGCCAGCATCAACGGATCGCGCAGGGACATATCAAAGTTGACTTCCCAGCCCATGCTTTTTTTCAGTATCAGCAGCGCCAGCGCCACTAATAAACCACCCGCAACAGGTTCCGGTATGGTGTATTTCTTCAAAAAGGAGACGGAATGGACCAACTTGCGCCCGAGCAGCAACGTCAGCGTTGCGGCAACAAGCGTTGCTAAAGTATCGAGATGAAACATAGTTACTCCTTTGTGTCCGCATCACTCTTTCATACTCGTCATACTTCATCGCGCATTTGCAGTAAGGCGAAATATGACGAGTATCGAGTCATGCTTTCCTGGTTCGAATTCTTAGCTGAAAATAGAAAAATGGCATGGATTTTAAGCAGAAAACAACTAAAAGTTATATAAAAAAGTACATTTATCTCATTTAAATATTTAAACGAGGATGTAGCAAACGTTTGCTTTTCTCTTTCGGTCAGCTAAAATGCCCGCTTTGCTACCACGGGATTGTTTTCGATGTCTGTTTCCACCCTCGAGTCAGAAAATGCGCAACCGGTTGCGCAGACTCAAAACAGCGAACTGATTTACCGTCTTGAAGATCGTCCGCCGCTTCCTCAAACCCTGTTTGCCGCATGTCAGCATTTGCTGGCGATGTTCGTTGCGGTGATCACGCCAGCGCTATTAATCTGCCAGGCGCTGGGTTTACCGGCACAAGACACGCAACACATTATTAGTATGTCGCTGTTTGCCTCCGGTGTGGCATCGATTATTCAAATTAAGGCCTGGGGTCCGGTTGGCTCCGGGTTGTTGTCTATTCAGGGCACCAGCTTCAACTTTGTTGCTCCGCTGATTATGGGCGGCACAGCGCTGAAGACCGGTGGTGCTGATGTTCCTACCATGATGGCGGCTTTGTTCGGCACGTTGATGCTGGCAAGTTGTACCGAGATGGTGATCTCCCGCGTTCTGCATCTGGCGCGCCGCATTATTACGCCGCTGGTTTCTGGCGTTGTGGTGATGATTATCGGCCTGTCGCTAATTCAGGTGGGGCTGACCTCCATTGGCGGCGGTTACGCAGCCATGAGCGATAACACCTTCGGCGCACCGAAAAATCTGCTGCTGGCAGGCGTGGTCTTAGCCTTAATTATCCTGCTTAACCGTCAACGTAACCCTTACTTACGCGTGGCCTCACTGGTGATTGCGATGGCGGCCGGATATGCGCTGGCGTGGTTTATGGGCATGTTGCCAGAAAGCAACGAACCGATGACACAAGAACTGATTATGGTGCCAACGCCGCTCTATTACGGTCTTGGCATTGAATGGAGTCTGCTGCTGCCGCTGATGCTGGTCTTTATGATCACTTCGCTGGAAACCATTGGCGATATCACAGCGACCTCTGACGTTTCCGAACAGCCAGTGTCCGGTCCGCTGTACATGAAACGCCTGAAAGGCGGCGTGCTGGCAAACGGCCTGAACTCGTTTGTTTCGGCGGTATTTAACACCTTCCCGAACTCCTGCTTCGGGCAGAACAACGGTGTGATCCAGTTGACCGGTGTTGCCAGCCGCTATGTCGGTTTTGTCGTCGCGCTGATGTTGATCGTGCTGGGTCTCTTCCCGGCGGTGAGCGGTTTTGTACAACATATTCCAGAACCGGTTCTGGGCGGCGCAACGCTTGTAATGTTTGGCACCATCGCCGCCTCCGGTGTGCGTATCGTTTCTCGTGAGCCGCTGAACCGCCGGGCGATTCTGATTATCGCGCTGTCGCTGGCGGTTGGTCTGGGCGTGTCTCAGCAGCCGCTGATTTTGCAGTTTGCCCCTGAATGGCTGAAAAACCTACTCTCCTCCGGGATTGCCGCGGGCGGTATTACTGCCATCGTGCTGAATCTGATTTTCCCACCAGAAAAACAGTAATTCACTGGCGGCGGTAAGATAATTACCGCCGCAGTCTCACCTCTTTCACCATTCCCGCCTTGAGGATTGCGCGTAAATCGTGCATAACTCCCTTATGTGCATTTCACGGGATGGAAGACCATGAAATTTATTGGGAAGCTGCTTCTCTACATTTTCATCGCTCTGTTAGTGGTGATCGCTAGCCTCTATTTTCTTCTGCAAACCCGCTGGGGAGCAGAACATATCAGCGCATGGGTTTCCGAGAATAGCGACTATCATCTGGCCTTCGGTGCGATGGATCACCGTTTTTCCGCGCCATCTCATATCGTGCTGGAGAACGTCACGTTTGGCCGTGATGGCCAGCCCGCGCCCCTGGTAGCAAAAAGTGTCGACATTGCGCTAAGCAGTCGGCAACTGACCGAACCACGCCATGTCGATACCATCCTGCTGGAAAACGGGACGCTGAATCTCACCGACCAGACCGCGCCGCTACCGTTCAAAGCCGATCGTCTGCAACTGCGTGATATGGCGTTTAATAGCCCGAATAGCGAATGGAAACTGAGCGCGCAGCGGGTAAATGGCGGCGTGGTTCCGTGGTCACCAGAAGCCGGTAAAGTGCTGGGTACGAAGGCGCAGATTCAGTTTAGTGCCGGATCGCTTTCGCTCAATGATGTTCCTGCCACCAATGTACTGATTGAAGGCAGTATTGATAACGATCGCGTTACGCTGACTAACCTGGGTGCCGACATCGCCCGCGGGACATTAACCGGAAACGCGCAGCGTAACGCCGACGGCAGCTGGCAAGTGGAAAATCTGCGGCTGGCGGATATCCGTCTACAAAGCGAAAAATCGCTAACCGACTTCTTTGCGCCATTACGCTCTGTCCCGTCGTTGCAGATTGGTCGCCTGGAAGTCATCGACGCTCGTTTGCAAGGTCCGGACTGGGCGGTGACCGACCTCGATCTCAGCTTGCGCAACATGACCTTCAGTAAAGATGACTGGCAGACACAGGAAGGTAAACTGTCGATGAACGCCAGCGAGTTTATTTATGGCTCGCTGCATTTATTTGATCCGATTATAAACGCGGAATTTTCCCCGCAGGGCGTAGCACTGCGCCAGTTCACCAGCCGCTGGGAAGGGGGCATGGTCAGAACGTCAGGGAACTGGTTGCGTGACGGGAAAATGTTGATCCTTGATGATGCGGCAATTGCCGGACTGGAATATACCTTGCCAAAAAACTGGCAACAGTTGTGGATGGAAACGACACCCGGTTGGTTAAACAACCTGCAACTGAAGAGATTTAGCGCCAGCCGCAATCTGATCATTGATATCGACCCTGACTTCCCGTGGCAGCTCACCGCGCTCGATGGTTACGGTGCCAACCTGACGCTAGTTACCGATCATAAATGGGGCGTCTGGAGTGGTTCGGCGAATCTGAATGCCGCCGCCGCAACGTTTAATCGTGTTGATGTCCGTCGTCCGTCGCTGGCGCTGACCGCCAACAGCAGCACGGTGAATATCAGCGAACTGAGTGCATTTACTGAAAAAGGCATTCTGGAAGCCACCGCCAGTGTTTCACAAACGCCACAACGTCAGACCCATATCAGCCTGAATGGACGCGGTGTGCCGGTGAATATTTTGCAACAGTGGGGATGGCCTGAATTACCGTTGACTGGCGACGGCAATATTCAGCTTACTGCCAGTGGCGATATTCAGGCCAATGTCCCGCTGAAACCTACGGTTAGCGGGCAATTGCATGCCGTGAACGCCGCAAAGCAGCAAGTGACTCAAACCATGAATGCGGGCGTAGTTTCCAGTGGTGAAGTTACGTCGACGGAGTAGGTGCAGTAAAAATAAGGACGCTAGCGGATATCAGCCCTAGCGTTCCCCGTTATTAGCGCAAAATTCCATACTCACTGCACAATAACCATTTCACCGGTTCATCTTCTTCTATCGCCGGAAAACGTCCTCCCGGCTCAAGAAAATAGTTATCGTGTTGGTCATCATTTACCATCGAGATTTCCCAGCCGAGAACAAACGCTTTTTCCGCCCAGAAGCGATGATACAGACGCGGCGGCAGGCAAATGCCCTGCCCCGGTTTTAGCACCAGCGTTTCACCAGGTTTCATGGTACGCCGCTGACCATCAACACTCACGGTAATGACTCGTTGATCATCACAGAGATTGGCTTCGTTGGCCCAGGCCAACTGCATGCATAAGTCTCCACCGCCCCGATTGAGGATATCTTCCATTTTGTGGGTGTGAAAATGCCAGGGAGTTTGCTGATCTTGTTGGATCTGCAACATTTTCTCAGCATACGGTTTTGGATATGCCGCCGCCCCCAGCGCGCCGTTGCGCATCGTTAGCAGTGTTAGTCCCGTTTGGTTGAAATCACCATGACCAAAATCGGTGATATCCCAACCGAGCTGTAAGTCGACCACTTCTTGCCAGTTATCCCGTTCCCGCTGCAGCCAGTCATCCACCGTAAAATAGGCGAACTCTGGCAAACAAACGCGGAAGGTCTGCGCAATGGCATGTGCTTTATCAATAACATAATTAATTTGTGAACGTTTCATTGGCTTCTCCGTTGCGCATAGCAAGCCAGGCAGCGCCACGCATTCCGCTACTGTCGCCGTGCTGTGCTTTTACAATGGGAGTGGTGAATTGATCGGTGAAAACCAGTGGAGCAACTTCTGCGTTCAGAGCGGTGATAAGCAGTTCCACATTCGAAAGCCCGCCGCCGATCACAATCACGCCAGGGTCAACAACGTTAACGATGGTTGCCAGCGTGCGGGCAAGCTGTTGGCGAAAACGTGCCACCTGCTGCATGGCACAAGCATCACCACGTTGTGCCAGGGTGACAATCGCCGCAGGAGTGAGCAAGTTACCAGTCATCTGTTGATAGCGTTCACTAAAACCGCTGCCGGAAACAAACGACTCCACGCAGTTGTGTTTGCCGCAATAGCAACTGACTGATGGACCATCTTCCTGCTCCATATAGCCTGGCAACGTGATATGACCGCATTCGGCAGCATTTCCCCAGGCCCCTATAAACGGTCGTTGCTTGATGGCAATGCCACCGCCGCAGCCCGTACCAAGCGTAATACCAAATACCACGTCATAATCTTGCCCGGCACCGTCGCAAGCTTCTGATAGCGCGAAACAGTTACCATCATTGGCTATCACCACCGGTTGCCCAAGCAATTGCTGCAAATCAGCCTGTAACGCATGACCGTTAATCACCTGAATATTCGCGTTTTTAATCAGGCCAGTGAGTGGCGAGATACTGCCGGGTAAGGCGATCCCTGTCAGCATCGGTCGTTGAACGTCCCGCCTAATCTGCTCGATAAGCGCCACAACGCATGAGACAAATTGTTGATATGTCGACTTTTGCGTCGGGCAGCGGTAACGGCGAATCTCCCAGCCATGCGCATCCATGACGACGGCGGCGATTTTGGTCCCACCAATATCCAACCCCAGATAGTGCATTTCTCGTTCCTTGTTGCGTAAAAGGCGGGTCACCCCGCCCTTCTGGCTTAGTACAGTGATGCTTTACCGAGCGAACCGAACAGTTTCATTTTGTGGCGAATGACTTCCCGCGCCGCGTTAATCGCATCCGGATAGATGACGTTCGGGTCCCACCAGCTCTCTTTAGCGAGAATTTCACGCACTTTCTGGAAATAGGCGTATTTCATATCGCTGGAGATATTGATTTTGCCGACGCCGAGCGTAACTGATTCAGCAATCTCCGCGTCCGGGTTTGCCGAACCACCGTGTAGCACCAGCGGAATATCAATACGTCCGGCAATGTCGCGCAAAATGTCCATTTGCAGCTTCGGCTGCATCCCTTTTGGATAGATGCCATGTGCTGTACCAATCGCCACAGCCAGAGTGTCGGCACCTGTACGAGCAATAAAATCGGCGGCCTGCGCCGGATCTGTGTAGGTCACTTGTGAAACACCACCTTCTACCGACGTTCCTGTTTGTCCGATGGTTCCCAGTTCACCCTCAACCGACACTCCAACCGCGTGAGCGAGGCGAACCACTTCTGCGGTCAGCGCCACGTTTTCTTCATACGGCAGCAGCGAACCGTCGATCATTACTGAGGTAAATCCGCAGCGAATCGCACGCAAAACATGCTCTACAGAGGCACCATGATCGAGGTGCAGTACAAACGGGACCGGACTACGCTGGGTAATTTCGCGAACGTGAGCGAAAAAGGCATCGCCCACAAAATCATGTTCGCTGGGATGGATGGCAATAATCGCCGGAGTATTTGTCGCTTCTGCTTCATCCACGACTGCGCGAAGGAAACAGTTATCCGCCACATTAAATGCGCCAATGGCAAAGCCGTGCTGGCGGGTAGGTTGCAGTAATTCTTTCATCGAAACTAACATGTTAAATCTCCAGTTTCAGCGTGTAGTCCGCCCTGCCGGTGCGTTATTGCACTGGCATAAAGGCCATGACAGAAAATGAATCAGGCTTTGCCGATAGAGCCGCTCGCCTGTAAATACGGTGTAATCGCTTCTTCGAAGGCCAGTTCCATAGCTTTCAGCGCGTCCACCAGTTCAATGGATATATCGTGACAGAGGGTATGCAGGAGCGCGGATTTCCCCCGTTCAAAAATGGCCGCCCCCACGTTGATTTTTGCTACCCCCAGCGTCGTACAGAGCTGGAGCTGATCGAACGGCGTACCGCTACCGCCATGTAATGCCAGAGGCACGCTCGAGCAGTGGAAAATCTCCGCCAGACGCTGAAAATCAATAGCAGGTACAACACCAGGCGCGTACATGCCGTGCGCCGTGCCTACCGAGACGGCCAGTAGATCAATGCCTGTCTGCGCGATAAACGGTTCCACATCAGTGGGTTGCGTCATCAGGTCTGCATTGGCGGCCTGGTCGTAACGCGGCGCATCTGCCAGATGGCCCAGTTCGCCTTCCACGCAGAGCTGCACGCTGGCGGCGAGTTCCACCACCGCCCTGGTCTGGCGCACGTTTTCCTCCAGGGGAAAAGCAGAAGCATCAATCATTAATCCGCTGAAACCAGCACGAAACGCCTGACGAATACAGTCCGGATTTTTGCCATGATCAAGCGCCAGAGCGACCGGTACTGAGGCAGATTCCGCGAGCGTTTTAACCACTGCCGCCGCGACGGGTGCTGGAAAATGCGCCAGATGCCCCTGATAGAGATTGAGAATGATCGGAGCGCGATTCTTCTCCGCCACGCGGATAGCTGCGTGAGCACTTTCCAGATTCATACAGTTGATCGCCAGTAAGGCGTAATGTTCATGCCAGGCTTTCATCACCATACTTTTCATATCGGCAAACATAGGGCCTCCGGTTATTCGAGGGTGAAAGTGATCTCTTCATCTTTCAGCTTTTGATCGCTCAGTTCGTCAAACTCTTCGTCGCGTTCCGTTACCGGTTTCTTCCAGAGTGAAAGCATCACGCCACAAATCACCGTGCCTATACCCAGCGCCAGGCAAAACAGCAGAGGATGGGTGAACAGAGGCACAACAAACATGCCGCCATGCGGAACCGGACTCTCCACGCCCCACACCATGATTAAGCCGCCCGCAACCGCCGATGCCACCACACAAGATCCCACTACTCGCAGCAGGTCACGCGCGGCGATCGGAATGACTCCTTCAGTGATCATGCAGATCCCCATCGGAAACGCGGCTTTCAGCGCCTCGCGCTCCGCACGGGTGTATTTATGGCGTGTCAGTAAGAACGAAAGTGTGATGCCAAACGGAGGGATGATTGAGCCGACAAATTTCACGGCTTCTGGTCCGTAGACGCCACTGACCAGCAAGCCATCGGAAAACAGCGACATGGTTTTGTTGACCGGACCACCGAAATCGAAGGTTGCCATCGCGCCAAGTATGGCCCCCATCAGGAAGCGCGATCCGCCCTGCATCGACTCGAGCAAATGAATCAGTGCTTCTTGTAACCAGGCGATGGGTTTACCAATCAGCGTCATCATTAACAGCCCACCGATAATGGTGCTTAATACCGGCAACACCATGATTGGCATGAGTCCTTGCATCGACTGCGGCAGGCGGATATAGCGTTTAAGTAGCAAAATGGTGTAGCCCACCAGGAAACCACCCAACATACCGCCAATAAATCCGGTATGGATTTGCCCACAGAGAAAGCCGACAATCAGACCCGGGGCAAATCCGGGACGATCGGCAATAGAATAGGCAATTGCCGCGCTAATCAGCGGCACAATCAGCCCCATTCCCCAGCCGCCAATCTGATTAAGCATCCACGGGATTGTTCCTGTTTTTTCACCAACATCTGTACCGCCAAGAACTTGCCCCAACGCAATACATATCCCGGCGGCCACAATAAGGGGTATCATCCACGAGATGCCGGTTAATAAATGTTTTTTAATTTCCTGTGAAACCGGAATTTTATTGTCTTTCATATTAAGATCCCTCCAGTATAAGGATCATTTGTTTCCCAGTGATTTTTCGACCTTTTCAAGAAATTGAACGGGCGATTTAATGACGATCTCTGTCTTTACTCGCACAATACGTTTATTGGTGAAGCGTTCTTCTCCTTTTATTTTCACATCTACAGCAAGAATCACGACGTCAGCAGCAGAGATATCTGCCGCCTGTAATTCATTTTCTGTACCAATGGTTCCCTGGGTTTCAACTTTAATGGTATGGCCCAGAGCTTTTGCTCCTTTGATTAACTTTTCACGAGCAATATAGGTATGAGCAATACCCGCCGTACAGGCGGCAACACAGACAATATTCATGACATACTCCCTGTTATTTAGCAGACATCGGATTGTGCATACTGACTAAAGAGATCAATGATTTTTTGCGGACTCGTCTCAACTAACAATTGTTCTATGATGTCATCATCCGCCAGCGCGCCCGCGACCTGGGAAAGTAAACGGATATGGGTGGTATTTTGATCTTCAAGACGTACCGCAAATAAAATAATACAGCGCACGCTACTGCCATCCAGCGTTTCCCAGGGAATATCCTGGCGGGTACGGCCAATTGCCAGCGTAGTATTAATTACCGCAGAAGATTTACCATGCGGGATCGCAATGTGATTTTCAAAACCAGTCGAGCCTTCCGCTTCGCGCTGCCAGACATCTTTAATAAAGGTTTCCCGACAATCGATCGCACCATCTTTTTTGAGAAGATTAGTTAATTCTTCAATCGCCTCCGCTTTATTCGTCGCTTGCATATCTAAAATAACGCGATTCGTATTCAGGATTTTTGTTATGTCCATTCGTCATACCTCATAAAATTCTGACATTAAATTTCAACGACCCGAGATGTCGCATGATGTAATTTTTCCGTAATCACCATTTCAGTGACCCGCTTAATATCGGCATCATTAAAAAAAGCGGTAACATAAGCGACCGGCATAGTGACTGTAGGCAAATTAATGGTCGAAATAATCAGTTCGATATTGTCAGGCAAAACCTGTGATAAATTCGCTGCTGAAATAACATCAACAATCGTCCATTCAGGAAATGCTCGCAGAATACGGCTTTTCAGTAGATGCGAAGTTCCGATTCCGGTTGAACAGACCAGTAATACGCGTTTACGGGCAATTTGCCGCTCCATCGCAGCCTGAAAATGAACGGTCAGGTAACCCACTTCATCCTCGCTCACTGCATTCTCACCCCAGGTTTTAAATACCTGATTCACCACATATTGCGTCAACCGCCAGAC
>ERZ791915.2427-NODE-2427-length-11714-cov-3.659748_pt1 | contig 11714 bp, 17 predicted proteins | sample MGYA00510139_ERZ791915 | MGnify/ENA primary metagenome ERZ791915 (study PRJEB30046, sample SAMN00792117) | human gut metagenome | study: EMG produced TPA metagenomics assembly of the A metagenome-wide association study of gut microbiota in type 2... | reverse complement strand
AGTTGTCAAACCTTTTTACTCTCTGCTATGAAAGTTGCGGGAGTGCCGAGTTTTGCTATATTTGTAAGTGTCAAACCTTAAAACTTTACTGCTATGAAAAATTTTAGTGAACCTCCCTATGACATGGGACAAATTGCTTGCGGGATTAATGTGGCTATTAAGTTGTCTCAAAATGAATCGTTTGGATTACTTACAGCGTGTTCTTCCTCTCAAATTATATCTAAACTAAAACAGTTGTCCTCTGCTGTTCAGGTTCCGCAAACTGCTACCGGAGACTTTGGATCATGGGGAAAGAATCTTCAGCAAATCATAGATAAGCTAGTATCTGATAAAGCTATTGATCTGTGGGAGTTTAACGACCTATGTAAAGCTGAATTTGACTTCCTTACCAGGAACCATAAATTGCCTACCGATCTGGTTCGACTGCAGGAAGGTTAGCGCAGATATTTCCGGTAGTATTAATATCACATCGTACGCCTTGTTCTAAGATTCGTTCGAGTCTTAGACGGAGTTTTGCATCCCTGCGATTTCGGAAGAAAAGAATGATCTTTTTCATGGTTGCTGTATTTTAGAAAGTTAAAGAACTATTGTCCGATTATTATTTCAATTACTACCCAGAGGCAAAACATGACGATAGAAAGGGTTGCTATCAGCGCAAATGCCATAAGATTGGATTCGGTGTTGTTGCTCATGGCTCTATAAGTTTTCAAGAAACTCTTTGATCGCCTCTCTATCCTCATCGCTGACTTCGTCAGAAAGAGCCAGCCGGGAAAGGTTTGCCCTCAGTGGATTCAAAGCTGAATCCGGAGCAGGGCCGGGTGTGATAATAAATTCGTCGTTCATGGCTGTATCGGTTTTAGTTTCAAGTATGGCTGCTATGTAGTAGAGGAAGGGTTACTACTATCAAGAGTTATCCGGTTCAAATTCTTCATTTAAGCGCATGAGGCGGTCAGCGATCTTAATAGCTCGATCTGGTAAATCGGTTAATAGATTTTCTCCTGGGTTATTTAAGTAGGCAATCAATACTTTCGTTGCTATCTCAAGGCGCATATCTTTCTTTCTTCTGGCTGCTTTTATCTCAGCAACTTCCAGCGCGAAAGGACTATAAGGAGGACGGCTTGGCATGGCTGTGTAGGTTTACTGTTTTGCTTCAAGAATAGGTAAGCTGGCTTCGGTAGGAATGTAGATCACCTTATTCGCAGATAGATTTTGCTGGCGCACCCACAGATACTGAATGTAAGTAGGCGTTATGCTACCGTTTTCGATCTTTATAGCTTCGGCGGCACCTTTAGCACGTTCAATCTCTGCCTGGGCATTGAGTTTCTCGGCTTCAAGATTGGCCTTAGCTTCCTCGATCTTGATACGTCGGTTTTGTTCGGCTTTGGCAAATTCAGCTTTGCCGCTCATTTCTTGCTGCCATACGGCGTAGCGAGGGAATCCGACCATGCAAAGCACAATAAGAGACACCACAAGTGCTACAATTCCAGTAAAGGTCAATACGTTTCTCATGTTTTATTATTTTATAGAGTGAGACACTTGGATAGTCTGAAAAACATCGTTTTACCGTTCCCTGTAAACTCAGGTTTCAAACGTCCCTCTTTGACTAACCGGCGAGCCTTACCATCCGACCATTTTAAATTGACTTTCAAACTAGCTATATCGAGTAAGGGATCGGTAATCTCGGATTGCTTTTTCACAGCATCATGTAACTGATCTATTTTTTTATCGATCAGGCTTTCTAGCTGTTCTTCGGTCACCGTAATTACTTTTAGAGGTTCCATAGTCGCGGGTATTAAGAAATTCGGGTAATGTACATCAGGTTCTTTTCCGCATCTGTTTCAAACAGAAAGTCAAAGCCTTTTTTCCTCAACTGACACCGGGCACTATGCAATCCCTGATACATCCTGCCAGTCATTTTAAATGCGCGGGTCTCTCCTACTATCAGGCTGCGTAAAGTTCCCGGATAGTCGACCCGTTTTTTCGTCGCGCTTACTGCAACTTTATTTGTTCTCATTGCCACTGTTACTTAATCTCCGAAATACTGACTGGGACGGGCATTGCTGTAATAGGCTACCGCTCCAGCCATCCATGAAACATTTACGATACCCGTCCGTTTAGCTCTCACTGCCGAATTCTCCGCTTCGATAGCGGCTTTGCGTGCCTCCCTGGTTTCATATTCCAACGTGGCTTTCTCAACCTCCCAAGCCCGGCGCAAAGCGGCCGAAAAGCTGTAAGAATACGGGTTGACACATTTGTATATAGTCCATGCCATTTTCATTAACCTGCTTTTGTTGACTTGCGTTTTCATGGCTTTTTATTACTTTTGATTATTTGCATTGGTTTCGTATTGCAAATATATGCATATTGCTAATATTATGCAAATATTTTGCAAATAAAATTTAATGAATTGCATATATTTTACAGATATGATTGATTTAAAGTTATTTAGAAAAGCAAACAAAATAACCCAGTCGGAATTAGCTGATTACTTAGGCATTGGGCAACCCTTTATTTCTCAAATAGAAAAAGGCGGAAGGCCTATACCATCCGAATATATTAGCAAATTATTATCAAGCAAACAATGGGATACATCAATGCTCACCGGCGAAGGTGCCATGCTAAAACATGAATCCCCCACAGAATTAAAGTCAAATACAAGCATCCCCTTTTATGACATCGATGTGACTGCGTCCATTGCCGAAGCATTCCACGATACACCTGAAATACCGCAATACTATATTGACTTTCCTCCTTTGAATGACTGTACAGCAGCGTTTCCCGTATTCGGAGAAAGCATGGAGCCGGATTTTTTTGCAGGAGAAGTGGTGTTGGTGAAAGAGATCACCAATGTCGATTCCATGTTGTGGGGTGAACCTTATCTGGTGATTACCAATGCAAATTGCGATAATTTGCGAACGATCAAGAATGTTTATTTATCAGAGGATCGGCAATATTTCATTTTACGTGCTACCAACCCTCGCTATTCCGGAGATACGATAATATCGCGCAATGATGTACTCAAAATATTCCTTGTAAAAGGGAAAGTGAATAGAAGACAGCTGTAGACGAGATTTTTTCTCCAAATAGATCTATAGACCTAACTTAAACCCTAAATACCATGGACTTCAAAGATCAGATCAAACAACTAAGCGAACGTGTGGCCAAGCTAAAAGAAAATATTGGAACCGAAGAAGCCACTAAAACTGCTTTTATTATGCCTTTTATTCAGGCATTGGGATATGATGTTTTTGACCCCACGGAAGTGGTTCCGGAGTTTACCTGCGATTTAGGCATTAAAAAGGGCGAAAAGATTGATTACGCTATCTACAAAGATGGTCAACCGATCATATTGATTGAATGTAAGAATTGGAAAGAATGCCTGGATGGCCATAACGGACAATTGTACCGTTATTATCAGGTTTCCAACGCCAAATTTGGATTATTAACTAATGGCATCATCTACCGTTTTTATACTGACTTGGTTGAACCCAATAAGCTCGACAGTAAGCCGTTTTTTGAGATCAATATGGAAGATCTACGAGAAACGCATATCGAAAAACTTAAGGAATTTCACAAAAGTTATTTTGACCTTGATAAGATACTCAATACGGCTAGTGAATTAAAATATACTAACGAAATTCGGAACGCAATAGCTAAAGAGATTGCCAATCCCAGTGATGAATTTGTTAAATATTTTGCAAAACCTGTATACACGGGACGATTTTACGACGACATTTTTTGTCAATTTCGCGAAATCGTCAAACAGGCATTCAAACAATACATGACGGATTATGTGAATGAACGCCTCAAATCGGCAATTTCTCCAGATGTTTCGATTCCATCTGAAACTCCGGCTACCTCTACCGTTGAATCATCTCCATGCGAATGTTCCGAAGCAGACAAAATTGTCACGACAGAAGAGGAAATGCAGGGCTTTTATATCGTAAGAGCGATTTTATACAATAAAGTCGATGACATCAACCGGGTCATGCATCGTGACACGCAATCTTATTTTGGGATTCTATTAGACGATAATAATCGAAAGCCAATTTGCCGCTTACATTTTAATCGATCAAATAAATATATCGAAACTTTCGATGCTGAAAAGAAGGGGACTAAGCATTTATTAACTTCCCTCCAAGATATTTATCAATATGCAGACATTATTAGAACCATCATTGATGTCTATGACGCATAACATCATACGGGCACCGTCACCATACACATAGCCAGAATCCGGGTTGTCCAGAGGATGGATTGTCCTGAACGAGACAATAAAGATTATGAACGTTACTCAGTTCTACTGGAAACCGGTGTTGTAAAAACCTAAAACTTTATGATTATGAAAAAAGTGGCATTCTTAATTTGCTTATTCAGCATTTTATATAATGCTGGATTTACACAGGAGAACCATTTAACTTTTAAAGGTATCCCCATAGATGGAAGTGTTGAATCTTTCGCTGCCAAACTAAAACAAGACGGCTACACAGAAGAATACATCTCTGATAATGGAACGATGGTCCTAAAAGGTCAATTTGCTAATGAAGATTGTGGGATATTTTTATTGCCAACACCCCAAACGAAGACAATATGGAAAGTGGCTGTAATCTTTGATAAAAAGTACACCTCATGGAGTTCAATAAAAACAGATTTTAACAAGTTTAAAGATTTATTCGCAAAGAAATACGGCAAACTAACCCATGATTATCACTTTTTCTCTTCTCCCTATTACGAGGGAGATGGATACGAAATGTCTGCCTTGGAACTTGATAAATGCAGATATTGGGCATCTTTTGAAATGCCAGAGGGCTATATCTCGATTAAATTGATATCCCCCGGTCAAATCGCTTTGGGTTATGAAGATAAGGTCAATTCCGCACTTGAAACAAAAGAATCTGAGAAACGTGCATTGGATGATATTTAGCTGATTTTCATGGACAAACTAGACCAAATCCAAAGTAAAATATACGAGATCAGAGGCCAGCGGGTGATGCTGGACTTTGATTTGGCGGAACTCTACGGAGTAACTACCGGTAATCTCAACAAGGCAGTAAAGCGTAATATCGCACGTTTCCCGGAGCGGTTTATGTTTCAACTGACATCGGATGAGTTCTTGAGATTCCAAAATGGAATATCAAGTTGGGGTGGTACTCGTACTATGCCGTATGCGTTTACCGAGCAAGGGGTATCTATGTTGTCAGCCGTACTGAGAAGCCCAACCGCCATACAGGTTAGTATCTCAATTATGGACGCTTTCGTAGCCATGCGCAACTACATTATGACTACGACAACAATAACCTCCGAATTAGCTGAAATTCGGGCAAAGCTGACATTGTTAGAGAGGGCCGACGAGGACAACGCCGAAGCAATCAATGATTTGTCAGAAGATATGCGTAAGGAGTTAGATAACATCTATCAGGCTATCGCGGCGCTTTCAATCAAACCCGTGCAAACGAGAAAAAAGATCGGGTATAAAAAAGAATAAAACTATAACCTCATTTAAAAAACGGATGTTCCATCAGCATCTCCGCATTCTCCTCCGATGATACTCGGATATATTTCATAAAGGTGCTTTCTTTGGTGTGCCCGGTGATTTTCATAATGGAGATCGGTGGCACTCCAGCTTTGTAGGCATTCGTTGCGAATGACCGCCGGGCCGTATGCGTACCAACTAACTGCCATTTAGGATAACGGTTCGTTACGAGTTTGCCCGACACGCTTTCCCGGACTTCCACTAGGTCGTCGATTTTAACAAATTTGCATATATCTTTAATGTATAGGCGCGTTTTAGCATCACTCAAGGATATAGACAAATCAAACCCGCTATCTAAAATTTCTTTCACTATCGGGTGAATGGGAATTACCACCCGCTGATCCGTTTTTTCAGTGACTACCGTGATCATACCATCCGAGATATTCTTGCGGTCAATCCGGTTGAAGTCAGACATACGAAGCCCCGTATAAGCCCCGATTAAAAAACGGTTTTTAACTATATTATAGGATTTGATTATGTTTTTGGCCGCAGAGGGATAGGCTCTCGGGTAGAACTCCGAGATAAATTTTTCATCAATCGGGGTACGGTGTATTTTCTCAAGTTCAGCAGTCGTCAAATATATCTTATCGACCTCTTGTGTAATGGCTTTGAAAGTCGAATGCTGAAAATCGTTATTGTTGTGTAATTTGTCGATTATTTGGGCCTCACGCATTACCTGTTTAATGATTTTTATGACGGTTCCGAAATAATTGGCCGAGTGGCCGAGGCCGTTCATGTAGCTTTGCAGGTCACGATAAAATGATATATCGATGTCGTCGAAAGCAAAATGTTTTCCTGCATAGGTCTCGAAATCTTTAATTTTCGCAAGAACTACATTAAAACGCTGAATGCGGCTTGGGGATTTTTCATTTTGAAATCTAGGAATAAAGACGGTTTCAAAGTATTCCGCAAACATCCTGATTGCGGATTCACTTACCGGGTAAGGCACTCCGGCAATTTCGCATTCAACGATTTTCCAAAAATGTTTATTCCCCGTTATCTTAATGCTTTGGAGCTCTATATTTTGAACCGCTCTTTCAATCGCCCCAGACCACTTATTAAGTTCGTGGTTGACTAAAGCCCCATCCCGATACCGCTGATTGACGCTTGCCAACTGTCTGTTGGCATCCCAATACTTTGTAACAACGGACACTCCGATACCTTTTTTATAGCGGATTCCGTTCATCGTAATGATGGCATCGATACTAGTACTTTCCAGTTTTGGATTGGCAAGAAAAAAGCGGGATTTCTTCATTTCGGAATCAGATTTATTCCGAAAGTATAAAAATCATTCCGATTTCGGAATATTATTTACACAAGATAACACGATTTACTCGAAAATAACGAAAAGTCAATTTGCCTAAAAGCCGTCTAAATCGTTGTTTGAATGGGTATAAAAAAGAAATAGCGTATGAAAATACGCTATTTCTGTGATCCGTCTGGGGCTCGAACCCAGGACCCCAACATTAAAAGTGTTGTGCTCTACCAGCTGAGCTAACGAATCTCCGTTTTTCGTGGTGCAAAGATAATCAGTTTTTTCTTTATCCCAAAAAAATCAAACGTTTTACACAAAGTAAAAGATTCATTTCGTCTCTCATGCACACATACGGCACGCTTGGAAACGAAAAATTCATTAATTTTGAATACAAATAAAATTTCAGACCGTGTTTCTTTCCAACCGTAAAAATTCCACATTTTGTCCGGGTACCGGAGTCATGCTCATCGGTTTTCTGCTTATTCTTGCTACCGCCGTAGGATGCGGCAGCGACAGGCCGCCGGGCACCGTAATCTGCCACTACAATCAACAGGACAGTATCTACGTCGGCTCCCCCAGCCTTTGTATCCTGCCGGACGGCACCTACATCGCTTCGCACGATGAATTCGGCCCCGGTTCCTCGTCCACGACAGCAGCCGTCACCCGGATCTACCGCTCCGAAGACCGGGGCGAACACTGGCGCCCGGTCACACGCCTCGACGGACAGTTCTGGTCGAATCTTTTCGTGCACAGGGGAATACTCTTCCTGATGGGAACGGACAAAGAGCACGGCAACCTCATCATCCGGCGCTCCGAGGACCGGGGTAATACATGGAGCTCCCCGATCGACAGCATCACGGGCCTGTTACGGATGGGTGAATATCACACCGCTCCCATGCCGGTAATATCCTACCGGGGACGAATATGGCGGGCCGTAGAGTGCGCACGTTCCAACACGGATATTTGGGGAAAGCGTTACAGCGCGATGATAATCTCGGCACCGGACAGTGCAGACTTGTTACAAGCCGCCAGTTGGAGTGTCACAGACAGTTTGCCGTACGATTCGACCTATCTGGACGGGAAATTCGGTGCATGGCTCGAGGGAAATGCTGTCGTCACACCCGACGGGAATGTCGCCGACCTGCTGCGCGTAGATTATGCTCCGGGACCCGAATACGCCGCCCTGATCCGGTTGCGCGATTCGGTATCATTCGACCCGTTCGACCCTGAAAAAGATTTCGTCCGGATGCCGGGAGGAGCCAAAAAGTTTACAGTGCGGTACGACTCTCTCTCCGGCCGCTACTGGTCGTTGGTCAACTATGTCACACAGGAGTGGGCCGGCAAACAAAATCCCGCATGGGTCAGAAATACCCTGGCGCTATCCAGTTCGCCGAACCTGCAGGAATGGACCGTGCACCGCACCGTGCTGCACCATCCCGACATTGCCAAGCACGGTTTCCAATATGCAGACTGGCTGTTCGACGGAAACGATATCGTATTGCTGTCCCGTACGGCTTATGACGATAACGGAACCGGTGCGCACAACTGCCACGACGCGAATTACATGACCTTCCACCGCATTAAGGACTTCCGTAAGGCCTTGACCGAACAAGCCGGCAACCGGTAACCAACCCCGACGACAAAACTTTTACATTCATGAAGCCCAATCGTTTAAACAGATTTTCGTTATTGTGCAGCCTGATCTGCTACCTGATCGTCTGCTGCCCGCCTACCCTGACTGCCCAACAGCAACCGCGCGAGGTCGTCCGCATTCTCGCCGTCGGCAACAGCTTCTCCGACGACGGGGTGGAATACCTGGACGAACTGGCCAAAGCCGCCGGCATCCGGCTGATCGTCGGGAACCTCTACATCGGGGGCTGCTCGCTGGAGCGCCACTGGGAGAACGTCAGCAAGGGACTTCCCGCATACGATTACCGCAAGAACTGCGAAGGCGTGCAGTCCAACACCCCCAAAACCTCCCTCCTGTCGGCATTGCAGGACGAACCGTGGGACTACATTACGGTCCAGCAGGTCAGCCAGAATTCCGGCCTATACGACACCTACTACCCCTTCATGCCCTCCCTGCTACAATACCTACGCACACACGCAACCAATCCCGGGGTGCGCTTCGCCATCCATCAGGTCTGGGCTTATGCCTGCGATTCCAACCATTCGGGATTTGCGAATTACGACAACAACCAATCCCGAATGTATCGGGAAATCGTCAAAACGGTCAACCGGGTCGCCCGCAAAGAGCACATTCCGATCGTGATACCGTCCGGCACGGCAATCCAGACCGGGCGCAACCTGATGGGAGATCGGATGACCCGGGACGGATTCCACCTCGATTACGGACTGGGCCGCTACATCGCAGCCTGCACCTGGTATGAAACTTTTTTCGGGCCGGTCGAAGGCAATCCGTTCCATCCCGAAAGCGTATCGCCCCGGGAAGCCGCATTGGGCCAACGTATCGCACACACGGCCCTGCAACATCCCGACGAGCCGGGTGTCCTGAAATGACACAGGCCTCCCAAGCATCTCCGGACAAAGGAGGGCACACTACCGCAGGCAAGGACCCGGACACAAAAAGAAAAGCGTTTCCCTGACAGAACCAAAGGGGGAGAACGCTCCGGATGCCAGAAGAAAAAAGGTAGCGCCCGCTCAAAGCAGGCTGCCGGCCTCACCGGCCCGGTACCCCGTATCTTCGATCAGGTCGCCCGACGACGAAGCAGCCACGGCCAGCCGATCGCATCGCTCGTTTTCAGGAATTTCGGCGTGCCCCTTAACCCAGACGAAACGCACGTTATGCCGCCGGTACAGGGCGAGAAACCTCCGCCACAAGTCGGGATTTTTCTTGTCTTTGAATCCTTTGCGCTCCCAGCCGAAGACCCATCCCTTCGCAACGGCATCGACCACATATTTCGAGTCCGAATAAACCGTTACGTCGCAGCCGTCGTTTTTGAGCGCTTCGAGCCCGGCGATGACCGCCATCAGCTCCATCCGGTTGTTGGTCGTATGCGCATAGCCGCAGCTGAGTTCCTTGCGGTAAGGGCCGCTCATCAATACGACGCCGTAACCGCCCGGGCCGGGATTCCCCAGCGCCGAACCGTCGGTATACATAGTAATTGTCGCCACTGTCCGTTTTCTTCTCTTTATGAATGTTACCGTGCCGCAGGCACGAAAAAAGAGGGCATACCACCCTCTTTACCGTTTTACTCCGGCATCGCCCACCTCGTTTCCCCGGCGCCCGTCCTTCGGCTCCTCACCGGACCGGGCGTATGTCCGGAGACACCGTAGCACCGGCTAACGGCGCTCGCCTTTGGCTTCGATGCACAACGTTGCGTGCGGTACGATCCGCAGCCGCTCTTTGGGGATCAACTTACCCGTCTCGCGGCAAATACCGTAAGACTTGTTCTCGATGCGCACCAATGCCGCCTCGAGGTGCTGGATGAACTTCAGCTGCCGCTGGGCCAACCGGCCCGACTCCTCTTTGGAAAGCGTCGCAGCACCCTCTTCCAGCACTTTGAACGTCGGAGAGGTATCTTCGATGTCGTTGCTCGAAGTGTGGGTGATCGTAGAACGCAACAGGTCGTAATCGGCCTTGGCCTTCTCCAGCTTATCCAGTATTATCTTCTTGAATTCGAGTAGCTCCTCATCTGAGTACCGAGTCTTTTCATGCTCTGACATGGCTCAAAAATTTAAATATTCCAGACCATCCTGCGACGATCTTTTTATAAAGATAAAATTAATTTCGGAATATACCAACATTTTCGCGCCCGGTCCGGATGAAATTCACCCGGGTGTCAGACGCGCTCCACTTTCATTCTCACGGTCAGTTCATCCAGCTCTACCGGGACGCTTCCCGCCTCATCGAGGGAATCCGCCAGTGCGACGCTCAGGGCCAGCGTCTGTGCAGCGATGTAATCGCCGAACGACTCGACGGCTCCTGTCAGCGCTTCATGCCGCTCGATCACCACGCGGATACGGTCGGTCACTTCGAAACCGCTCTCCTTACGGAGATTCTGGATCCGGTTGACCAGCTCCCGGGCGATACCTTCGCGACGCAGCTCCTCCGTCACGGTAATGTCGAGCGCGACGGTCAGCTTGCCCTCCGTAGCGACCAGCCACCCCGGCATGTCTTCCGACACGATATCGAAATCGGCTGCAGTAGCTTCGATCCGCACGCCGTCGATTTCGGCCGTCCAGCGGTCCTCCCGCTCGATCTGCGCGATGTCCCCCTGCGAAAAAGCGGCCACCAGTGCCGATATCTGCTTCATCTGCTTGCCGTAGCGCGGCCCGAGCGTCTTGAAGTTCGGCTTGATCCGCTTGGTAATTACGCCGGTGGTATCCTCGATAAATTCCAGCTCCTTGACGTTTACCTCGCCGAGGATCAATCCCCGAACCGCTTCGATTTCGGCTTTAATAGCCGGGGCAAGCACCGGGATCACGATCTTCGTCAACGGCTGGCGCACCTTGATATTGACCTTACGTCTCAAGGCCAGCACCATCGACGACACTTTTTGTGCCAAAGCCATCATCTGTTCCAAACGAGCGTCCACCAATTCGGCCCGGAAAGCCGGAAAATCGGCCAGGTGCACAGAGGTGTCGCCATGGCGTCCGCTCACCGCATTCAGGTCGGTGAAGATCCTGTCGGTAATGAACGGTGCGAACGGTGCGGCCAACTGCGAAACGGTCTCCAGACAGGTGTACAGGGTTTGGTAGGCCGCCAGTTTGTCGGGAGTCATGCCGCCGCCCCAAAAGCGTTTGCGGTTCAGGCGCACATACCAGTTCGACAGGTTTTCATTCACGAAATCCTGGATCGCACGGGCGGCCGGGGTCGGATCGTAATTTTCGAGCGACTCGGTTACCTCTTTGACCAGCGTATTGAGCAGCGAGATGATCCAACGGTCGATCTCCGGGCGTTCC
>ERZ791915.2414-NODE-2414-length-11751-cov-3.233071_pt1 | contig 11751 bp, 13 predicted proteins | sample MGYA00510139_ERZ791915 | MGnify/ENA primary metagenome ERZ791915 (study PRJEB30046, sample SAMN00792117) | human gut metagenome | study: EMG produced TPA metagenomics assembly of the A metagenome-wide association study of gut microbiota in type 2... | reverse complement strand
GAGAGGGTTTGAACAGGCGATATCGAAACCAAGGTATCATCTAACGCAGTTTCACCGCCCCGCGATGCTAAAGCTTGTTACGGTGGCCAGGTCACGCATCCCGCGCGGCCCCTTTGCACATCCACAATGGGCTTTCTGCCGTTGTGGATTTTTTGCTATGTATATACAGGAAAGGAGGAACCGGTCATGTTCGATCACCAGGAAGAATTGGACCAATATCTGGAAAATATTGAGGCGCTTATCAAAAATAAGCAGTACGCCCGATTGCGGGACCTGTTCCTGCCTATGGAGCCTGCGGACATCGCCCTGCTGCTGGAGGAGGCCGGCGAGGAGGAGATGCCCCTGCTGTACCGGCTGCTGCCCAAGGAGCTGGCGGCGGAGGTATTCGTGGAGCTGGAGTCCGACAGCCAGGAAATGCTCATCAACGGCTTCTCCAACACGGAGCTGAAGGAAGTGCTGGACGAGCTGTATCTGGACGATGCCGTGGACATTGTGGAGGAGATGCCCGCCAGCGTTGTCATCCGTATTCTGGACAAGGCTACCCCGGAAATGCGCAAGTCCATCAACGAAATGCTGCAGTATCCCGAGGACTCTGCCGGCTCCATTATGAATGTGGAGTACCTGAGCCTGAAAAAGGACATGACCGTAGCGGACGCCTTCAAGCGCATCCGCCGAATCGGCGGCGAGCTGGAGACCATCAACATCCTGTATGTCACCGATCCCACCCGCCACCTGCAGGGCGTGCTGTCCGTTCGGGATCTGCTTCTGGCCGACGAGGATGACCGCATCGAGGACATCATGGACCCCAACGTGGTGTCTGTAATGACTCTGGACGATAAGGAAGACGTGGCCCAGGCTATGAGCAAGTATGACTATCTTGCCATGCCCGTGGTGGACCAGGAAAACCGCCTCATCGGTATCGTCACCGTGGACGATGCTATGGATGTTATGGAGGAAGAGGCCACCGAGGATATGGAGAAGATGGCCGCCATCACCCCTACGGATAAGCCCTATCTGAAAACCAGCGTGCGCAGCACCTTCCAGGCCCGTATCCCCTGGCTGCTTCTGCTGATGGTCTCCGCCACCTTCACAGGCCTTATCATCACCAGCTTCGAGAACTCCCTGGCGGTTTTGCCGGTGCTGACCGCCTACATCCCCATGCTGATGGACACCGGCGGAAACTGCGGCTCCCAGTCCAGCGTTACCGTGATCCGTGCCCTCTCCCTGTCTGAGGTCAATTTCTCGGACACCTTCCAGATCATTTGGAAGGAACTTCGTGTGGCCCTGCTGTGCGGCGTGTGCCTGGCTGTGGCCAATTTTGTGAAGATGATGCTGGTGGATCGGATGCTGCTGGGCAATACCGCCCTCTCCCCTCTGATAGCCGCCGTAGTCTGCGGGACCTTGGTCTGCACCGTTTTGTGCGCTAAATTCGTTGGCTGCACCCTGCCGCTTCTGGCGAAAAAAATCGGCCTTGACCCTGCGGTGATGGCCTCGCCCTTTATCACCACCATCGTGGACGCCCTGTCCCTTCTCATTTATTTTGCTTTTTCCAAATCGCTTTTGGGCGTATAATCCAAGCATTGCCGCACAAAATAAGCTCAGGCCTGTGGCCTGAGTTTATTTTTTATGGAGGAAGAAATCTATGCCCAATTGTACCAACGATGGGTGCGCCTGCACCCCCAACTCCGCCATCAAGTGTACCGTCACCAGCTGCGCCCATCACTGCAGTGATGTGAATAACTGCGGCCTGAGCTCCATTCAAATCGGTACCCATGAGAGCCATCCCTCCATGGATCAGTGCACCGATTGTAAGAGCTTCCGCAAGATCTGACGAAAGGCCCCTTCTGCTGAAGGGGCTACATAGGGAGGTGCGGTCATGAACGTCAAGTGGAAATATCGCATAAGCGGGGCGGCAGCGGGGCTGGTAAGCGGCCTGTTCGGCGGAGGCGGCGGCACGGTGCTGGTGCCGCTGCTGACTGCCTGGTGCAAGATGGGCCAGAAGCGGGCCATGGCCAGCTGCGTGGCCGTAATTTTGCCCCTGTGTGCCCTGTCCGCCGTTATCTACCTGCTGCGCTCAGGATTGCACCTGCTGACAGCCCTTCCATATCTAATGGGCGGCCTGGCGGGAGGGCTCTTGGGCGGCAAGCTGTTTCGCAGGGTGCCCGGGCCTTGGCTGCGGCGGATTTTCGGCGTATTCTTGGTATACGGCGGGGTGCGATACCTGCTGTGAGGGAGTATATACTCCCGGCGCTGGCCGGGTTTTTTACGGGAATCCTATCTGCCTGGGGCATCGGCGGCGGAACGCTGCTGCTGTTGGTGATGTCCCTGTTTTTGGGGGTAGATCAGATTACCGCTCAGGGCATCAACCTGCTGTACTTCCTCCCTACGGCGGCTATGGCTCTGGTGCAGCACCGAAAAAACGGGCTGCTGGATGCGCCGGTCTTGGGCGGCGCTATCCCCTGGGGGCTGCCGGCGGCGGCGCTGGGGGCGTTTTTGGCTACAGCGGCGGATGTGACGGCACTAAAAAAGCCCTTTGGGGTGTTTCTTTTGGTTGCCGGACTTTACACTGTTTTCAGCAAGATTCCCGGGGAAGATTAGGTGCGGGGGAGCCCTAATTATCACGCCGGTCTGGCGGCGGCAGCGGTTACAAGAAATGCGGCACCGGACCGGTGCGGCGGGAATTTTGGCAAGCGAAAAGGGCGGGCCTCGGGTCCGTCCTTTTCGCTTATAATCATTATACTTTTTGCCTTACATGGTCGCCGTCAGGGTCACATAGCAGTGAATCTCCTGTCCATCCCGGAGGATGGTCAGATCCACAGTATCCCCCACATGGACCGTACGGCGGAAATCCAGCAGCTCCCAATTGTCGCGGATGGGCTGGCCGTCCGCCGCCAGGATTACATCCCCGGGCTCCACGCCGGCCTCCGCCGCTCCCGTATTCTCCTCCACAGAGCGAACCGTCAACCGGCTGCTGCCATCCTCGCCATACACCGTTTCGATGGTAAAGCCGAAGGTCGGGATGCCATGGAATTCTCCATGGGCCAAGATGTCATTGACTACATAGGCCACCTGAGAGGTAGGCAGGGCAAAGCCCAGGCCCTCTACCGTAGCCTCGGCCTGGCTTTCGCTTTGGCTCATTTTCATGGTGACGATGCCGATGACCTGGCCGTAGGCGTTGATGAGCGGGCCGCCGGAGTTGCCATTATTCACGGCGGCGTTTGTCTGGAGCATGGTCAGCGTCTTGCCATCCAGCTCCATCTCCCGCTCCAGGCCGGAGAGGATGCCGTTGGTAAAGGTCCCCCGGAGATTCAGATTCAAGGGATTGCCGATAACGTACACCGTCTCCCCTACCATACAATAATCGGAGTCGCAGAACTCTGCCGGGGTCAGTCCCTCAGCGTCCACCGCCTTGAGCACGGCAATATCCCGGCCGGGCGCGTAGCCCACCAGCTCTGCCTCATAGGTCCGGCCGGTATCCAGCGCCACAACGCTGCTGCTGGCCTCGGAGACCACATGGGCGTTGGTGACGATGTACCCATCCGCCGTCAGCAGGACGCCGGTGCCCATGGAGGTGTTGCCCCGGTCATCGGTGGCCAGGACGGTCACGGTGGAGGCGCTCATCTTCTGATAAACCTCCGCCGGGGTCAGCTCCGTGTCTGCCGGGGCCAGCAGCTCCATCTGCTGGCCATCCGCCGTCGGTGCCTTGGGTATATAGCATTCCTCATTGCCGGAAATATCCACAATGCTGCCGGCATTGCCATCGTCAGGCGTAGATGAATCCCCATCGTCGGTCAGCGAAACCACCAAGGCGGTCACACCAACGATGGCCGCCAGCACCGCCGCCAGGATCACAAAAATGACCCAGCCACGCTTTTTTCTTCGTTGCGGTGCCATCTGCGGCGGCTGAGGCCGCACGCCCTGGGGCAGCGGCTGGGGCTGTACATAGCAGCGCACCACCTCGCTCCCCCGCTCCGGCGGCACATACCAAGAGATGACCTCCCGGCCGTCCCCCGATGGCTGCGGCGTGATATTCTTCTCGTCTGTCATTGCTGCTCCTCCCCGTAATTGCGAGCGCCGTCTGCCATCTGCACGGTAAAGCTGAAGGCCGTTACGCCGTTTTCACTGGTGACGGTGATTTTTTCCTTATGCTGGTTGAGAATGGTCTTTACTACATATAAGCCCAGACCGTAGCCATCCTTATCCACGCTGCGGGATTTATCCGACTTGTGGAACCGCTCGAAAAGCAGGGGGATCTCCTGGGCGGGAATGGTATTGCCGGTGTTGCGCACAGTAACAATGGCTTTCTCCCCCTGGCAGGTAAGGCCCAGGTACAGCGTGGACTTATCTGCGGCAAATTTTGTGGCGTTCTCCAGCAGATTATACACCACCTGTGTGATGAGCTCATTGTCCCCTCGGACCATGACAGAATCCTCCGGAATGTCCGCCTCCACATCCAGGCCCCGCTGGTTGATCTTCTGCTCCATGCTCAGCAGGGCGATACGCATACTCTCGCACAGGTCAAAATCCTCCTTATGCATCTCCTGGGATTGGATCTGTGAGATGTCCAGCATCCGCCGCACCAGACGGCTGAGCCGGTGGCTTTCGTCAGAGATAATTTGCAGATATTTGCGCTCGTCCTTTTGGGGGATAGTTCCACCCAGGATTCCATCGGTATAGCCGGCGATGGACGTCATGGGCGTTTTCAGCTCATGGGAGATGTTGGCGATAAAGTCTCGGCGCTGGCGCTCCGTCTCCAGCAGTGAGTCGGCCATCATATTGAACGACCGAGCCAGCTCACCGATCTCATCGGAGCGGCCCTCGTCCTCAATGCGCATGTCAAAGTTCCCGGCGGCATAGGCCCGGGTTCCCTTGAGCATCTCCTTGATAGGCTGAATCTGCCGCATGGACATGAAGGAGCTGGCCACGAAGGCGATAAGCAGCACAATGGCCGAAATCATGAAAAACAATCCCGTGAAGGACCGCCACAGCCGCATGAGCTGGCTGCCGTCGATCATGGCCAAAACCATGCCGGCCACCTGCCCATCCGACGTTTTCACCGGTAATCCTACGGCAAACTGGCGCAGCTTATACAGGCCCGACAGGGTAGTATATCCCTCGAAGCCATCGGCGCTATTAAGAATCTTATCGGTTATCTCCCCCGGCAGGCGGATGCTCCTGCCGGCCAGGGTGTCATCGGTGGTGAGCAGGGCCTGTCCGTTTTCATCGCAGATGAGGAAGTTCACCTCCGTCATCATGCTGGCCACCCCGGCCATGCGGCTGAGACCGCTGTTCTGGGCCTCGTCCTCCCCGTTCGCCATAATGTAGTCCGACGTCAGCTGCACGATGAGCTGGGCGCGCATCTTCATCTCATCCCGTTTTTCACCCACCAGGTAGTTATAGCTCAGGGCGTAAAACGACGCACCCAGCAGCAGCAGCGTCAGCAGCACCACGCCTGCGATAAGGCTGAACTGCTGCCAGTAGATGCTGCTGAAGCGAGTTTTGGTTTCCTTCTTCATCACTTCACTTCAAACTTATAGCCAACGCCCCACACGGTCTTCAGGGCCCACTGGTCGGACACGTTCTCCACCTTTTCCCGCAGGCGCTTGATATGCACGTCCACGGTGCGGCTGTCGCCGAAGTAGTCAAAGCCCCACACCTCGTCCAGCAGCTGGTTGCGGGTGTAGACACGATTAGGGGTGGAGGCCAGGTGATACAGCAGCTCCAGCTCCTTGGGGGGCGTGTCCACCTTCTTGCCGTCCACAATGAGCTCATAGCTGTCCAGGTTGATGATAAGCTTGTCAAACACCAGCTTTTTCTTGGTGTCATCGGGAATCTCGCTGCGGCGGAGCACGGCGTTGATGCGGGCCATAAGCTCCTTCATCTCAAAGGGCTTGACAATATAGTCATCCGCCCCCATCTCCAGACCCGTGATGCGGTCGTTCACCTCGCCCTTGGCGGTGAGCATGATGATGGGCACCTTGCTGGTCTCCCGGATCTTGCGGCACACAGCCCAGCCGTCCATCACAGGCAGCATGATATCCAGCAGCACCAGATCCGGCGCCTGCTTTTCAAACTCCTCGATGGCCTTGCCGCCGTCATAGGCGCTGCGCACCTCAAAGCCCTCCTTTTCCATATACATACGGATCAGATCCGATATGTTACGGTCATCCTCTACCACCAAAATGTTGCGTGCCATGAAGGCTCCTCCTTTGCTTCCGCCGGGGCGGTCTTTTTTTCTATTATACCGGGAAAACGTCCGCTTTCCTAAACATTTTGTGAACATCTATTTTAACTAATGCATTATAGCATAACTATTTCCAGGTTTCAATAGATACGCCCCGGTAATACCACTGCAGAATCTCCCGCCAGGTCTTGCCCTCCCGGGCCAGGGCATTGGCCCCGTACTGGCTCATGCCTACTCCGTGGCCATAGCCGGTCACATGGAAGGTAATGCCATCGGCCCCGCACTCCACCGTGAAGCTGGCCGAGCGCAGGCCCAGAATGCTGCGCACCTCCGTACCCCGGAAGGACACGCCGCCGACGGTGACGGATTCCACCCGGTTGGAGCTGTTGGTCTGCAGGTCCGTGACCCAGCCCTCCGGAGAGCCCTCCAGCACGGCGGTGGGCTCCGCCGCCAGGATCTTCTCCCGGAATTCCTCCGGGGTGAAGGTGTTCACGCTGTAATAGTTTGGGACACTGTCCCCATTCTCGGGGCTCTCCACACTGACCAGGTAGGGCCGGTCCGACACCCAGGCATCGCTGCTTTTAGCGGTGACCCCCGCCGAGGAGGAGTGAAAGGCCGCCAGGATGGGTTTGCCCTCATAGAGCATGACCTGGCCGTCCGTTTCCTCTACAGATTGTTGTATTTTCCGATCATATTCCTCATAGTTATCGCCCCAGTTGCTTTTTGCCTGCTCCCGGGACACCCAGGCATTGCAGCAGCGGTAGTCCATGCACACGTCGGCATCGGGGTGCGCCGCCTTGCGCCCGCCCAGCATGTGGTAATAAATGAAGGTACGCTCTGCCACCGCCTGGGCCTTTAGGGCCTCGGGCTCAAAGGAGGCGGGCATCTCCCCCCGCACCACCCCGGGCAGATACTCCGCCATGGTCATGGACACGGTCTTTTCCCCGTCATAGACCTGCAGCACCGATCGGCTGTCCATGCTGTCCGCCTGCTCCGTCTGCCGGATAGGCGTGTCTGTTTTTTCCGGCTCCGCTGCCCCCGGTCGGGGTGCCAGTATCCACGCGCCGCCAAACAGCAATAGTACCCATAGTATCCCCGCCGTCAAGGCTTGTTTCATCTGTACCATCTCCTTTGGCGTATCTCTATGCACCGGGAGGAGAAAAAATGTCTGCGGCACCCCCGACACCCCGAACCGAATCTGTGCAACCTCTCTCGCCAAGCGTAGGGCGGGGCGAGGGTACCCGACCTACGGGGATTTTTATAGGGAAGCCGTCCGCATCCCCCTGCGTTTCGCCCCCACAAAAAACCAAAAGGCAGGGGACCTGCAAACGAAGTCCTCTGCCTTATTTGGTAGGAAGATTAATGAAAAAGTTCTTTTGACAGTACCCAGTATAGCCGCCGGTTATTAAAAAAGTTCAGGATAGATTGTTAAAAAAGTATTAAATCCTCCGCAGCTGCCGAAAAAAATCCGTCAGCACGGCCCGGCACTCCTCCGCCAGCACGCCTCCCACCAGGGCCGGGTGCTGGGGGAAATCCTCCATGAACAGGTTCAGCACGCCGCCGCAGGCGCCCATCTCTCGGTCCCGGGCGCCGTAATACACCCGGGGGATCCGGGCATTGAGAATGGCCCCGGCGCACATGGGGCATGGCTCCAAGGTCACATACAGGGTGCAATCGTCCAGCCGCCAGGTACCCAGGGCTTCATTTGCCTGGCAGATGGCCTCCATCTCCGCATGGGAGCCGGTGTGCTGCTTCTCCTCCCGGCGGTTGCGGCCCCGGCCTATTACCTGCCCATCCCGCACGATGACGCAGCCCACGGGCACCTCGCCGCACTCCGCCGCCTCCCGGGCCAGAGCCAGGGCCTGGCGCATATAGCCTTCGTGATCCATACAGGTTCTCCTTCTTTAAAAAAATTACGCCGCACCGACTAAACCCCTGCATAAATGGCCAAACTGACAGTAAACTGAAACAAAGGCTTGTGCCGGGAGGATCGCTATGAAAAAACAAACTGCCACCACAAATTCCGATATGCGTATGCTGGAGCTGCGGCAAGAGCTGTGGGACACCGCCCGGGAGCTGCGCTATGCCTATGCCCGGTTCAACTTTATCACGGATCCGGGGCTTATTGACGCAGGGATCTATGACATCAACGCCCTGAAATCCCGGTACGACTTCCTGCTGCGCAAGATGAAGGCCCTGCAGGGCCGCCCCCTGGAGCAGCGCAAATCATCCCCGTTGCCGGCGGAGCCCGCCTGCATGCCCGCGGGGAACATGAATGGGGGAAAGTCATGTCTGTCATAGAAAAAATCGCCCTGGGGCTGACGCTGCTATTTTTAGTGGTGGTGTGCCTGCGGCTGTTCGCCGCACCGCTGAAGCTGGCGCTGAAGGTAGCGTTCAACTCCGCCCTGGGCTTCGGCGCGCTGTGGCTGCTGAATCTGACCACCTCCGTCACGGGGTTATCTCTGGGGCTGAGCTGGTTCAATGCCATCGTCATCGGCATCCTGGGGGTTCCGGGCTTCGGCCTACTGCTGTTGGTGCAGTGGGTGCTTACATAAAAAAATGTATATAACAGTGTCATCCTCCCTTCCCCCAAGGGAGGATTTTTCGTAGAGAATGATGCACAACATCGTCCCGCCCCACCGCACTACTTGTAACCGTCCGTAGGGGCCGATGCCCACATCGGCCCGCACGCAGGCACTTCTCGTAATATATTATTGCGCGGGCGCAAAGCGCCCGTGGCAATCCGCATTCTCTTTTTTAACCCCCCGCTTACTTCTCCATCTCCTCCAGATTCCACCCATACAGGGGATAGCGCTGCATGGCGCCGAAGATCTTCTGCCGCAGGTTCGGATACCGCTCCTCCAACTGGAGGAGCAGCTCCTTCACCTCCTGCCGCCGGGTGGAGGCGTTGGCCGGACAGGGATTCTGCACCACAGGGAGATCGAGCTTTGCCACCGCCCGGCGCACCTCGTCCTCGTGGCAGTAGAGCAGGGGGCGGATCTGGGTGATGCCGCTGCGGTCCAGGTAAGTCACCGGCTGAAAGCACCCGATGCGCCCCTCAAAGAGCAGGTTCATCAGCATGGTCTCCACCGCATCGTCGAAGTGGTGGCCCAGGGCGATCTTGGAGATGCCCAGGTCCTTGAGGGCGGTATTCAGGCTCCCCCGCCGGAGCTTGGCGCACAGAGAGCAGGGGTTTTTTTCCTTCCGCTCCTCAAAAACGATCTGGTACACCGGTACGGAGATGCGGGTGTAGGGCACCTCCAGGTCCCGGCACAGGTCCGCCACGGCGTCAAAGCTCATACCCGGGGTGCCAGTTTCCAGGGTGATGGCGTGGACGTTAAAAGGCACCGGGTAAAACCGCCGCAGCTGTGCCAGGGCTGCAAGGGTCAGAAGACTATCCTTGCCGCCGGACACGCCCACGGCCACGGTCTCCCCGGGGTCGATCATGTGATAGTCCTCCACGCAACGGCGCACCAGGCCCAAAATATGCTGCATAGGGTCATCCCTCCAAAAATGTAAAATGCAATGCGAGAAAACAGAAGATAATCGAAGAAAACAAGAGATAATCGCAGATGTTGTTGCCGTAAATCAATTTCGTGTTGACAAGCGACGGATAAAGTGCTATAAATATTCTTGCGCGTTAAGCGCATTGGTTTCTGTTTTCTCTCTCCCGATTTTACCAAGGGAGCACGAAAAAGTAAAGCAATACATTATTATACTGGAGGAAAAACACCATGTCCACTTTTATGGCAAACAAGGGCAATATCGTCCGCAAGTGGTACGTCGTTGATGCCGCCGGCAAGCCCCTGGGCAAGACCGCCGTCATCGTGGCTGACCTGCTGCGCGGCAAGGGCAAGCCCACCTATACTCCCCACGCTGACTGCGGCGACAACGTCATCGTCATCAACGCCGGCAAGGCCATCCTCACCGGCAACAAAATGGAGCAGAAGTACTATCGCACCCACTCCGGCTGGGTGGGCGGCCTGAAGGAGACCAAGTACCGCATCCTCATGCAGGAAAAGCCCGAGGTAGCCGTCCGTGTGGCCGTGCGCGGCATGATGCCCCGCAACATCGTCACCAAGGACTCCCTGAAGCGTCTTCACATTTATGCCGGTGAGCAGCATGAGCATCAGGCTCAGAAGCCCGAGCTGGTCAAGTAAGGAGGAAAAGAAGAATGTATCAGTCCAAGAATCCCTATAAGTACGGTACTGGCCGTCGTAAGTCCTCCGTGGCCCGCGTCCACCTGTTTGAGAACGGCACCGGCGCCATCACCATCAATGGCCGCGACATCAACGATTATTTCGGCCTGGAGACCCTGAAGATGGTCGTCCGTCAGCCCCTGAACACCACCGATACCCTGGGCAAGGTGGACATCGTTGCCACCGTCGAGGGCGGCGGCGTATCCGGCCAGGCCGGCGCTCTGCGCCACGGCATCTCCCGGGCCCTGCTGCAGGTGAACCCCGAGTTCCGTCCCATCCTGAAGAAGGCCGGCTTCCTGACCCGCGATCCTCGCATGAAGGAGCGTAAGAAGTACGGTCTGAAGGCCGCTCGTCGCGCGCCTCAGTTCAGCAAGCGCTGATCGGACGCAAATTTACAGCCAAAAAGGCTCAAAAACCCCGGAAAGCAGCAGTTTTCCGGGGTTTTCTTATATCCGTTTCGTTTGTTCAGCTTTCAAAAAATCTGATGGGATTTGACCCGGTTTGACGCGATTTTTTCATGTTAACCATAGGTTAAATGCCGTTTTTGACCCCGAAACTGTTAACGGATGGGTTAATTTTTGAGGGTGCTTAGGCGGTCATCGAAGCGAAATTGCCCCTGCATAAAAAATGAATAAAAGTCCCGAAAAAATGGTTTCACCGGGTTTGAAACGGCTTGGCCAAGCCGAATGAACTTTATCTTTTTTCGCAGGACAAATGCCGCCGCAGAATTGTTAAACGGAATGCAGTCTGCTATGGCTAAGTGTCTGGCATATCTGCTTCTGATGTGCAGGAGATACCGAATCTAAAGCATACCTGGGAGTTCATACTGGATGTAGTGAATTTCAGATTATTCAAAAAAATTTTTCTGACCGCCTTTCAGGGACACAAAAAGCCCCTATCACATCACGAGGATGTAATAGGGGCAGAAATAGAAAAGCCCGCTGACCGAAATCAGCGGGCTTAAATCATATGAACTTATCGTATACTATCGGAACTTGTCTGCAATCGCAGAATTGGGGACGCATTTTTGGCATAAGCTCGGAGTAAATTGGCGTAAGTTGTGGCGTAAGCACCGACAATTTTGGGGCAATCAATAGAGCTTTGCGCCTGCCGGAATGTGAGGATCCACCATCAGCAAATGGAGCTTTTCTTCGCCGTTTTCGTGATGCACGGCGGAGATGAGCATACCGCAGGAATCAATGCCCATCATCGGGCGGGGCGGCAGGTTCGTAATGGCGATGCAGGTCTTTCCAACCAGTTCTTCCGGCTCATAGTATTCGTGAATACCACTCAGAATCACCCGATCTACGCCAGTTCCGTCGTCCAAAACGAACTTTAAGAGCTTTTTGGACTTCTTCACAGCTTCGC
>ERZ791915.2407-NODE-2407-length-11771-cov-2.309406_pt1 | contig 11771 bp, 15 predicted proteins | sample MGYA00510139_ERZ791915 | MGnify/ENA primary metagenome ERZ791915 (study PRJEB30046, sample SAMN00792117) | human gut metagenome | study: EMG produced TPA metagenomics assembly of the A metagenome-wide association study of gut microbiota in type 2... | reverse complement strand
TATACACCTCCTTGAGCGCCCCGACCAGGAAAGACTTCACCGTGTATTCCAGCAAGGTTTTTTCATGGACTCCGGAAGACGGATATTTGCCGCCGGCCGCAATCATGGGCGGTACGGGCTACGGCCTTTCCGCCACTTTGCCGGATGAAGTCGAACATATCTGCCCGGACTACGATTTTTACGGCGTCAACTACAGTCTCGGTTTTTTGACGCGCGGCTGTATTCGTTCCTGCCCGTGGTGCATCGTCCCCACGAAGGAAGGCGCGATTCGGGAACACGCCGACATTGAAGAGTTTTGCCGCCATCGGGACGTGAAGCTGATGGACAACAATGTTCTCGCGCATCCCCATGGCATTGCGCAGATCGAAAAAATGGCCCGGCTGGATCTGCGCGTCGACTTCAATCAGGGCTTGGACGTGCGCCTGATCGACGACGCCATAGCCCGGCGTCTGGCTGCGCTGCGCTGGATCCGCTTTATCCGGCTGGCCTGCGACCACAAATCGCAAATTCCGGAAGTCGAACGAGTCGTTCGTCTGCTCCGCGCCGTCGGCGGCCATTACCGGGAATACTTTTGCTATGTGCTGGTGAAGGACGTCGTCGACGCACACGATCGGGTTCTGTTTCTGGAAAGCCTCAACGTGACGCCGTTCGCGCAGCCGTATCGCGATTGGGAAGGGACGGAGCCGACCTACATGCAGAAATGCTTTGCGGGATGGTGCAACCGTCCGCCCATTCGAAAAACGACGCCCTGGCCGGAGTATTGGGCGCAACGTCAACGCGGGATGGTCGCCAATGCCTGAAGTCCGCTGCCGTCACCGTCTGCCCAACCCGGAAACCGCCGGATGCGCGACCATGGAAAAGCTGAAAGAAGCCGCCCGGCTGTATCCGCACTTGCGGCCATGCCCCCGGCATAAGGACAGCCGCGGCGGCTGGAACTGGACCTACAGGAAATATTGCGAGGGATGCCCGGAGGCAATCCGGAAGGATGCGGAATGAATATCGACAAAAGAATTTTAGACCCCTGCTGCGGAAGCCGCATGATGTGGTTCGACCGTGGCCACCCTGACGCCCTTTTCTGCGATCAGCGCTCCGAGACGTTGACAGTCACAGATCGATCGCATGGCCGGGCGGACGGGACACGGACACTTCATATCAACCCTGACGTCGTTCTGGACTTCCGCCAGTTGCCTTTTCCGGACGGCACATTTCGCCTTGTCGCTTTTGATCCGCCGCATCTTGTTCGGGCGGGGGCGCAAAGTTGGATGGCCGCCAAATATGGCAAGCTGGGCAAAGATTGGCGGGGAGATTTATTCGCAGGCTTTTCGGCTGCCAAAAGAAAGAATGCTTCCGTGTCTTGGAGCCTGAAGGCGTTCTTGTCTTCAAGTGGAATGAAACACAGGTGAAATTGCGGGAAGTCTTGTCGCTGACTCCGCATCAGCCGCTTTTCGGCAACACAAGCGGCAAGAAGGCCGGAACGCATTGGATGGTTTTTATGAAGCCCGCTGCGGCTCACGACGGGCAGGGAGCGAATACATGAATACGGACATCCGCCTTTCAGTGGGCTTCTGGCAACACCCGAAGACGAAAAAGACGGTGAAGCGCCTCGGATTGGAGGGGATACGCTCGCTTCAAGTCCTGTGGCTTTGGGCCGCCGTCAATCGTCCGGACGGCGTTTTATCCGGCATGGATTGGGAAGACATCGAACTTGCCGCCGACTGGCAGGGGGATGAACGGACGTTTTTTGAATGCTGCCTGGGTACGGAAGGCGCGTCCATGTGGATCGACGAAGACGAATGCGGATATATTCTGCACGATTGGGCCGATCATAACCCATGGCAGGCCGAAGCCGAAGCGCGTTCCGAATCCGCAAGAAAAGCTGCCAAGGCACGTTGGGGCAATGCGGACGCATCCAAGGCGCAGAAAGGAAAAGATGCAGACGCTATGCGGTCGCAATGCGCGGGCAATGCGGACGCATCCAAGGCGCAATGCCCCTCTCCTCTCCTTTCCTCTCCTAAACCTAAAGGCAATAAGAAAGAGTCTTACGACTCTTCCCCGGAGCAATCTTCGATTGCTGCCGGGTCGGAGGCGGAAGGCTCTCTTGCCGTTGTGGTCGAACTTCCTCTGAACACCGGGGAAGAACATCCCGTTACGCAGGGAGAAATTGACCAGTGGAAAGACCTGTATCCTTCCGTCGACGTCGTTCAGGCACTGCGGAATATGCGCGGATGGCTGATCGGGAACGCCAAGCGCCGAAAAACGAAATCCGGCATCGGCAGGTTCATTCAGGCGTGGCTTGCCAAAGAACAGGACAATCCGCGCGCCTCTCCCCCCGCGCGCCTTGGCCCCAGCCGAAACGGCAACGTCTACAACGACGGCAGGGAAAGGGATTACGGGCAATCGGACTTTGGAGCATTGGGAGGCAGCACATGACACAGGTCGGCGAAATTTTATCATCCGCTTTCGGCAACATGGACATTGATGCCATTCGGGCGCGGAACAGTGAAATCGTGGTTCGTTGCCCGGAGCATGGGGAGTTCAGCCGGAACGACCTGCTGAAGCATGGAGTTCAGCACGACGTTTGCCCGAAATGCCATGCGGCCTTGCAAGAAACCTTTCAGCGGGAACAGCGCATAAAGACCGCCGGGAATTTCTTTCGGACTTCTTCCGGCGTTCCGCCCCGTTTTCAGGAAGCCAGTTTTGACAGCTACCAGCCAGTCAACCAGAAGGCGCAAAAGCTTCTTGGGACGCTACGGGAATATGCGGCCAGGTTCGACCAGCATCGGGCGCTTGGACTCTCGCTGATTCTCTGCGGGAAGACCGGGACCGGGAAAACGCATCTTTCCTGCGCGGTACTGCGGGCGCTGGCCTTCGAACACGGTGTTTGCGGGAAATACTGCACAGCCTACAGGGCGGTTCAGGAAATCCGGGCAAGCTACAAATCAAGCGACGTCACCGAACTTCAGGTTCTGAAAGAGTTCATCCGGCCCGATCTGCTGGTCCTCGACGAAATCGGCGTTCAGTACGGGACGGACTCCGAACAGCTTCTTCTCTTCTCCCTGCTGAACGGGCGCTACGAAGAACTGAAGCCGACCATCGTCATAAGCAACTTGAGTCTTGAAGAAATGACTCACTACCTGGGCGACCGGGTTTACGACCGACTACGCGAAAACGGCGGCGGCGTTCTGGCGTTCGATTGGGGAAGCTGGCGACAGAAAAAAGGAGTGCAGCAATGAAACCTGAAGATTTTGAAGAAAGAGACTTCAAGGCTGGCGAGAAATGCCCGCATTGCGGCGGGACAACGCAATTTATCGCTGAACTGATTCTTCCGGAGGCGAAGATCCGTGAAGTTATCAGCGAAGCAATGAAGACGCTGGAATGTCAATTTGCCCTTGTGGCCGAAGATTGCTGGGCATGGATGAATGGCGCGCCGTGTATTCTGGCTGAACAGTGGGAACAGCTTACAGCGGGAGAATGCCAAGAGTTCAAGCGCCTGTATGAACAATACCATAACGAAATTGAATCGCTGTTGCGCAGGGTGACGGGGTAGCGCATGACATACAGCACACCAGCACGGGAAATTCAGGAAGCCGGCGGCCTGCAAAAGTGGATGGCGAAGGCTGCGCAGGCTCCGGCGCGACAACCGCATTCAGCGACGTACCCCGGACCCGTCATGAAATCCCCGGCGAAAGTCCCGGCGGCCAAAGGGCGGAAGCCGTCTGACTTGATCCTGGGCTACGATGCCGACCGCATGAACGGGCTTGAAGCGCGTTACGCCGGGCGGCTCGAAGCCATGAAGCGCGCCGGAAAGCTGGTCTGCTGGAAGTTCGAAGAAATCAAGCTTCGCATGGCCGACGGCACATTTTACACGCCGGATTTTTTCATCATGCTTCCCGACGGCTCCGTAGGCTTTCACGAAACAAAGGGCTTCTGGCGTGACGATGCGCGCGCAAAAATCAAAATCGCCGCCGAACTCTACCCGATGTTCTTCTTCGTGGCCGTGCAGGGGGACGCCAAGGCGAAAGAATGGAAGTTTGAACGCTTCAGGAATAGACCCTGAAGTTTTCGGCGTTGAAGTTCGGGCAGCGGAAACAGCCGTTGTCTATGGCGAGAGAATGAACTTGTTCAGCGAGGGAAGCGGGATGATTGGGAGTTATGCGATCGGTTATGCCCAACAGGCGGCACGGGGAAAGATACTGCTCTTCTGTGGCAAATCCGAAGTGGGTAAAGACCGGCTTCAGGCAATACGCTTCCGGACTGGTGGCGAAAAAGGAATGAATGTAGCACCCAAGCCATTGCGTCATGCTGTGCGGCTGTTCGCATTCCCCATCCACGAACAGAAGCGCGGAGTTCCAGCCGGTAATCATGGTCAGGATGTTATGCAGCGCCTTCAGAGAGGGAACCGACTTGTCGAACAGCACAAAGATCATATCGTCGTGTTCAATGTATCTGCCGAACTTCCGGCATATCTCCTGAATCAACGGCCAATTCTTGCTACGCGGCTTTATGAACGCCAGCGCGTAGGGCGATTCTCCGTACAGAGACAGTTGCGCCTGAAGCGCGGCTTCCTCTTTCAGCGTTTGGATCAACATAGTCGAATAGTTGGCTGAAAAGCCGGATAAGTCAAGGCGCTTCGGCCCATAAACACAAGGCGGCATTATGGCGGAAAACGAAAAAAACATGGAAATCACCATTGACGCGCCGGTATTTGTACCACTGCACATGAAGGGCGCCGACGAAATAGCACAGGTCTTCGGCGTCTCGCGCGAAACCGTCGTTCAATGGGCCAGGGAAGGCGCGCCGATCCATCTTGTCGGCAAAAAGTATCAGGCCAGCTATGCCGAACTTTGGGACTGGATCAAGAAAAAGGCCGAAATTGAAAAAACATGTCAAGTCCCTACAGACTACAGCTAGACCCCCTACAGCCTACGGTATAGGCAGAAAGTCTAAAAACGCCGTGCTACGCTTTCCCCAAAACCAAGGGGTTACAGCATGGCGCTTTCATTTTCCGACATCCGCAAGGCCGCTGAACTGATCGGCGTCGAGCCGTGCGCGGTTCAGGCGGTCGTTGACGTCGAATCCGGCGGCAGCGGTTTTCTGCCCGACGGCAGGACGAAGATTCTGTTCGAAGGGCATGTGTTCTGGAAAGAGCTTCAGAAGCGCGGTATCGACCCCGCGCCGCTGGCTCCCAAGTATCCCAACGTCATTTATCCCAAGTGGGACCGCTCGCAGTACAAGGGCGGCGCCGCCGAATGGGAACGCCTGAACACTGCCGCTCTGGTGAACAAGGAAGCGGCCCTGTGTTCCGCCTCTTACGGCCTGTTCCAGATCATGGGCTTTAATCATCGCGCCGCCGGATTCGATTCCGTGCAGGCGTTTGTTGACGCGCAGAAGGAAAGCGAAGCGATGCAGCTTCAGTCCTTCTGCGCGTTCATGCGTTCCGAAGGGCTGGTTCTCTTCCTTGTGGGCCGGGATTGGGCCGGGTTCGCGCGCCGCTACAACGGGTCGGGCTACGCCGCGAACCAGTACGACGTCAAACTTCGCCGGGCGTATGAGCGATGCAAAAGTACGTCATAGCCGGGCTGTGCGCCGCTCTTCTGCTGCTGGGCTGGCTTTACCGCGGGGCGAACAACGACCTTGCGGCCACGAAGACCAGCCTTGCAGCCGCCGAAGCCGCCAACGAATCGAACCGGGCGGCGATCGCGCGTCTGGAACGCAGCATGGAGAACACGGACAAAGTTCTTGCCGGATGGAACGAAGACCGCACGACGCTTGCCGGAGTCCGCAGCGCCGCACGGCAGGCAATCAGGGAGGCCATGCGTGATGAAACTTTCAAGGCTTGGGCTTCCGGCGCTGTGCCTGCTGATGCTTGGCGGCTGCTCCGCGAAGCCCCTGATCAGAACGGAAACGGTTCTTCTGTCGCCCCCGGCGGCGCTGCTGGCGGACTGCCCGGAAACGCCGATACCGGAAAGCGGCAGTAACGGCGACTTTCTGGAAGTGGCGAAGCTGCTGCGGATCGACCTGGCCGAATGCAACCGGAGCAAAGTGAGGCTGCGGGAATGGATACAGACCGAACGCCAAGGAAAGGAAGGGAAATGACGAATGTCCCCTATCGAAGACGACCCGAACACCTGGGAGGCGGTTATGCGCTTCGTCAAATCATGCTTTGAATGGTTCGCCTCATTTTCCAGCCTTGCGATCCCGGCGCTGGCCGGAGCTGTCGTCGGCGCTTTCAAACAGGAACGCCGCAGACGCGGCAAGCGAAAGCTGATCCTCAGTGTGCTTATGTCCGCCGCCTGTGGCTGCGGGCTGGCTCCGCTGTTCGGCCATCTTTTCGGCATTCCCGATCCCGTCGCTTCTTCTCTCGCCTTCTTCCTTGGCGTGTGGGGGCTTGAAGGGATCGAGGTCGTTCAAAATGTTCTGCGCTCCAAGGTCGGCGATCAGGGCAGCCGCCACGACCAGCCCGACCCCGGAGACGAACAATAGGTTCGCATGATGGCCGCCGCAAAGAAGAAAACCAAGGCCAAGCGCAAGAAAAAATTGCGCATGCTGCCGCTTTCCCGGCCCGTGACGCCGCAGGACATCATTGATCGTTCCCGGCAATACGGCCCGGCCTGCGTTGACGCCCTGGCCGACGTTGCGGCCAACGGCACGGACGCCGCCCGCGTTTCGGCGGCAGTGAATTTGCTTGATCGGGGCTTCGGCAAAGTGGGCCAGCCCATCGAATTGACGGGAGCCGACGGCGGACCCGTCCCCCTGGAACTCGGAGTAAGCCCGGCCATTGCCGCCGCGCTGCAAGCCATTAAAGAGGCCGCAGAATGACACGACTTGAAGCCCTTGCCCTCTACCGGGAAGTGAAGACGCCCGCCGACATCCGCGCGATGCTGGCCGGCGACCTCTTCTTTCTTATGCTGGTGGGCATGGGCCGGGCGGACATGAACTGCGACTTCCTCTACGACCGCTGCCGGGAAGTGCAGGCCAGCCCAGACGGATATTTAGACCTGTGGGCGCGTGAGCATTACAAGTCGACGATCATCACGGTAGGCAAGACGATTCAGGACATCTTGAACGATCCGAATATCACCGTCGGCATTTTCAGCCACACCCGCCCCATTGCCAAGGCCTTTTTGAAGCAGATCAAGCGCGAGTTCGAAGGGAATACGCTGCTTCAGGAACTGTTCCCCCATATCAAGCCGCCGGAGCGCTGGGAAAAGCGCACATGGTCCGAAGACGAAGGCCTGATAGTCCGCCGTCGTGGCAACCCCAAGGAAGCGACCGTTGAAGCCTGGGGACTGGTCGACGGCCAGCCCACGGGCAAGCACTTTTCCCTGTTGATCTACGACGACGTTGTGACGCGCGAAAGCGTCTACACGCCGGAAATGATCAAAAAGACCACGGACGCTTGGGAACTTTCCCTGAACCTCGGAGCCAAGGGCGGCAGGCGTCGCACCATCGGAACCCGCTACCACCTTTACGACACCTACAAAACCATCATGGAGCGCGGATCCGCCATCCCGCGCATTTACGCCGCCACTGTCAACGGGACCATGGACGGCGAACCGCGCTTTCTGACTTCCGAAGAGCTTGCGCAGAAGCGCCGGGACATGGGTCCGTACACCTTCGGCTGTCAGATGCTGCAAAACCCCGTTGCCGACCGGACGCAGGGCTTTCGCGAAGACTGGCTTCGCTATTGGGAGCCAAAGGGCTGGGAAAGCATGGATCGCTACCTTCTGGTCGATCCCGCCGGGGAAAAGAAGAAGGGCAGCGACTACACGGTGATATGGATCGTCGGCGTGGGCGAAGACGGCTTTTACTACGCCATCGACGGCATTCGCGACCGGCTGAACCTGACGCAACGCGCCCGCGCCGTCATGACGCTGCATCGCAAGTACAAACCTTTGGCCGTCGGCTACGAAAAATACGGTATGCAGTCCGACATAGAGCATATCGAGTTTGTTCAGGAGCAGGAAAACTACCGCTTCAGAATAACCGAACTCGGCGGCTCCATGCCGAAGAACGACCGGATCCGCCGCCTTGTCCCCTTCTTCGAACAGGGCCGCTTCTACCTGCCCGCCCGCTGCCCGTTCCGTGACGCCGAAGGGCGCGACCGGGACATGACGCAGGAACTGATTGCGGAAGAATACCTTGCCTTCCCCGTGTCCCTTCACGACGACATGATGGATTGTCTTTCCCGCATTGTCGACCTGCTGGGCGAATCTCCGGCCCCGATCCGCATCAATCCCGAAATTCTGAAAGTCGCCCCGCCTGTCGCCAGAGCGGGCGGCGTGGGGTTCATCCTATGAGACGACGCGGCATCATTTACAATCCACGGGCAAGGCGGCTTTCCAAGGGCGTTCAGTCTCTGGACGTCTCTTCCGACTCCCAGCCCGTCGGCCTCCGCATCGGCGACAGCATCGCGCGCGAACTGGCCTACGAGCGCATCGCGACGCTCACGCCCGAAGACGCATGGCGCATCTACGCGCCGCCTCGGACCCTCGGAGCCACGGAAGCGGATCAGCTTGCCATGGATTCGCATTTGCAGGGCTGCGGCTTCCATTCCCTGCTTTCCCACGCGATCAACTTGGGCATGGGGCTGGAAGAAATCGCCCCGCAGTTCCTTGGCTATTCCTATCTTGCCGGGCTGTCGCAAAACGGCCTGATCCGCGCGGGCGTGACGACCGTCGCCGAAGAAATGACGAAACGCTGGGTAGAGATAAAGCGCGTCGGCAAAAGCGCCAAGGAAGCGCAGAACGACGAAAAGGTGAAGGCGCTGGCCGCCGCGATGAAGGACTTCGGCCTTCAGGAACTGTTCAACGAAGCCGCGCAGAAGTGCGACTTCGACGGCGGCTGCCTGATTTACATCGACACGGGCGAAGAAGACGACAAGGCGCTTGCCGAAGAACTCTACCTTGACGGCTCTCTTCTGCGCGGCAAGCTGAAGCGCTTTACGCTGGTGGAAGCGATCAACCTGTATCCCGGCCTCTACAACGCCACGGACCCGCTTTCCCCGGACTATTTCACGCCGGATTCGTGGCTTGTGCTGGGCAGGCGGATCCACAAGTCCCGCTTCCTCTACTTCGCGCCGAACAAGGTCAATATGCTGCTCCGGCCCGCCTACAACTTCTTCGGCATCCCGGCGGCGCAACTGGCCCTGGATTACGTCGCTCACTTCACGAAGACGCGCGAAGCCGCGCAACGTCTGCTGACAAAGTTTTCTCTGACGGTCTTCAAGTCGGATATGTCGCAGATCCTGTCCGGCGGTTCCTCCGGCAACATGGACTTGCGCCTTCAATACCTTGCGCAGAAGCGGGACAATGACGCGATCCTGTTGATCGACAAGGAACGCGAAGACGTGATCAAGCTGGAAACGCCCCTTGCCGGAACCACGGATATTGTCCGGCAGTCGCTGGAATTTGTCGCCGCCATCTTCAGAACGACCGTCGTCAAGCTGCTGGGCATCTCTCCCGCCGGCATGAACGCGACCGGCGAATACGACGACAAAAACTTTCTGGAGCACGTCGGCAGCAAACAAGAAAAGATTCTGGCCCGGCCTCTCGACCGGACGACCGACATTCTTCAGCTTCACTTGTTCGGGGAAATCGATCCGAACATCGTCGCGGAGTTCGTCCCCCTGTCGGATGAAGACGACTCGCAAAAAGCCCTGACGAAGAAAACCGAAGCGGATCGGGATGCCGTCTACCTCGACCGGGGCGTTCTCGATCAGCAAGAAGTCCGGCAGCGGCTTTCCGACGACCCCGACAGCGACTACGGCTTTATCAATCCTGAAGAGGTTCCGGAAGCGCCGGAAGGCGAAGAGGATATGAACGGCGGCGCGCCCGGTGGCATGGTCGACCTTCAGGACGAAGACCAGGCCGGGGAAGTGCGCGCGGAAGACGCCGAAGTGACGACCATTCTTCAGAAGTTGAAAAAGCTTCTCGGTATGACGGGGGCGGCGAATGACTGAGTTCACCGCCCGCGGCGCGCTCCCTTCTTCGGCGATCAAGGCCGACTACCAGAAGGCGTTGACTTCCCTTGTGGAAGAAATGCGCGATTCCGTTTTGTGGTGGATCAAGGCCCGCTACCGGGCGCGGGAAGACGAAATTGTTGTTGCCCCCGAATTCGCGCAGGACAAAAGTCCGTCGCGCGATCTGGAACAGGAAATAAACGAACTGTTCCGCCAGTGGGAAAAGCGTTTTGACGACTTCGCGAAGATCCGCGCGCGCAGCTTCGGGCGCCGGGCCAACACGAACACCACGCGCCAGCTTTACAACGCCATGAAGGAAGCCGGGCTGACTGTCCGCTTCAAGAACAGCCGTCGCGTCAACAACATGCTTCAGTCGATCATTGCGGAGAATACCGGGTTGATCACATCCATTCCCCGCGATTCCATGAGCAAGGTTCGAACCATCGTCATGCAGGGCGTCCAGAACGGGCGCGATATGTCCTTTATCGCCGACGAAATTCAGGAGCGGTTCAAGAAGACTCGCAACGAAGCCGTTCGCATCGCCGTCGACCAGACCAACAAGGCGACGGAGGCCATCAGCCGGGCGCGCTGCGAAGACATCGGCGTGACGCATGGCTTTTGGATGCACAGGAGCGGGTCGAAGAACCCGCGCGAATCGCATGTGAAGATGAACGGCAAGCGCTTCAAACTGTCCGAAGGCCTCTACGACTATTCCGTAGGCTACAACGTCAAGCCCGGCGAACTGATCTGGTGCAGATGCACGTTCAAGCTCGACTTGTCGACCATCGGCGCGGGCATCGCCATGGACAACACAGGCCGCCGTCGTCTCGAACTGCCCGCGGCAACGATTGAATGGGGGATGGCGGCATGAAGAAAGATCAAACGACCATCGGATGTTGGCAAAACCTGCGCCGTCATGAAATGGAGCGCGAGCGCATCGCCTTCGATCGCGCCTCACAGCGCCGCTTTGACGCCAACGGCTTTTTGCATGTGGCCGTGTCGCACATCAGCAAAGAGGCTGTGAACGACTACTACGGCTCTGAAATTCCCGGCTGGCAGAAGCTGGGACTTGACCCGAACCGCATCTACAGGGGCTACCGGCCCGCTTCGGAGCTTGCCAAGGCTGCGGCCACGTTCAACGGCCTGCCCCTGCTGAACGAGCATGTGAAGGATTCCGCCGAAGATCCGCAAAAGGATCTGCGCGTCGGTAACCTCGGCACGGACGCCGCCTTTCGCGCTCCGTACCTCGACAACTCTCTGATCATCCAAGACGCGGAAGCGATCGAAGCCCTGAACCCCTCGGAGCCGGGAAAAGCGGCCAAGCGCGAGCTTTCCGCGTCATACAGGTACGATCCGGTCTTCAAGCCCGGAGTGTTCCAGGGACAGCGCTACGACTTTGTGATGACGAACATCAAGGGAAACCACGTCGCCTTTGTGGAGGAAGGGCGGGCCGGTTCCGACGTCGTGGTTGCAGACGAAAACACCATAACCAAGAGGAAAAGAACCATGGGTGAAAACATTCTTGCTCAACTGAAGGCGCTTGTCGACGCCCTTTCGGGCGGGGGCGCTACCGTGCATCCCGGCGGCGAAGAAGAGGCGAAAGCCTTTGTCGCCGGAGGCGAAGCGGACGACAGCGATCCCAACGCCGCCAATCCGGAGGCCGCCGAAGACGACGAAGCCGAAGACCTCGGCGTGAAGCTCTTCGCTTATCTCGACAACATGGAAGATCAGGAGCTTGCCGCCAAGGTGAAAGAAATCATCGAAGCGGCCCGCGCTTCTGAAGCCCCCGCCGCCCCTGTGGGCGACGAAG
>ERZ791915.2387-NODE-2387-length-11857-cov-2.440180_pt1 | contig 11857 bp, 8 predicted proteins | sample MGYA00510139_ERZ791915 | MGnify/ENA primary metagenome ERZ791915 (study PRJEB30046, sample SAMN00792117) | human gut metagenome | study: EMG produced TPA metagenomics assembly of the A metagenome-wide association study of gut microbiota in type 2... | reverse complement strand
TTTCCGATTCAATATAAAAAAGCCTTTGCATTTTTTACTTTGCAAAGGCTTATATATTATTTATTTAATTTTGCTATGCTAGTTGTAGCATTTGTTTTATTATTATTTATTTTGTTACTATTTTGAGCCACATTCTTTGGATAAATATACACCACATACTGCTGGCAATAACCGGCTGAAATCTGTTGGTAAGTAAAACCATGTGTAGGATTTTTGCCTGAATCGGCTGTATAATATTTATCTCCTACTCTATTTCGAACCATAATATAATGTCTGCCACCAAAATCTACCCAATCACTACCCTTTGAAACAAAAAGTGCAACACCATTTGCATCAAGACAAGCGTCCATAGTTGACTTTTTAGCCTCATTCCATGGTTCCATATAAACAGGGAAACCTGCAAGCTGTGCCAACTTAGCCTGTGACTTAGAATAAATTATTACCTGATACCAAGCACTATTACCTATAAGAAGATTTGCTGCAAGAGCAACTTCCGGAGGAGAAACTGTAACACCAGAAAGTGTTGAAAGTGCCATAGCGAGGGAACAAACACCACAAGAATTGCCTGCCCATACCTTACCTGGAGCAAGACCTGAAACCTCTATTACAGAATTTGCTGTTTGCAATTCTGTAGCTGGTTCTGTTTTACTCTTATTCTTATTTGCTGTCTTTGCCTTTGTTGTCTGTTCTGTAGACTTTTCTACAACCTTAGTAGTTGCTTCCTCTACCTTTACAGCTGAATCGGAAAGCATAATTTCAGGCATAACTTCTATAACTTTTCCGTCTTTGCCTACGCTTTCAGTTACAGCTTCACTAACAGCCTCTATTTTTTCATCTTTCTTTATATTCTTAAAAAGACTATTTGAGCTACTTGTACTACCTCCACCATAAGCACAAGAATATTTATTAGGCCACTTGTGTCCTAACTGGTGCCAATGAACTGTACCATAACCGTTTATTTTTGTAAACTTATCTTCTTCATACTTGCATTTTTCAAGCTCTGTGTTATCTCCAACATAGACCATCAAGTCCTTTATATACTGTTCATTACTAGCCTTTGCCACTTTTTCAAGCTGAGGCCACAAGCCACTAAATGTACCCTTTTTACCATACAATTTACCGTCAGCATTATAATGACAAGCTACAGGACCATTAGAAGTAGTTTCTGTATTTAATTCTGCATATGTTGTAGATGTACTGGAAGAAGATTCTGTCAATATTTCTTCAGCATTTACCATTTCTTCCTCTTTGGTTAAAACGCCATTTTTTAAATTAACAACTCCACTTACTACAATCACAACAACAGCAAATACGCAAACTATAACATAAGATTTTTTCTGTTTGATAAATCTGCCTATGATTTTGATTTTTTCTTTTCCACTAGCTTCTGACCATTTTTCAAAAACATCATTTTCAGATGAACTGCCTTTGAAAAACTTCAGAGGTTTAGTAAAAATTTGTTTTACCTTTTCCGTCATTTTTTTTAATTTCATTATAAGCATCCCAATCTTAAATAATTTCTGACAATTATATATCATAGAACAAAAAAACTTATAAGTCAACAAAAAACGACATTGTTCAAACTTTTTTAATATTACAAAAATAGCACAATTTTTTCAAAAAATATCCCAACTGCATTTACTACAGTCGGGATATTGTTATTAATTATACAATTCTTGTCATAGGTAAATCGTTGTTTACACCCTTTGACATTAAAATCTGGTGTAAATCTATTATACCATTGTGGAATGTAGCAGCACAACTAGCTAAATACAAATCCCACATTCTGGCAAATTCTTCGCCCTTAGTTGCCACAATTTCGTCCCAATGTTTAAGGAAATTTTCTCTCCAACAAAGTAATGTCTTTGAATAATGTCTTCTTAAACTTTCAATATCAAGGGTATAGAAATTGTACCCCGGCATTATATCTTCTATTTCTCTCAAGCTAGGTATTACACCACCTGGGAAAATATATTTCTTTATAAATGGGTCGCCCTCATGTTCCTTTAAGGCACTTATATAGTGAAGTAAGAATAATCCACCCTGCTTTAAAACGGCGTTTACATTCTTTAAGAACAAGTCATAATGACCTCTGCCAACATGTTCAAGCATACCTACACTTACAACTCTATCAAACTGTAAGCCTGACTTTTCAAGCTCTCTATAGTCCATTAAATGAACCTCTAACTTGTCCTCCAAATGTTCTTTCTTTATATCTTCTTCAAATTTCTTTTTCTGTTCGCTACTTAAAGTAATACCGTAGCCCTTTACACCGTATTTTTTAGCAGCCTCTTTAAGCAAAAAGCCCCAGCCACAACCTATATCCAAAAGGGTCATACCCTCTTTAAGCTGTAACTTGTCCAAAATATGATGTACTTTATTTACCTGTGCATCGTAAAGAGTATCTGTAGGATTTTTAAAATACCCACAAGAATAGCTCATTGTTTCATCAAGCCAAAGTTTGTAAAAATCATTACCTATATCATAATGTGAACTTACTTCTTCTTTTTGATGTTTCTTTGTCATTGATGTAAAAATAAGATTTTTAAGTTTCTTCTTATCTGTTGTAAACTTCCCCATTTGTCCAAGAAAAGAATCTAAAACTTCAAATAAATCCTTATCTACATCAATATCCTTACGCATATAGGCCTCGCCTAAAGCAAGGGATGTACTTGTCATTAATTCTGTTTTACTAATATCGTTATTGATAAACACTCTGAATTTAGGTTCATCTTTACCGACTTTTGTAACCTCGCCTTTACTTTCAATTTCAAATGATACTGGTATAATATTTGCAAGATAATTTGTTAAAAAAGCATTCATAATCCTTTTTCCTCCTATTTTATGTAATAAAATAAGCAGTCAACTACCTAACGCCTATTATTCAACCATATAGCGAATTTTAATCAAAACACACTATAAATTTACTAATAAGACATTTAATTTAATATAATCATTTACCATAATACAATTAATATTTAGTAGCTTATATTCTGTTTATTTTTGTGAAATCTCCTAATATGTAACCAAAAGTTCCCACATATTTAGAATATAAAAAATACTTTCTCAAAGGCATAGCGTTCTATATTTTTATTTTTGCCTTGTGGTCATTATATTACTATTTTATTTAAAAGTCAACACCATTTTACATAAAAATAATGTATTATTTCTCTTATTTAATATAATATAGCTTTTTTTACAGTATTTTTATACTATGTATTATTGCCAATAATTTTATTTTTATTCCAGTTTTAATCAATTTTCCATTTTATAGTGCTTCCACTTTCATTCTTAGATATAATAAGCTGGTTGCCTATATTTTGCTTTAATTCTGACACATGAGAAATAATGCCTATAAGTTTATCACTACCTGCCATTTCTGTAAGTACATTTACAGCCTGTGCTCTTGACCTATCATCTAATGAACCAAAGCCCTCATCAATAAACATCATATCTAGGTTAATAGAACCTTTTTTACTCTTTATTTGGTCTGCCATACCTAGTGCCAAAGAAAGTGCCGCCATAAACGACTCTCCTCCGGAAAGAGTTTTTATTTCTCTTACCTTACCAGTTACCAAAGAATAAACCATTAAATCAAGTCCCTCATTGGCCCTTTTTCCCGCTTTATTAAGGTCCTTTAATATTAATTGGAACTGACCACCTGTCATATTTTCAAATCGCTTGTTTGCCGAATGAAGAATATTCTGTAAATAGTATCTTTGAACAAAGGTTTCCAAGTCAATTTTGGCTTGTTTACTTGCTGAACCTGATATTAAATCGGCTATAACATTTACCTTGCTATAATCTTTTAAAATTTCTGTCTGATTTTCAACTTTCTCTGTAATACGATTTAAAATGCCATTATTATTTTTAAAGGAATTAAACATAATATTTTTTTCTTCATCAGATTTTTTCTTGTTTTCCCTTAATTCCTCTACCCTGCTACTTAAAGCATCTATATCTGGTTTTTGCTTATTATTAATATATTTCAAGGCTGATTTTTTCTGAGTTTCAGCTGATTTTAAATTATCTTTGTATTTATTAATTTCTGTTGTTATTTCATTTATTTGGTTTTGACTATATTTTTCTATATATTCATTCCAACTATTATCATTGAAATTCTTTTCTGACAAAATATTGTTGTACTCTGTTTCAGTTTTTGCAATTTCCTCAACAGCATTTGGTAAAGTTTTCTTGTATTCCTCCAAAAGTGTTTCTACATTTTCCAATTTAATTTTAGTATTTTCTTTTTCATTTTTAGCAACAGTATACTTGTTTTCAAGGTCATTTTTGCTTATTTCTGCTTTATTTTTTGCTTTTTCTGCATCTTCTTTTGAACTATAGTCAGAATTATTTGTCATTTCACTTAAAGCAGTTTCTGTTTTTATAAGTTTTTCGTTGTATTCTTTTACCTTTGCATCGTAGGTATTTAGCAACTCTGTTTCTTTCTCTATTTTTTCATTTAATTCAGAAATAGCATTTTCTACCTTTGTTAAAATTTTAATATTTGTTCTGTTTTCTGCATATTTTTTATTCAAATCAGCTTTTCTTTCATTTAATACCTCTGTAATTGACTCCTTTGAAGATATATTAAGCAATTTACAAACTTCATCACAGGCCTTACTATAATTATTTTCCAAATTTTTAATATCTTTTATAGTATTGTTACACTCCATTGACTTTTCTTGAAGCTTTTTGTCAATTAAATCTCTTTTCTTTTTAGCGTTGTTTACTTCTTCTTGTGTAGGTATTTCAATACTTTCGTTACTTACATAAGGCTTAGGGTGAACTGTTGAACCACAAACCTTACAGGGTTCTCCGTCTTTTAATTCCTTAGCCAATACACCAGCTTGTTCGCTTAGAAACAGGTTATTTATGCGTTCGTACTCTCCATTTACAGCATTGTACTGTTCCTGACAATCTGTAAATTCTCTCTGTTTTCTAGTACATTCTTCCTGTAATTCTTTTATCTGACTTTGTATATTTTCTATTTTTTCGTTTTTATCTACTATACTTTTGCACTCTTTTATTTCGTTGTCTATCTGAACCTTTTCAACATTGGCATTTTTATAGTTTTCTTTTATTTCATTATTTTCCTTTAATAAATTATTTATACTTTCAATTTCTTTTTCTTCTTTTGTTTTTAAATCAACAGCCTTGATGTACTGCTCTTTAATACTTTCAAGTTCTTTTTCAATTTTTTCTTTTTGCTCAAACATTTTAAGTGCTGAATTTACACTACTGCTTATTTCTGTAAATTCTTTTTTAGCATTTTCGAATAAAGGCTCTGTTTCCTTTAATTTATTTTCTGCATTTTTGAAAGCACTTTGTAATTCCGGCAAAGATTGTTCTTGGGTATTTATTTTGTTTTCCAAATCCTTTTTTGCATTTTCTGCATTAACATAATTATTATAATAAGGCTTTACAACATAGGCATCATTTATTTTATTCAACAAACTTTCCTTTTCAGCTATTGCCTCTTTTTGCTCCTTGCATTGAGCCAAAATCTTTTCTGCATTTTCATACTCAACAAAAGCTACTAAAATTTGGTTGGCCTCTGTCAAATCTGCACTTGCTTTCTCATAGGCGTCATTGTTTTTTTCATTATTTGCACATATATTGTCATACTGTGCTTTAAGATAGTTGCAATAATCCTCAAACAATGTAATAAACTCATTTATAATGGACATATTGCCATCTTGAAGTATATCTAAATATTCCTTTAATTCAGCATATTTTGCATAATTTTCATTTAAGATTACATTTAATAATTCAGTTTGACACTCTGTCTTTATTGTGCTTATTTGTTTTTCCAACGATTTTTTTCTATTTCCCAAAGCATCAGCTATTTTATTATATATTTCAGTATTAAAAAGCTTTCTGAAAATCTCTTTTTTGTTATTAGAACTTTCTCTAATAACATTCATAAATTCCCCTTGAGCTATCATAGCAACCTGCATAAACTGGTTTTTATTTAAGCCTACAATATCTATAATCTTATCGTCTGCACCATTTTTCTTATCCCAACTGTTACCACTATTATTTTCAATTAATGTAACTGTAGGATTTTCCGGCTTTTTAGCAAGAACTTTCTTCTTACTATTTTCTTTATACCTGTAATATTTAGGAGTTCTAATTATTGTGTACTGCTTTGCATTTTCTTCTGATGATTCCGCAAAGGTAAATGTAACACTTGGCTGTTTGGCATTGTATGAAAAGTTACTTTGATATTCTAATTCATTTTCCTGCCCAGCACCATAGAGGGCATAAACTATAGCATCAAAAATAGTAGATTTGCCAGAACCTGTATCTCCTGTTATAAGAAATAAATTCTGTGTAGGCTTAGTAAAATCTATTAAAGTTTCTTTTCCATAAGAGCCAAAAGCATTAAGTTTTAAAGATATAGGACGCATTATTCTCCCTCCTTTAGCATTACTTCATTTATAACATTTTTTATAAGTTCTTTTTCATCGTCTTTAAGGCTAGGTATAAACTTGCAAATTAATTCATAAGGACTTTTTAGCGTATCTTCCGTTTCTATTTCAAGTTCATTGTCTATTCGCCTTACATTATTTCTTCTGATTTCAAGTAATTTAGGAAAAGCTATTTTTAATCTTTCCTGCATATCTAATACTTCAATTTCTTCTGTATCTGTCAATACTACGGTCACAAAATCCTCAGAATGTTCTTTTATTAATTCTGCAAATTTTCCCTCTATTATTCTTACATTTCTCATTGGAGTTAAAGGTAAATTTGTAACTTCTACTTCCGCCTCTTTATCTCCTATATCCACCATTAATATGCTTTTTTTCTGCCCAGCTTCACTTACTGAATATGCCATAGGTGTACCACAATATCGTATGATTTCACTACCTACTTTCATAGGCTTATGTATATGTCCTAAAGCCGAATAGTCAAATTTTTCAAGCACATCAGCATTTACATAATCTATATTGCCCGCTGTTTTTACTTCGGATTCTGTTCGCTCTATGTTTTTGGCATCTTCCCCAGTAGGAATGTAAAATTGATGACTTACAATAATATTTCTTTGGCTTTCGTCTATATCTTCCCTTTCAATAAGTTTGTGAACTGCCTCATTGTACGAAATTTTTTGCTCCATATTGTAGCCCAGTACACCTTTAATATCAGCTGTACTTACATAGGGCAATAGATAAAAGTTTATATCGCCAAAACTGTCCTGCAAAGTAACCTTTTTTATATGGTCTTCCTGTGTTCTAGGTGGTATACCTACCATATACAATCCCTGTTTTTCCAATATTTCTCCATAACAGCCTATACGCTGTCTGCTGTCGTGATTACCACTAATCATCATTATAATAATACTACTGTCTGTTTCCCTGATTTTATTAATAAATCTGTCAAACATTTCAATAGCATCACCTGATGGCATAGCTCTGTCATAAATATCGCCGGCAATAACAATTACATCAGGTTTATATTCCTGTATCTTTTCTATAATTTCATTAAAAATATATTCCTGTTCTTCCCTCAAATCGTAATTGTATAGCCTAATACCAATGTGTAAATCGGATAAGTGAAATATTCTCATTTTTACCACCTCTTAATATAAATATTGTTTTTAGTATATCATAAAATAATACAAAATAAAACTAATATTACATCATATAAATAATATTTCCACATAAAAAAGCAACCTCAAATGAGATTGCTTTCTAAATATTCGCTAGTTATGTATGACGCTGTACCATTTTCCTTTATTACAGTTGGTTTATTTGTACCTACCATAGCTATGGCAACAAGAAATAGCAATAGATAAATTACAGTTATTACTACTCTTGTTCTTTTCTGAAAAGTTTCTGTTGCCCACATAATTGCTATACCTATAGGCCATAAAGCTAAAAGAAGTACAACCGATAATATTGGGTGGCCTTTTTTAACAATCTTAATATCCAGTGGCTCTCCACACATCGGGCAAGAAATCATTCCATCTTCAACTGTATATCCACAACTAGGACATCTTTTATTTACTGACATATTTATACGCCCCTTTTTGTTTCATTATATACTGGGTAACAAATATTGTCAATTATATATTGCACTTTTTGTGTATCAACTTCACTATACCGTCAACACGATTTTATTTTCTCCAATTTCCTTTACACTTAACTCTATACCATAGACATTTTTAATAAGTTCTTCGTTTATAACATCATTGGGATTGCCCTCAGCCAGAATTTTGCCGTCTTTCATAGCAATAATACAATCGCTATAGGCTATTGACTGGTTTATGTCGTGAAGAACCATAATAATAGTAATTCCATATTCTGTATTTAATTTTTTTACCAATCTTAATATTTCAATTTGGTATCTGACATCAAGATAAGTTGTAGGTTCGTCTAAAAGTAGAATTTTTGTATTTTGTGCCAAAGCCATAGCTATCCATACTCTTTGTCGTTGACCACCGGAAAGATTAGAAATCTGCTTTTTTGCAAATTCAGAAACACCTGTTACTTCCATAGCAAAATTTATGTACTTTTCATCATCAGCATAATTTCTTCTGCCTTTATCTATGTGTGCTATTCTGCCATAACTTACAAGTTTTTCAACTGTAATATCATTAGGTGCTGTATTATACTGATGCACAATGGCAACCTGTTTTGCAAAGTTTTTGAGAGAAATATGTTTTATATCCTCTCCATTTAGTAATACACTACCCTTTTGAGGTTTCAAGTTCTTTGTTATGACATTGAAAAGTGTAGACTTGCCACAGCCATTTGCTCCTATAATAGTAGTTATTTTTCCCTCTTGTACTTTAAATGAAATATCATTTAAAACCTTATGATTGCCATAAGAAAATTCAACATTTTTAATTTCCATATGTTTTATCACTCCTTTTAAGAAGAAAAATAAAGAAAGGTCCTCCAACAACTGACATTATAATTGCCGGAGAAATTTCATAAGGATAGGCAATAAGTCTGCCTACTGTGTCAGCAAGGAGCATTACAAAAGCACCTAACAATGCTGAAAATGGCACAAGTAATTTATGCTCACTACCTACTAGCAATCTACCCATATGTGGCACAATAAGACCAACAAAACTTATTGCTCCGGCAACGGCAGTTGTAATTGACGCAAGTAACACAGCTACAACAGATATTACAACCCTAAGCCCATTTACATTTACACCTAAACCTCTTACTGTTTTATCCTCAAGAGCAAGGAGATTACACTTGCCAGAAATCACAAAAGCAAGCACAAGCCCAATCACAACATAAACGCCTAAAAGTTTTACATCATTCCAAGTTTTCATTGAAATATTTGCATTAATAAGTTCTGATGCACTTTGATAATTTTGACTACTCATAGAGCCAAAACCACTAGATAATCCTGAAAATACTGCGTTAATTGCTATACCCACAAGTATAATTCTAAGGGGCGAAAAACCATTTTTATAGGAAAGGCTATAGACAAGGACACAGGCTACCATACCCCCTAAAAATGAAAATATAGGAGTAAACAAAAACCAAGTCGGGAAAAAGGCTATAATAATCGCACTTACGAAACCTGCACCAGAGGAAATACCTATAATTCCAGGGTCAGCAAGAGGATTTTTCAAAACAGCCTGAAAAAGTACACCACTTACAGCCAAAGCTGCACCTGACAACATTGCTATTAATATTCTAGGAAATCTTAAATCCAAAATAATATTTACATTGTCATTATGTTCAATAAAAATTCCCTTTAAAAGTTCCCCATAGGAAACCTTTACACTACCGGAATTTACAGCCACAACAAAAAGTACAGCCAACAATATTAATATAATTACAAAACTTAATATTTTTTTACACTTCATATCAATCACCATAAAGTATTGGTTCAAGGTCAGCTAATGCCTGTGGATAGTCAAATGTTGCACTCATACCAAAAAGCATATAGTCCATATCATAAACCTTGCCATTTTGAACTGCCCTAAAATGTTTCCAAATATCATTAGTGGAGAACTCTTTGTCAAACATTTCAAGGGCTTCTTTTGGAACACCATGAGCTGTTCTTATAATAATATCAGGGTCACGAGCAAGCATTTCTTCCGGATTTACAGTAAGAAAATCCTTTGTAGCATCGTGGAATATATTTGTACCACCGGCAAGCTCAACAAGTGAACCTGCATAGGAATTTTGTGTTGCTACAAGATAACTACCAGGAAGACCTGTAAGCACAAGAACCTTCGGACTTTTGCCACTATGCTTATTTTTGTAGCTGGAAATAAATTCATTATATTCCTTTACAATAGCATCTGCTTCAGCACTTTTGCCATACTTGTCACCTATTAATTTAACACTGTCATAAAAACCCTTTACACTTCTTAAATTTAAGAATGTAGAATTAACACCAATATTTTTATATTTTATTTCTAAATCACCTTTTAATGTATCTGGACCTATAACATCAGTTGGATTTAAACTCTTTATAATTTCCATATCCGGAGACATTGGCGAACCAACAGTCCTTACTCCATTGTATCTTGATGCTATGGCTGTAACTGTAGTCTGTGGTACACCTACAAGTCCAATGCCAAGTCTATCCATAATATCACAAACAGCAGCAGAAGTTGCTACTATTCTAGCACCTGTTGGAATTGTAGTTTCCTTAGGCTTTGAGGCATTAAGTACAGCCTTACTTACCGGCTGTTTTTTACCTGAACTGGCTTCTGCAATTACAGCAGAATTAACTTTGCCTGTACTTCCACCTGTAGACTTTGCTGTTGTGTTAGGTGATGAATTTGTAGCATTTGCCTTCACAGTAGTTGTTTCTGTTGTAGCTACAGTTGTAGTTTGTGTAGTTGTCAAGGTTGTAGTTTCTGTACTTGTTTCTTCTGTTACCTCTGTAACCTGTTCTTCTTCTGTAGATTTTTTACCACAACCTGTAAAACAGCCTAAAATCAATACAAAACACAATATTAAAGCTATTGCTTTTAACTTCACTATATATTCCCCTTTCTTACTTTCCGTAATAAGCCATAAAGTTATTAATCATAGAGGCAACATCACCTCTTGTAGCTGGAGAAGTATAATCATAGCCATTTGTATTCTGCTTTGTAATAATACCTGCCTTACCTGCTTTAATTACATTTTCCTTTGCCCATTCACTTACACCTGTTGTACTAGGAGAAATACTCTTTGTTTCAAGGGAAATATTCTTATATTGTGCATATTTTACAAGTATAATAGCAGCCTGTTCACAAGTTACCGGTGTATCAGGACTAAATGATGTACTGCTTACACCATTTACAATACCGTTTTTATTTGCCCACGCAATATATGGAGCATAATAAACTGAATTATCTACATCAGTAAAAGTAGTAGTACCAGAAATATTTTCGCCACTTAATCTACCTAAAACAGTTACGAACATACCTCTGGTCATTTCCTTATCCGGAGAAAATGTCACATCAGAAGTACCACTAAAAAGGCCTTTGTTTACAACAGCCTTAATTGCATCTGATGCCCAATGATTTGTAATATCAGTAAATTTATCTCCTGCTGTCTGTTTCTTTGTTGTAACCTTTTCTTCCTCTAATTTTCCATCTGAGCTTTCAGCCTTTGAAGTATCACATTTCCAATAGAAACACACATCTCTGCCCATTGGCACTACATACATTTTTGTCTGAACATAGGCATCTGCACTTGGAAGTTCAAACTGAATGTCTGCACTATCTGTTGATGAACTTTCCTTTAAAACATTGTATTTAACTTCATTATACTTGCCCTTTGGACTTTCCTGAGTTGCAATTCTAATATTTGAAAGATTGCTGTATAATTTCATATGATTAGCGCCTATTAGGAAAACACACTGTCAAAGGGGTTTGTAGCGGGGG
>ERZ791915.2383-NODE-2383-length-11885-cov-2.052325_pt1 | contig 11885 bp, 10 predicted proteins | sample MGYA00510139_ERZ791915 | MGnify/ENA primary metagenome ERZ791915 (study PRJEB30046, sample SAMN00792117) | human gut metagenome | study: EMG produced TPA metagenomics assembly of the A metagenome-wide association study of gut microbiota in type 2... | reverse complement strand
GAAAGCCTTACAGGCGCATATGAAGAACCCCCGGCTATGCCGGGGGGTTCCTTTTATGCCCTGGAAAAATACCACGGTGTTTCCCGTTTTGCCCTTTTGGAAAAATCACTGTAGGTCGATAAGTTATTCAGAGCTATTCATAAGCGGCAGGGATAACATGACTATTCGTAATAAAATTCTGAGTTCCATCATTGTCTCCCTTGCGTGGCCGTTTGCGGCTGCGCTTTGCTGGCCTTCTGGCAGAGCCGGAAGGCGGCGGTGGAGGATTTCAGCGCCAACGCGGGCGGTCGCCTGCGGCTGGCCGGATAGTACCTAAGCGAACTGGTCGGCAACTCCAAGGGCATTGTGGACATTCTCGCTCAACTGCCGTCCGTGGCCGAGGCCGACGGGCAGGTGACGTCCTATGCAGCCAGCGCCGAGAGCGTCAAACCTCTGGGCGCGGAACTCAGCGGCCCGGAGCGCGTGCTCTATGACGAATGCAGTACCTTCATCAAGGTCTACCCGCAGTTCGAGCTGATTTATTACGGCACGCGGGGCGGCGGTTTCGTACAGGCACCGGACGACACGCTGAGTGCGGGCTTTGATCCGCGCAAGCGTCCCTGGTATGAGGCGGCCCAAAAAAGCGACGGCGTGGTGCTGACTGAATTCTATCAGTCCGACAACGGCAACCTTAGTCATCACGGTGGCCAAAAGCGTGCGCCGGGGCGACACATTGTTGGGCGTGGTGGGTATCGACATCAATGTCAATACGCTGAGCACGTTTCTGGATACCCTCAAGCTGGGCAAAACCGCGTTTTTCGCCGGAATGCCAACTTTGAAATTTGTAAAATTTCAAAGTTAATCTGCTCTAGGGTCAGCTTTCATTAAGCCCCTTCGCAAAAAACATGCTTTTACCAGGACGTCCCCGGCTGTATGCGGGTTTCCCCTACAGCCTGCGCTCCTTGCGGAAGGCCGGAATTTCCCGATGGGAAAACAGCCTCTGGCGCGTCCACCCGCACGTCTCGCGCGCGGCGGGGCAGTCCGGTAACAATCCTGTTCTTGGGCGGGAAATCCCGTTGCCCGGCGTCTGTCCGGCGGCAAGCCTCCGGGCGGCCCGGCGGCCCGGTTTCTTTGGGCCTGGGGATGGGTCTGGTCCGGCTGTTTTTTCAGTCGGCCGAGCGGGTCAGCGGCGCATAGGCGCCTTGCGTGGCGCGCAACAGGTCGTTGGGCCCAAGCTGGATCTGCACGCCGCGCAAACCGGCGCTCACGTAGATGCGTTCGTGTGTCGCGGCGCTTTGGTCAATCAGGACGGGGTAGGCCTTTCTGGCGGCCAGCGGGGAGCAGCCGCCCCGGATATAGCCGGTGAGCGGGCGGACTTCCTTGAGCGGCACCATTTCCGCGTGCTTGTTGCCCGAAGCTGCTGCCAGGGCTTTGAGGTCCAGTTCCGCGGCCGCCGGAATGCAGGCCATCAGCACCCCGTTTTTGTCCCCCCTGGCCACCAGGGTTTTGAACACGCGTTCCGGTTCGGCGTCCAGTTTGCGGGCCATGCTCACGGCGGAAAGATCTTCTTCGTCCACCTCGACGTGGTGCAGACTGAACTGAATGCCCAGCCCTTCCAGCAGGCGGGCGGCATTGGTTTTAGGAATCCTGGCGGCGGGCATGGGAGGGAAATCCGGGGTTCAGCGGCGCTTGAGCCAGTAGGCGAGCTTGTTGCGCAGCACGGTCGCGTCAAAGGGTTTGGAGATATGATCGTCCATGCCCGCGTCCAGAATCTCGTCGATATTCTCGGGCAGGGTGGCGGCGGTCATGGCGACAATGGGCAGCGTAGAGGATTTTTCCCTGACGGTCAGTTTCTCGCGGATCAGCCGGGTGGCTGTCAGCCCGTCCATAATCGGCATACGCACGTCCATGAGCAGCAGGTCATAATCCTTTGCCAGAGCCATGCTTACGGCTTCCTTGCCGTTCTGGGCCAGATCGCAATCCAGGCCCAGCTGATGCAGCATGGCGCGGGCGATCTCCTGGTTGATTTCATTGTCTTCCACCAGAAGAATCCGGGCTCCGCCGGGCAGAGGCAGAGAGCTCTGGACGGTCGGGCAGGCACCCGGAAGCTTTCGCGAAAGGATACAGGGGATGCTCAGATGAAAGGTGCTGCCGTTGCCCGGCTCGCTTTCGCACCATAAATTGCCGCGCATCAGACCGGCGATGCGCTTGCAGATGCTCAGGCCCAAGCCCGTGCCGCCGAAACGGCGGGCAATGCTGGCATTGGCCTGGGTGTATGGGTCAAAGAGATGCTGCTGGTATTCCCGGCTGATGCCCATGCCCGTATCCGTGACCATAAAATGGAGCAGATCTTGGCCGTCGCTGTTTTCCCGTCGGATGCGCAGCCGTACGCTGCCTTTGGAAGTGAATTTGACCGCGTTGCTCAGCAGGTTGAGCAACACCTGTTTGAGGCGCAGGCCGTCTCCCCAAAGCTTGAGCGGCACGTCGTCGGCCACTTCGCAGATATATTCCAGCCCTTTCTGGTCCAGCGGGAAACGGATGGAAGTATAGACGAAATCCAGCACTTCTTCCATGGTGTAATTGACGTTTTCCAGGACCATCTTGTTGGCCTCGATCTTGGAGAGGTCCAGGATGTCATTAATGATGGCCAGCAGGCTGGTGGCGGAAGAGCGGATCTTGTGCAGATAGTCTTTGTGTTCCGGTGAAGGATCGCTTTGCAGGGCCAGATGGGTAAGCCCGATGATGCCGTTCATGGGCGTGCGGATTTCGTGGCTCATATGCGCCAGAAATTCGCTTTTGGCCTGGGAAGCTATTACGGCCGCCTGTTTTTCGTGCTGCGTTCGCAGAAGATCGGTGACGTCGGTGCTTATGGACAGGCGCACGGGATGCCCGGTATCCCAGTGGATGACTTTGTCCACCACCGTGTATGTCCGCTTGGTGAGCTCGTTTTCATAGGTCCACTGGTAGGGTTCGTTTCTGGAGGCGATGATGGCGTTGGTACAAAAGGGGCAAGGGCTGTCGCGCCCTTGCAGGCGCTTGTAGCAGATATTGCCCATCGGCCCTTCAGGTTTGGGAAAGCTGGCCTCCACGCTCTTGTTCAGGAAGAGCAGCTCGTAACTCTCCATATCAATGATGTAGACCGGGTCCACAAAGGCGTCCAGAATGTCGCACAGCTGGTCGTGTTTGTGGCGCAGGCGCTCATAAAGGCGGAAATGCGTCAGGGTAATTGCCAGCATATTGCCCAGCAAATGGCAGATGCCGGCATCCTCCGGCGTCCACTGGCGTGGGGCCACGCGGTGCAGAAGGCAGATGCCCCCGAACAGCTGGCCGTCATATAGAATGGGCAGGCAGAACAGGGATTTGACTTGGAGCTGTAATAAAAGATCCCGCTGCGGACCGGCGGGCATTAGGCTGGTGTCCGTGGCGCAGAAACTTTTGCGTTGCAGCAGGATGTCGAGAATGGGCGCCAGGAGTTCCGTGTCGGCGGGAGGAGAAGCGCCGTGGGCTTTCTCCAGAACTTGATTGAACCAGACGAGCGGCTCCCGCCAAGTCTTGTTTTCGTACTCAAAAAGACAAACTTGGCCGCAGTGCAGTGATTCGCCGATACTGGCCAGAGCTGTTTTGAGAAAAGGCTCTTTGCGGTCGTTCAGAAGGGCGGAACTTGATATTTCCAATGCCAAGGCCAGCGGATTAGAAAAGTGTTCCCCCGAGAACTGCGCGGTAGTCGGCATACATTCACCACAAGGAGTTTGCTGCGTTTCCTAGCATCGGAATAAGTAGTATAGATGGCTAGATGGGACCATGTCAAGCGGACAATTCTTCAGGCAGAAAAGCTTCTTGCGTGTCAGCCGCCTGGAACTCATTTTCGAAATAAGCAAACAGACATCTGTGGAACGCCGTTATTTTGGCAAGATTGAGCTCCAGTATGGCCCAGACGTTGATTTTGAAAAGGCAGGCGGCTAAAGTCCAAGGTGCGATGTGTTACGACTTCAACCGCCCACAACTCTTTTTTAGAATAGAATTCTGCTTTTTTCAATTAGAATTGTGGGTAAAATATTAAAATTCTGTTCAAAGTTTTATCTCCAATTATTTCAGAATATTAGTAGTATTCTGGCTTGAATTGTGAAGATAGTCTCTTGAGCAGTGGAACTTTTACCCATGAATTCTACACTTGGGCAGCGCATAAAACTAGCTCGCGGGAAACAGTCGCAGGGGGCCTTCGCCCAGGCTATACAGATCAGCAAAGGGGCTCTGGGTTTCTATGAACGGGACATAAATCTGCCCAACAGCGAGGTCGTGTTAAAAATTTGCTCGGTTTCCGGTGTGAATATCGAATGGCTTCTGACCGGTCTGGGGCCCATGCGGAAAGGGGAAGTGCGGGTGGGAACGCACGAACCGGCCGCCGCCCCGGCGGCCTGGGCTCAGGAGGATTTCCGCTGTGCCAGGCTGGAGGAAAAACTTGACCGCGTGGAACGCCAGCGCGATGAACTGATGGATGAAAACCGACGGCTTTATGCCAGAAAAGACAGTCTGATGGAGGAAATCGCGGCCCTGCGCGAACGCGTGGCCCGCCTTGAGGCCAGAATCGGCAGGATGGAGCTTTCCGGCGGCTGCGAACCCTTGCCGGACCCGCTTGCCTAGGGTCAGCCCTCATTAACCCGCCGCCATGTTCTTTTGTCCGCGGGCTGCGTCGCTCGCCCCGCGCGGCGGGTTTGAACAGACCCCACCGCCCGGGACTCGTCTTTCCTGCCGAGGAACGAAAATCTTCGCCCGCAAACACCCCCTGGAAGCGGCGGCAGTTTTCAGATCCAGCCGCCGTCCGCACCAGCGGGCATCACTGCCAGAGCGCTTCCAGCGCGCGCCGCCGCGCCGCTTCCTCTTCCCGGCGGAGGTCTTCCAGACGGCCGGTCAGATCCCTAGCCGCATTTTCCAGCGCCTCCGGCGAACCGCTGTTGTCCACCAGCAGATCACAGGCCGCCTCCTTGCGGGCTTCCGGCCATTGCCAGGCTTCCAGGGCGGCGGCCTTTTCCTCGCTCCAGCCCCTGTTGGTCATGATCCGTTGCAGTCGCAGGGGCAGAGGGCAGTGCACGCCCACGGTCAGGGGCGCGGGATTGAACGCTGTTTGCCAGCCGCATTCAAAATACAGCGGCACTTCGGCCACGGCCAGAGCAGCGCCCGACGCTTCCTGCGCCTGCCAGAAATCCTTAATCGCGACGCGCACCAGGGCGTGTACCAGCTCTTCCACTTCGCGGCGCAGGGCCGGGTTTGCGCGCATGGCCGCCAGCAGGGCCGTCTTGTCCACGCCGCCGTTCTCCGCCAGCAGGTCCCGGCCCGAACGTCGTTCCAGCCATGCGGCGACTTCGCCGCCCGGCGCATACAGCTCGGCCACCAGGGCGTCGGCGTTGACGCAGGGCAGGCCCAGTGCCGCCAGATGCCGGGTGAGTGCGGACTTGCCGCTGCCCGGATTGCCGGTGACGATCCCCCGCCGCATCCGGCGGCAGGCCGCCAGAGCCGCCTGGAGCAGGTCGTCGGGCGGCGGGCAGGCGAAATGCATTTCCTCTCCGCTGTCCGGATGGCTGAAGGCCAGATGCCAGGCGTGCAGCATCTGGCGTGGGGCCAGCTCGCGCACCGGCGCGGGCGCATACAGCTTGTCGCCCAGCAGGGGATGGCCCAGATGGGCCAGATGCACGCGGATCTGATGGGTACGCCCGGTATGGATGCGCACGGCCAGCAAGGAAACCCGTTGATCCGGCGTATTCCAGAGCCGCTTCCAGGTGGTATACGCGGGCTTGCCGCCACGCGTTTCGGGCAGTACGGCCATTTTGATCTTGGCCGTGGGATGGCGCCCCAGGGGCTCGCGGCATTCCCCCTGTTCCGGCGGCAGGCCGCTGACCAGGGCCAGATATTCCTTGTGCACCTCGCGCCGGGCAAAAGCCGCGCTCAGCGCCAGGCGCGCGGGTTCGGTCAGGGCCACCAGCAAAAGGCCGCTGGTATCCTTGTCCAGACGGTGGACAATGCCGGGGCGCAGGCCTTCCAGTCTGCCCAGTTGCGGAAAGCGTCCCAGCAGGCGCTGCACCAGGGTGTGTTCCGGGCAGGAAGGGCAGGGGTGCACGGTGAGTCCGGCGGGCTTGTTGCAGACCACCAGGCTTTCGTCCTGCCAGAGCAGTTCAAGATGGCCTTCCTCGGGGCTGAGCGCGTTTTCCGTTGGCGGCAACTCCAGCAGCACTCGCTGGCCCGGACGGGTTTTGGCGTCAGGCCGGGACACGGGCAGGTCGTCCACCAGGCAGTGCCCGGCAAGCACGGCCTTTTGCAGGGCCGCGCGCGAAAGGCCGGGCGCGGCGTCCCGCAGGACGCGGTCCAGGCGTCGCCCGGCCGTGTCCGCCGTGATCAGCAGCTCAATACGGTTCACGGGCGTGATCCCGTCAGGGTGGACAGGGTGCGCAGCCGGTCGGCAAAGGTCATGGGCCGGTAGAGATTTTTCAGCTCCGCGCCGGGCGTGATGGAGGTGACCACGGCCCGGCCGATGATGAAGCGCGCGTCGTCGTTGCCGTCCTCAATGGTGCGCACGCCCCAGACGTTGTGGAAGATGGCGGCCCGGCCCTTGTACTTGCCCACATAGAGGGTAATATGCCCGCGCATGCCCACCAGGCTTAAAAACGGCACGCCGTTGTTCAGGATCAGGGCTTCCTTTTCCTTGGCGCTCAGGCCTTCCAAGGGCTGCACCACGCCCATGCGCGCCTGCGCCCCGGAGTTGCGCGGCAGCCAGAGGCCGAAGGGCGTGAACAGCTCGCGGGTCAGGGCGGAGCAGTCCCGGTCGCCGAACATGCCGCCCCAGCCGTAGCGTTGGCCCATCATCACATTGCCGACCCTGGCCACGTTGCCGGGGGTCAGGGGCAGAGGCTTGGGCGCGGCGTCGCCTTTGGCGAGAACGACTTCCGCGCTGCGGGCCATGCCGTCCGGCCCCTTGAGCGGCACCAGCACCCGCAGGCCGCCTTCCGCGCTTTCGCTGTTCAGGGGCAGCATGGTACCGATATTGGCTTGGCCGTCGCCGCCATTGGGGCCGACGCCGGGCAGGGTTACCTTGTCGCGCAGCAGGGCCGCGTAACGGCCCGAGCGCCAGACGCTTTTGAATTCCTGATCAACCAGGGCCACGTCCTTGGCGTCCACCCAGCCTCCGGCCACCGGGCATTCCACAAAATGCCAGCGTCCGTCCAGACTGGTATGCGCGATGAGCAGCGGCGTGCCCGGCGGCAGCAGGGAATACTGGAAATAATCAAAGGGATTGGCCCTGGAATCGGGCGTGGGCTCGGAAAAGCGGGTTTCGTGGGTGGGCATTTCACGCAGGTCCGTATTGCGTACGGTAATGGCGGCCTGCGCGCGCGAGGGAAAGGTCCGCAGATGAGCGTTGCGGCTTATCTGATCCCATTCCGTCTGGGACCAACGGATGTCGTCGCGTTTGAAACCGCGCGCCCGACGGAAAATGGCCGCCACATCGCGTTTGCGCATGGAAGTTTTGCCCATGTCCCAGGGGCCGAAAAAAATCCGGTTGAAGCGCGCGTCCTGTGCGGCCTGTTCCCCGGCGTCGAGCAGGGCTTTGTCCGGGCCGGCGGCCTTGGCGTAGACGTTCAGATCCTGCGGAAATTGGCGCAGATCCGCCAGCGTGCCCATCCAGGGGGGCAGATCTCCCTCGCGGGTGGGTACCTGTTTGCCGCCGCAGGCCGTAAGCAGCATCAGGCAGAACACGGGCAGGAGGAGGCGGAGGACAGTTTTCATGGGCGTTGTTTCCTTCTCTGGCGGGAAAAGCAATGACGTGGCGCACGCGAGATGGATTGCGTGCCGTCGTTCGGGCCAAGGGCATACATAGCATCATGGCCGCTGTTCCGGCAACGCCTTCTTTGCGGACCGGATATCTCACGCGGGCACTTGACAAAGCGGCCCGTTCCAACTATTACAAACGCGCTGTCACCATCGTCTATCCGGTTAGGACGGCGGCCTCTCAAGCCGCTAAGACGGGTTCAAATCCCGTTGGTGACGCCAAGTTTCCAGGTTTTGCGATTTGAGCATGTGCAAATTTATGTGCAAATCGCTTTTTCCAGGGGGGCGAAGGGTATGCCTTCGCCCCCTTCTTTTTTGCGAAGGCGGCTTCGATCTTGTCCGGCTGCACGCCGAGACTCTTGATATATCGAGCCGTGGTGTTGGGGTTCTTGTGCCGAAGCACGGCCTGCACAGAGGGGATATCCAAGGTAACGGCGGCGCGCGACTCCGTTTCGGCCAAGTAAGTATGTTTGCCCGGTGTGGCTTTATGGATGAAATAGGAGCCTGATTTCAGCAAGCCGATCTTGGTGTCGTCTTCGAAAATGAAATAGGTGATTCCGCCGCCGGTAAAGGCACTCTCCCGCAGAAAATAGACCACGGCGCTTTCCTGGTCAGGGACGATTTGAGGCGGGGTATCCTGCATGTAGTCGCCCCGTACAGGCATCTTTGCACACCCAGCCCCCAGGGCCACGGCCATAGCCAATGCCAGCAGGCAAATCAGTTTACGCATAGAAAAACCCTCCTTGGATTTTCATGTCATAGGGGGGAGAGAAGTCAAGGGAAGGGTAACGAAAAGGCCGGGCATGAACCCGGCCAGTGCAAGTTGACGTAGTGTTGAGGCTTGTTGCGTGAGAGAACCCAAGCGTTCAGCTTTAATAAATGCTTGGCGGGTAATGCCTATGCGGTCGGCCTCCTGATCCATAGCCTCAACCATCCATGCGGGGAAGTCCACATTGACGCGTTTAGCTCTCTTGAGGTGCGGGGGGTCTATCAGACCTTCCCGTGGATTCTGGACCAGGTGATCTTTTTTCAGAGTGAGCGCAAGAATTTTTTTTACGGCATAGCCCGCGAATTGGTCGAAGCCGTGCGGGCGCAGACCGCGTTGTACGCGCCGCAGCCGGACGGTTCGACCCTGGCCGAGTTCGGGGCCAGCATCCAGGAGCAGACCGGGAGCTGGCCCGAGGATATCCCGGAGCCGCCGGACATCCCTCCGGCTTTGGAACATTTGTGGGCCTGGTTCTGGCAGCTCCGCACGGCCAATCCATCCGCCGGCTTTGGCCCGGCTCCGCTGTCGTTCGGGGAAATGGACGCCTGGCAGCGCGTGACGGGCAACCGACTGGAACCGTGGCATGTGGATACGCTGCTGGCGATGGATGCGGCGTTCCTGGCCGCGCAGCCGAAAAAGAGGGCAGGCGGCGGGGGAAAAACCAACGCTCTTTGAAGTTTCATAGGGAGTATATTGACCCACTTTGGATAAAACGCCTCTCCTCCAGAGGAGAGGCGTTGACTTCGCCCTAAAGAAAATCGTTGATTCCACCGATAAAATCAACGCGCTATGAGAAGCGCAGGCAACGCCCCATTTGATAATATATGGAGTCGCTCATGCCGGTTTGACTCCGGGGGCTTTATGGACATATAAAATACCCCCCCAAAGCGAAGAAGTCCGTTATGAATGCTAGAGAGACAGAAGGCAGAATAATTTCTTGCGGGAAATGCTCCCTGATTTCCGCGAAGTTCGGACATTTCTGCGCGGCTTCGTCTCTCTCTCTCTCTCTCTCTCTCTCTCTCTCTCTTAGAAAGTCATATCTCTGATAGAGGGCGTCATGCGCTCTCCATTAGCACTGATTGTCCGGCCCGCGATGCGGCCCGGAGCTTGAACGGCAACGATTCCCGCCTTTCCGCTTTTGTGCGGCGTCTTTTGTCGGGCCTGCGGGCGAACTCGGCGACGGACCGCACGCCGGACGTCATCGACGAAAAGTTCCTGAGCATGGAGGAACCGGCCGGACAGGCCGCCGACAGGCATCTGCGACTCCACATGGAGCCGAGTATCGACTCGGAATTTCAGCGGATGGGCCACAGCATTGCCAACCAACCCCACGGGCTTCCTTTTCGGCGCTCATGGCGACTCGGGTATGGCCTCCATCGGCAGGGCGAAGATACATTTCGGCCGGATAATTCCGCCGAGGACTATTACCGTGTGGAAACCGAAGACGTTAGTCCGGCGGCTTGGGGGCCGGGAAGGGTATGGAAATGCGCCGATAGTAAGTATCTCCCGGATAAATCGGGGGATTCCCCATATTTATTCAGCGATGCGGCAACGTCTGGAACAAATACAAGACACGATCGGCCGGAGCGTTTTGCCGTGTTGAAGTCATCCGGGCAATGTTTACGCCATGTTCACGGCAATCGGGAGGAAAGCACTTTGAATCGAGGCGGTTGAGGTGTACAAGGTCGGTGGATTTACAGAGCAATGGCTGATTGATATATCTCCTTATCGGAGTATGTCCGTTTATCAGCACAGTATGCAGTCAGAGTTATAGGGAAGGAGGACATAATGACATTACGCACAAAATTGATAATGGGTTTTTCAGCGGTTCTGCTGCTGTTGGTGATTTTGGGCGGCCTCTGTTTCAGGCTGACGGATAATATGAGCGTTCATTCAAAGATGGCCGGGCATGTGGATAACGGCAGGGCCCTGCTGCTGAGCGTGCAAACGGCCTACCTACGCTTCGCCGCCTACAGAGAGCAAAGCTATGCCGAAGTTTCCCTGAAAAACCTGGATTTGTCCATCGGCCAGTTTGAACAGGCCATCCCTATAGCCGTCACCCCCGAGTTCAAAGAGAAGTTGGAAGGCGGTCTCAAAGAATTGCAGAGACTCAAGGGAGTTGTGTCAGAGGTGCTCACGGTGTTGGGCAAGGATCAAGACGTTCATGACGAAGCTGAAGAATTTTTTGAGGACTTGCTGAAAAATTTTGACGCGCTAAGCAACGAACTCCGTTCCACGACCGACGGGCAGGGCTACGAGCAGGGCAGGCGGGACAACCAGTTGATGCTCATGAACTTGCGCGACAAGAGCAACAGAGCGCGGGCCGCTGTTAACGATTTGTTCACGAGTTCCTCACAGAAAGATTTTGATGACGCGCTGGAAACCCTAAAAATCATCCGGATCGAGACAGAGAATTTGAAGGGCCGTTTTTCGGCTCGGGCCGAAAAAGCGCTTATGGAGACTCTCGCCGGCGCGGTGGAAAAGTACGCTTCCCATGCGACCGCCTACGTTGATCTTGTCAGCGGCGAGGCCACCGCCCTGAAAGCCACAGGCAGGGCTTTTCGCGAAGTTGAAAACCTCGCCATGGAACTGTCCGGCTTCGGCGTTGTGCAGGTCCAGAAAGACAATGCCAAGGCCAAGATGGTGATTCTGTCATTCACCCTCATAGGGGTGCTTATAGGCATTCTGATCATCCTCTGGCTCTCCCGCGACGTCATGCGCCAGCTTGGCAAGGACCCCGGCGAACTGAACAATCTTGCCGGGCGGGTGGTGAACGGCGATTACAATATAGAGGACGGCAGCAAAAAACAGGGCGTATACGGGGCCTTAGTGGAAATGGTTCGTGTCCTGCAAGGCCATATTGAAAACGCGGAGCGCGAGTCCGAAACCGCCAGAGAGCAATCGGCCAAGGCTCAGGAAGCCATGCGGAAAGCCGAGGCCGCCGGACAGGAAGCTGAGGCCAAAACTCAGACCCTGCTGGTCATAGCACATAAGTTGGAAGAGGTGGGCAATGTGCTTTCCGCCGCTTCCACCGAGCTTTCCAGCCAGATTGAGCAGTCCGACCGGGGCGCGGCCGAAACCGCCCAGCGGCTCTCCGAAGCGGCCACGGCCATGAATGAAATGAACGCCACCGTGCAGGAAGTGGCCCGCAACGCCTCTTCCGCCTCCTCGGCTTCGGTCGACACCAAGGAGAAGGCCGAAGCCGGCGCCCAGGTAGTGGAAAAGGCCGTCCACAGCATTGCGGAAGTTCACCACATCTCTCTGGAGGTCAAGGGGGACATGTCCCGGCTCAATGAGCACGCCCTTTCCATCAACCGGATCATGG
>ERZ791915.2377-NODE-2377-length-11906-cov-2.848789_pt1 | contig 11906 bp, 10 predicted proteins | sample MGYA00510139_ERZ791915 | MGnify/ENA primary metagenome ERZ791915 (study PRJEB30046, sample SAMN00792117) | human gut metagenome | study: EMG produced TPA metagenomics assembly of the A metagenome-wide association study of gut microbiota in type 2... | reverse complement strand
TGATGTTTGCGGGCGTGCTGCTCACCATCGGCATCATCGGTTGGAAAGTGGGTTCGTTCGGAGCCTTCTTCGAGCCGCAGCTTTTCGAACACTGGCCCCCGGTGGACTGGGGTTTCGATATGTCGAAGCGGATGACCGTCGGCAATATCCTGCTGATGACTCTCGTATGGCAGGTCTGCACGGCCGGGTCGGACCAGATGGCGATCCAGCGTTACCTCTCCACGCCCGACGTGGCAACGGCCAAACGCTCCTACCGCATCTCGCTGGTCACCTCCTGCACGATCCAGTTGTTGCTGGCCGTGGTGGGGCTCGTCGTAATGACTTATTTCCTCCGCTATCCGCAGATGCTCGCGCCGGGCACCTCCGTGGTGGGCGATGCCGACACGCTTTTCCCCCGTTTTATCCTGATCGGGCTGCCGGCGGGGATTACCGGGCTGATCGCCGCCGGGATCATGTCGGCCGCGATGTCGAGCCTCTCGTCGGGGCTCAATTCGTCTGCCACGGTGATCTATGAGGACATCATCAACCGCAACCGCAAGGAGAGCAATACCTCGTCGAAAAGCCTGCACCACATCAAACTGATCGCCGTGGCGCTCGGGGTAGTGGTCGCTTTGTCGAGCTTTCTGGTCGCCTATGTGAGCGGCAACCTGCTCGATGTGGTGATCAAGGTGGTGAACCTGGTGGTAGCGCCGCTGTTCGTGCTCTTTTTCATGGCGCTGTTCGTGCCGTGGGCCACTTCGCGCGGGACGGTGGCGGGCGGATTGTTCGCGATGCTCGTGGCGGTGCTGATCGCCTTTGTCGGGATCTTCGGCATTACGGCGCTGTGGATTATGCCGGTCGCACTGGTTTCGGGAGTGCTTTCGAGTATGCTCTTCAGCCTGCTCGACCGCTGGCTGATCGGCCGGGGCCTGCTCCCCGGAAAGTAGCGAATGGCGGAGAGACCCGCCGGGAGCACTCCTGCGAGCGGGATCCGTAAGGGGGGCGTTTCGGCCGCCGATACCGCTTACGGCCTGATGGTTCCTGCGGTCAAAAATGCCGGCGACTGAGTAAATGCGGACGGCTCTCCTGTAAACGTTCGGCTGGCGCTTCCGTGCAGGCGGGAAAGCCGGTATAGGTAAATCGGGAGCGGTGAACCGGGGAGCCGGTATAAATAAACAAGGCCGTCAGAGATTTCTGACGGCCTTTTGGGTCTCTGCGACTTGCGTTCGTACCTGTTTGACTTGGCGCTTTTCGCTCTGTTTGCTGCCTGCGGATTTCCGGGCGGAAGCCGTTTGCCGGATCAGAACGGCAAGTCGTCCACCTCTTTCGACGCGGCGGGCTCTTCCGGTGCGAAGGCGTCCAGCGGGGGCAGCGCACCCGGGCCCGGGGCCGTTTCTCCGGCCGCCTTGCGGGTCATGCGCCATGCGCGTACCTCGGTATACCAACGGCCGTTGTACTCGCGCGACTCGACGTTGGCCGAGACGGCGACCACTTCGCCCGGACGCAGCGTACCCGCCTCCTGGGCCTTGTCGCCCCAGAAGCCTACGCACACCTTGCGGTTGAATTCGCCCGGCTGGTCGAAAATTACCTCCTGTTTCATCCACTCTCCGCGTGCGCTCGTTCCCTTGACGACCGGCAGCACGCTCACTACGGTTCCTTCAAATTCCATGGTTCTATGCTTCTTCTATGATGTCGATTCCGGTAATCAGGTCGCCCGGACGGATCTGGTCGATCACCTCCAGCCCTTCGACCACGCGGCCGAAACAGGTGTGTACGCCGTCGAGGTGCGCGGTATTCGTGCGGTTGTGGCAGATGAAGAACTGCGAGCCGCCGGTGTCTTTGCCGCGGTGCGCCATCGACAGTACGCCGCGGTCGTGGTACTGTTTGCCACCCGAGGTTTCGCACTTGATCGTGTAGCCGGGGCCGCCCGCGCCGGTGCCGAGCGGACAGCCGCCCTGGATCACGAAGTCCGGGATTACCCGGTGGAACGTCAGCCCTTCGTAAAAACCGCTTTTCGCCAGTTTGCAGAAGTTGGCCACCGTGCCCGGTGCCTCCTGGTCGTAGAACTCGACGGTCATGTCGCCTTTCTCGGTATGAATGATTCCTTTGGTCATGTCTCTTGGAGTTTTGGATAACCGTTCTTCATGAACGGGACGATAAAGATACGTCTTTTTTCGTTTCCGGCCAATCGGGCGGGAAATAAAATCGGCTCAGCGGTACAGGCCGGTTTCCGTGGCGGAGCCGGCAGGGGATCCCGTGGCCGTGGCGGTCTCCGTGGCGGAACCGATGCATTGTTCCGCCTCCGGATTCGTGTCCGGGGGAGTGCCTGTGATGCGGTCTCCGGGAGTTTGTCCGGGAGATGGAGCCGGTTTGCTGAAATCCTCCCCGCAACGGCGGCAGCGGTAGGAAGTCTTGATATTGCCGAGCGGCGTCCAGGCCAGTAGCGAAAGGAACGCAAAAAATGCCTTGAGTCCGCGGCGGCGCCCCAGCGAAGTCCCGATGTCGGTCGAGCCGCAATAGGGGCAGCACGGCTGTCCGGAAGCGGGCGACAGCGTATTTAACAGCTGCCGGGCCCGGTCGTAATCCTTCGCCAGCACTACGACCGTGACGCCCATCCCCATCATGCCGCACAGGTTGGGTAGTGTCGATGCGGTGTATTCGTTGGTCAGGACGGACTCGATGCCCGCGTTGGCCAGCGCTCCCTGCAGCAGGTGGGCTTCGGCGGCGTTGTCGCAGGTGGTCAGGGTAACGGTTTGCATGGTATTTCGGGTTCCGGCGTTTGCCGGTTTGTGTGTGTCCTCCAAGGTACGGTTTTTTCCGGGATTCTGGCCTCCAGGCATACGCATTTGGGCATCGGGATACCCGCATGCGGGTATCGGGGGGCCGGGCTTCCCGCCGGAAAGGGTTTCGAAAGCCTGTTTATGTGCAGGGCGTTTTCAGGGAGCGGCTCAGATCACGCCGATCTGGCTGAGGAAAAGCAGTACGATCACTACCGGCGCGACGAAGCGCACGATGACGCGGTAGTAGGGGAAGAGTGCGTTGCCGTAGCGTCCGCGCGAGGTGACCTCCTCCTGCAGCGTGCGCCCGCGCAGCACCCATCCGGCGAAAAGCACCGAGAGCAGGCCTCCCAGCGGCAGCATGTAGAGCGAGGTGGCGTTGTTGAACAGGTCGAAGATGTTTTGCCCGGCCACCCGCAGCGATGAATCGGGTGCCTGCGACCAGAGGCACAGCGCGCTGAGCCCGGCGACGGTTCCCACGGCGATCAGCGTGGCGGTACGGCGGCGCAGGTGCATCTCCTCGGAGATATAGAGCGTCGCCACCTCGAGCAGCGATACCGACGACGAGATCGACGCGGTGAAAAGCAGGAAGAAAAAGGCGATGCCGAGCAGGTAGCCTCCGGTCATGTTGCCGAATACGTTGGGCAGCGTGATGAAGACCAGTTCCGGGCCGGACGTCGGGCTGATGCCGTACGAAAAGACGGCCGGGAAGATCGCCAGTCCGGCGAGGATCGCGACGCAGGTGTCGGTGACGGCCACCGTACCGGCCAGCCGGAACATGTTTTCATTTTTGGGGATGTACGATCCGTAGGTGATCATCGTGCCCATGCCGAGGCTCAATGAAAAAAAGGCCTGGCCCAATGCCTGCAGGATCACATGGCTGTTGATTTTGCTGAAGTCGGGACGCAGCAGGAAGGAGATGCCCTCTTTCGCGCCGTCGAGCGTCAGCGAGTTGATGACCAGTCCGATCAGCAGCAGGATCATGAACGGCATCACGATCTTGCCGAACTTTTCGATCCCTTTTTCGACGCCCCGCACCACGATGAAAGCGATGAAGGCGATGAAGGCGAAGGTCCAGAACATGGGACCCCAGCCGTGGTCGATGTACTGTTGGAAAACCGTCCGGATCTCCTCGGAACTCTGCCGGTGGAATCCGTTTACGAGGGCGACCTGCAGGAATTTGAGCGCCCAGCCCGCGATCACCGCATAGAACGACAGGATGATCGTCGAGGTGGCGATACCCAGGTAGCCCGCGCCGTTCCAGTATCCCCTGGGCGAAAGCCGCCGGAAGGCCCTCAGGGCATTGGATTGCGTGTGGCGCCCGAGACTGAACTCGGTGAGCATGATCGGGATGCAGATCAGTGCGCTGATCGCGATGTAAACCAGGATGAAGGCGCCGCCGCCGTTTTCACCCGCGATATAGGGGAACCGCCAGATGTTGCCCAACCCCACCACCGAGCCGCCGACGACGGCTACGGCGCCGAAGCGGCTGCCGAATGAACTGCGTTGTTTCATGTATTTGATCGTTTTGGGAGGCACAAATTCGCCCGAAACGGGGCCGGCATGCGTCGGAGCCGGGTCAAAGGTAATAAATATGTCGGATTTCTAACAAAAAGATAAAAAATACATCGAGGCTGCGCGGCATATAATTCAAGAACCTATCAACTCAAAAATAAGGTAATCGAATATTTTTTGCACAAAACGGCAGGGGGGCGTCAGGGATATAAAAAATGCAACCGATTGAATATCGACCGGTTGCATTTTGTGTGGACTGCGGATCCGGTGCCGGATCCCGTCCGATGGGCAGGGGCTACTTGAGCGTTGCGCGGACAAGGATCGGAATGTGGTCCGACGGGTAGTTGATCCCGTCCGAATCGCGCAGCAGTCCGTATTTGAGCACATCGACACGGCCGTTGACGAAGACGTGGTCGATCGCCTGCCGTCCGCGCTGGGCTTCGGGGATCGTGACGGTCATCGCACCGACCGGGACGCCCGTCCAGCTCACCTCGCTGCCCTGGTCGTAGGGCGGGGTTTGCGATACGTCGCGGGCCGAGGCGAGGTGCTGCAGCATGACCTTAATGGGCTCGTCCTTCGGTTCTGCATTGAAGTCGCCGGTGCAGAAGACCGGATATTTGTCGCCGGCCAGCGAGGCGATCCGCCTGCAGATCAGCTCTGCGCCCTCGTGGCGTGCCACAGGGCCCATGTGGTCGAGGTGCGTGTTGAAATAGAAGAACTCTTTTTTGCTCTGCCTGTCGCGCAGTTTGACCCACGAACAGATGCGGTTGTAATCGGCATCCCAGCCTCGTGAAACCTTTTCGGGGGTTTCCGACAGCCAGAAGGTGCCGCTGTCGAGCAGCGCGAAACGGTCGGTCCGGAAGAATACCGGCGAGTGCTCGCCCTGGTTGATTCCTTCGCGGCCCGTGCCGACGGCGGTGAACTCGGGCAGCGCCGTACGCAGGTCGGCCATCTGTTCCGGGCGGACCTCCTGCATGCCGATGATGTCGTAGTCGTGGAATCGGATCAGTGCGGCAATCCGCTGGCAGCGGACTTTCCAAGGCAGCGGGCCGTCGTCGTGTACGCCGCACCAGATGTTATACGTGCCGACATTCATCGTGGCGGGAGCGGCGGCCCGGGCGGCCGTGAACGAACTTCCTGCGACCAGCAGCAGGGCAATGGCCGCGATCCATAGATTTCTTTTCATGGCGGTGCTATTTCTTGATGTCGTAGAAACAGCGTTTGGGGGAGTAAATTTTACCCTCTTTGGCCAGTTGTTTGATCACTTTGCCGGCTTCGTCCTTGTCGATGCCCGCTGCCGTGGCGATGTCGCCGGGACGCATGGCGCCTTTTTCGGCGAGTACTTTCAGAATTTTCTCTTCCATGGTGTATGATTTATGGGTTTATAATAAATAAATGTCGTTGCGCGGGGGCGTTAGTGGTTTGATCGTGGTTCTTACCTGATTTTTACATGGTTTCACCGTGATTCTCATCGCGCGGCGGGAGAGGTGTTCGAGCAGCCGGATTGCCGTCTGTGCGGCCGATCAGGCCGGATGCGGCGTCCTCTGGCGCGGACGAAAGCCGCTGCGGTGGAATTTGATATAAAGGTAAGCAATCCGGGCCGGTTGTGCAAATTGTTTTTGGTTATCGGTCTATCGGCCGGGCTTATGCTATGCGTATTCTCCGGTACGGGGTTCCGGTGTCTGATCCGCTTCGGGCTCCTGCTCTCCTCACGCGAGCGGATGCCCAAAGCGGCATATGCCTGAGCGAAGCGAATTATGCCGTTCAGCGTCCGAACGCTTTAGCGGGTAAAGCAGGGATTGTAAGCAAGGAAATCCGTACCGGGGGGCCGGGGCACGAACCTGTTTCGGGAATGCGGTCGTGTTGCCGGTGCGGTTGTCGCGGTGGTTAACGGGCAGGGACGTAAGGCCGGATGTTCGGCGTCGTGCCCGGAAAATAGGTTGCGGGGAGCGTAAGTTCGGTTATTTCAGATGGGCGGCCCGGAGGATGTCCGCGGCGGCCGGGCCCTCGCAGAACAACAGGTCGATTACCGAAAGGTTCCCTGCAAACGGCAGGCGGTCGGAAAAAACCTGGTAGTACTGCGGTGCGGCGAAGGTCGGGTCGGGACGGCTCAATCGGGGTTTGGGCGAGAGCGACAGGCGGAAGTCGGCGTAGCGGGCGGGCTCTGCTTTGCAAGGTGTGTCGAATGTTGCAGATGCGGTGCCGGCCGGGTTTTCGGCATGGGGTTCCGTGCCCGGGCGGGACGGGGCGGCGGTTTGCATCTCCGGCCCCGTGTGCGGGGAGAGGTGTCCGGGCGTATGTCCCTGTCCCTGCGGATCGGATGGTACGGAGGGGGAGACGTAACGGTCGGTATAGCCGATCCGGGCGGCCGCCCCGCCCGAAGGGTCGAGCAGGTGCAGGACGGTTCGCTGCAGCGTGTCGTTGAGTTCGGTCAGCAGGTCGAACCGCTGCCGGTAGAGCGGGGCGAAATGTTCTTCGTAATGCGCGAAGTAGGGCGAACCGCGATAGGCCGAGACGATCGCCTGCCAGTGGCGGTGCTGCCACCGCTTCGAATAATCGATGCGGATTTCGCGCGTGGGCGTGCCCACTCCCCCCGTGTGGTACACCGGGACGGTAAGCGACATTACGCCGCCTGCCGAGAGGATGTCGCAGCGGTTGCGGTAGCTCTGCTTGAGGTAATGCTCGTGCAGGTCGATGCAGGCCTCTCCGCTCAGCAGTTTCGAATAGTATTGCAGGTTGCCCAGGTAGGCCGTCGGAAGCAGGATCATCGTTCGTTGCGGAATTTGACCGGGGTCAGGATGCGGAACCGGTTCCGGAATTGCGGGAATTTTTTCCTTCCGGGGCAACAGCGGCCGGCCGGGGACCGTCTTGTGCTCCGGAAGAGGCTTGGGCCCCCTGTTCTGGGGCGGCCGCAGCATGCCGGTCGCCGTTCGGGGCGTTGCCGAACAGGTCGACCTCGCCGCGCTCGACCTTGCGGAACACGGTAGCCAGCTCGGCCACTACCGGGGAGATGAGCGTCAGTACGTCGTCGATGTATTTTTGCCGCGACTTGCCGCTGTCGGCGATGCTGTCCGGTGCGGCTGAAACGTCCGTATCCTTATCGGCTGCGGCTTGGGGATTGGTGCCGCAGCCTTTGCCGGCATCGCCGTGTTTTCCCGCTTCCTGGATGCGCAGCAGCACGACCGAGTAGAGCGCGCGGAAAAAGAGTTCGACGTCGCTGATCTCCGGGTCTTTGAGTTTTGCCTTGAGCGCCGGGAGTTCGGGCGCCACCCGCGCGTAGAGCCGGCGGTATTCGGCCCCCACCGGCAGGACCGTCAGCTGGTTGTGCAGGTTGTTCAGGTCGGCGATCAGGTGCAGCGTGTGTTCGAGGTGGCCCTGCTGTTCCTTGCCCTCCTCGCGCAGCAGGTTCACGATATCCATATACCAGAGGAAAACTTCCTGTTTCTGCTCTTCGGGAAGTCCGAGCGGCTTCACGAGTTTCGCATAAATCGCTTCGGGGCTGAATTGCAGTGCGCGCAGCAGGTCTTCCAGCTGCCAGAGGTAGAGGATGTATTCGGCGATATTCTCTTTGCGGGTCTTTTGTGCGGTATACATGGCGGTTTGCGTTTAATAAGGTGCGGTCCGGCCGGGAACGTTTCCTGTCCCGGATGCGGGATGCCGGCCGGCGGTGCTGTGAAAGGGCAATGGCGTTAAAACGGTAACGGGATAAACGAATAGTACAAAGGTAGTTTTTTCTGCGGATTTTCCTTCAAAAAGCGGGCCCGGAAGCGCTCCTGCTGCCGGAAACGCTCCGGTGCGGTGCCGTTCAGGCCTGTTTGCGGGTAAAATGGATGCAGGGCCGAACCGATAAAGTTCAGAAAGAGTAATTTATATGTTGGAGTGTTCGGTATCGGTTATTTTTGTACCTTTGCCGGCAGACACTACTCCAGTTAAAAACGACCACCGCCACGAAATGGAATTGACTTTACTTGTCATCGCCACTTTTTTGCTGTCCGCCGCTGCGGGATGGCTCACTATTCCCCGCATCGTGATGATCTCGAAAAAGAAAAAACTGTTCGACGAGCTCAGTGCCCGCAAATCGCACACCGGCGCGGTTCCCCGGTTGGGCGGCGTGTCGTTCCTGCCGGCATTCCTTTTCTCTTTCTCCCTCGCGGTAGGCCTGCGGTATATGCTCGGCCTGGACGTGGCGGCCCCGCATGAGATGGCGATTCCGCGCGAATTCATGTTCCTGGTTTCCGGAGCGACCGTGCTCTTCTGCGTGGGGCTGGCCGACGACCTGGCCGGGGTGGGTTACCGCATCAAGTTCCTCGCCCAGTTGCTCAGCGCGGCATTGCTGCTCTGCTCGGGCGTCTGGATCGACAACCTCGACGGCCTGTTCGGGCTGCACCATGTGCCGACGGCTGTGGGCGCGCTGCTGACGGTGCTGGTGGTCGTTCTGCTGACCAATGCGTACAACCTGATCGACGGCATCGACGGGCTTTGCTCCGGGCTCTCGATCCTCGCGCTGTTCACGTTCGGGGTCTGGTTCCTCACCCACCACATCTATGTGTATGCGATGATGTCGATGGCAATGGGGGGCGTGGTGACCATCTTCTTTTTCTATAACGTGATGGGGCACCGGATGAAAATTTTTATGGGCGATACCGGCTCGCTGCTGCTGGGTTTCGTAATCGCGTTCCTCGGGCTGAAGTTCTATGACCTGAACATCAACGGCGAATTTTACCGGATCGACGCGGCGCCGGCCGTCTTCCTGGGAATCGTTTTCATCCCGGCGTTCGACACGGTGCGCGTTTTCTGCGTGCGGATGGCCGCGGGCCTTTCGCCCTTTTATCCCGACCGCAGGCATATCCATCACAAACTGCTGCGCATCGGCCTGACCCACCTGCAGGGCACGCTGGTGATCGTCGTGTTGCAGGCCTGCTTTATTCTGCTCAATTTCCTGCTGCGTAACGTGAACATCAACCTGCTGTTCGGCATCAACCTCGTTCTCGGCGTGCTGCTGATCCAGGGACTCAATGCGCTGGGCGGCCGGATCGACGTTTCTTCACAACATATCGCGCAAAACCGCGTTCAAAATAATAGTGAAAAATAAAGACAGTCTATTTTATATGCTTATCAGACGTAAAGTTCAGACAGCTCTGGCGGCCGTGCTGCTGTCGGCGGCGGTGCCGGGCTACGTTTCGGCCCAACTCCCGGGCGTGACGCCCGATGTAATCCAGAAAGCGCGCCAGTCGGGCGCCACCGAAGAACAGATTCAGCAGGCGCTCGGCGGCATGTCGGTTCCGGGAACGCCCCAATCCGGGACGAATGCGGGGGCTGGCAAGAGCGCAACCGGAAGCGCTGACCGCAAAGCTTTGGACCAGAAGGTGCTCCGGGATTTGAATCCGACCAAAGTCTCCGGAGTGGATACCCTTACCTGGAACCAGGTGCTGAGCAACGACTGGCAGCTGCAACAGCAGCAGCAGCGCATCCTGCAGTCGATGACGACCCCGTACCAGGACCCGGAGTTCGAGGTGCTGTGGGAAGACGGCAAGTTTGTCCGCCGGCCGATCCCGAAGGTGTTCGGCCGCGAAATATTCCAGAACAAGAACCTCACTTTCGCCCCCAATTACAACATGGCCACGCCGCCCTCGTACGTGCTGGGCGCGGGCGACGAGATCGTCGTCGAGGTGTGGGGACCGTCGGAGCTTTACGACAAGCAGAAAATTACCCCCGACGGGACGATCAACATCCAGGGCGTCGGCCCGATCAGCCTGAACGGCCTGACGATCGCCGAGGCGCAGAAGCGGATCGCTTCGAAGCTGAGCGGCGTGATGGGCGGCGCCAACGTCAAGGTGTCGCTGGGCCAGATCCGCAGTATCAAGGTCAATATCGCGGGCGAGGTGATGGTGCCGGGCACCTATACGCTGCCTTCGCTGGCTACCGTTTTCAATGCGATCTACTCGGCCGGGGGGGTCAACAAGATCGGTTCGCTGCGTGCGATCAAGGTGTTCCGCGACGGCAAGGAGGTCGCGACGCTCGACGTGTACGATTACCTGATCAACGGCAAGTACGATACGAACATCCGCATCGAGGACAACGACATGATTATCGTCCAGCCTTACGACAGCTACGTGGCTGTGACCGGCAAGGTGAAACGGCCGCGGATTTACGAAATGAAAAAAGGAGAGACGCTGGCCAAGGCGTTCGAGTATGCGGGCGGATTCACGGGCGATGCCTATAACGACAACGTGAACGTGAAGCGCAAGACCGGACGGCAGTACAGCATCCTGACGGTCGAGAAGCCCGATTTCGATGCGTTCGCGGTGGCCGACGGCGACAGCGTGTCGGTGGGCCGGATTTTCAACGAGTATGCTAACCGTTTGGTAATTACCGGGGCCGTATGGCGTCCGGGCAACTACGAATTAACCGATAATACGGCGACCCTTTCGAAGTTGATTGCAAAAGCCGAAGGCCTCAAGGGGAACGAATTCGCCTCGCGCGGGCAGGTTACGCGCCGCAAGAGCGACTATACCTACGAGGTGATTCCGTTCAACGTGCGCGAGGCTGCCGCAGGTGTCAACGATATTCCGCTCATGCGCGAAGATTCCGTCTATATCCCGAATATCCTGGAACTGCGGGAGGAGTATGTCATCGGTGTCCGGGGCGAGGTGAACCGCCCCGATACGCTGCCGTTCCGCGACGGAATGACCGTCGAAGATGCGATCCTGCGCAGCGGGGGGCTCAAGGAGTCGGCCTCTTATGCCAAAATAGAGGTGGCGCGCCGGATCAAGGACCCCAATTCGACCTCTTATACGAACAAAACGGCCGACCTGTATACGTTCAACATCGATAAGGACCTGAGCATCGCACCCGAGGCGAGCCGCTTCGTGCTGCAGCCGTTCGACGAGGTGTACGTGCGCCGGTCGCCGGGATACAGCGAGCAGCAGCGCGTCGCGGTTACGGGCGAAGTGCTCTACGGCGGCGAGTATGTGCTGGCCACGGCGGGCGAGCGGATTTCGGACGTAATTAAAAAAGCGGGCGGTTTCACGCCGGAAGCCTATGTCAAAGGAGTCAGCGTGAAACGCAAACTGACCGGAGATGAACTCGCACAGGTCGAATCGATGCTGAAGATGGCGCGCGACAGCCGCAATACCACCGGGCGCGACTCGATGGCGTTCGAGAATCTCGAAGTGCAGGACTTTTATGCGGTGGGCGTCGACGTGGCGGCCGCGATTCAGAATCCCGGCGGCAACGACGACATTATCCTGCGTGACGGGGATCAGATACTCGTTCCGGAATACACCGGAACCGTGAAGATTTCGGGGGCGGTGAATTATCCCAATTCGGTGGCTTACGACAAAAAGAACGTGAAAAGCTATATCGCGCAGGCCGGTTGGTACAAGCAGAGCGCGCGCCGCCGTCCGTTCGTGATCTACATGAACGGCAAGGTGGCTTCGACCCGCACGGGTTTCTTCTCTAGGCGTTATCCGAAGGTGGAGCCGGGCTGCGAGATCGTCGTGCCGCAGAAGATGGAGCGCAACGGCAGGGGCCTGCAGAACGTGATGGGCATGATGACCTCGACCGCTTCGCTCGCCGCGATGGTCGCCTCGGTGATCAACCTGGCGAAATAATCCCGGGAAGCGGGGTGGAAAT
>ERZ791915.2372-NODE-2372-length-11942-cov-3.926054_pt1 | contig 11942 bp, 9 predicted proteins | sample MGYA00510139_ERZ791915 | MGnify/ENA primary metagenome ERZ791915 (study PRJEB30046, sample SAMN00792117) | human gut metagenome | study: EMG produced TPA metagenomics assembly of the A metagenome-wide association study of gut microbiota in type 2... | reverse complement strand
GCCCGTGGGTTATACCCTAAGAGCAAACCACCCTTTTTAAGGGTGGTTCTGATTTGACGGGCCGCGCCTGCGCCTTGGTATACGATGTACGCCGTTCACGAATACACTCCACACCGCCGCACAACCCAGAAAGGCCCCCATGGACACCACCTTCAGCCACATCAAAGCCGTGTTCTGCGATATCGACGGCACACTGCTCACGAGCCAGCACACGGTGTCCCCGCGCACCGTGGCGGCGATTCGCGCCCTGCGCGAGCGCGGCGTGCTCTTCGGCCTGTGCACCGGGCGCGACGCCCACGCGACCGAGGCCATGTACGAGCTCTGGGGCATCGAAGGCCTGGTGGACGTGCTCGTGGGCTGCGGTGGCGCCGAGGTCATCGACCGCGAGCACGATATCAACGAGCTGAGCTATCCGCTGCCGGGCGAGACCATCGCGCGCATCTGCAAGCACATGGCGGACCTTCCGGCAACGCCCGTCTGCCCCCGAGACGGCGTGTTCTACGTGCCCGAGAGCAACGCGTGCGTCGAGCACCTGTCGCGCGTCGACGGCGTGCCCTACAAGGTGGTCGATTTTGCCGAGTTCTTGCGCGAGCCGCAGCCCAAGGTGATGTTCACCATGGCGCCCGAGGCGATGCCGCAGGTGATTGAGCGGGCGTCGACGTTCGCCGACGACGCGGTTAAGGCGGCTGCCCTGCAGACCACGCAGCGGCTCTACGAGTTCATGGACCCGCGCGTGTCCAAGACGCGCGGCCTTGTGCGCGTGGCGGAGCTCAACGACATGGAGCTCCAGAACATCTGCGTGTTTGGCGATGCCGATAACGACACCTGCATGGTGGCTGACGCCGGCGTGGGCGTGGCCATGGCAAATGGCAGCGACGCCACCCGTGCCGCCGCCGATTTTGTAACCGCCAGCAACGACAAAGACGGCATCGCGATCTTTATCGAGGAACATCTGCTGTAGCGCCGGGGGAGAGCCGCCACAAAGGGGACAGGCGCCTTCGTGGCGGCCTCAGGCGATTTGGGCGAATTGATACCTAAAATCTGCGCGCAAATTCAGATATGGTTGTCTGAACATTACGCTTCTAACCACCGATGAGTTAAAGATATTCCCATCAATTTGGTAGTCTATTCCTCCCGGTTAATGACCTACCGTTCACGGTCGATTTTCGACCGTTCACAGGATGCTTGCTCTTGAGCAAAATGTTGCGCAAATAAATAAAATGCTATTAAAAAACTGATAACTGGCTTAATTACCTGTAGAAATAGATATTTCATAGCGAATAAACGAAGGTTAATCCGAGCAAATGTCAAGAGAATTGAGAACTGACTACAAAAATGTCGGTTTTGTTGCTCGGTTGTTTAAACAATAGTTACAATAGTATTACTACGCGAGCGCAATTACAGATTGCGCAGATACGTTTGATAGTGAAAGAGCAAGATCGCGGTCTCTTGAGGAGGAGACATCGATGACAGCAAATTCAGATAAATCTAAGCAGAACAATAACGCGGCACACCGTGTGCTGGCAGGTGTTTTGTGCGGAGCTTCCGTTTTGAGCCTGGTACTGTCGCTCGTTATGCCCCCGATCTCGCAGGCCATCGCCAGCGACACCCAGACAGTTTCTACCGAGGAAACTGTAATGGGGTGCTCAAAGTGAAGAAGTTCGCCGCATGTAGCTTTATGGCAACTGTTCTCGTTGCAAGCACGCTGCTGTCCCCGTTCAGCGCGGCCACCTCTGCGAGCGCGGCTACCACTGTGAACAAGGGCATCTACAAGCCCACGCCTATCGGCATCGGTACGAATATCGATGTCTCTACCCCCGATCCCGGCGTGGCCACCTACGTCGGCTGCGACATGTACATCGGTGGTAAACCGAGCAACACTAATACTCTTGATGCGAACAACGCCCCCGCCGGCTCATATGCCGCTGAGGCGGAGGGCCTTACCGTCGTGCAGGGTAAGCTTGCGCTCAATCCCTTCAAGGAGAGCTGGCCTTACACGGATAGTAATAACAATACGTCTGGCGCGGGATTTCGCTTCGGCACCGTCGGTTTTGGTTCCCAGTTCCGTCCTGTCTTCGGCAGCACTGTGCTTGCGGTGGCCGGATTCAACAGTAAGATCACCAATATGAGTGTTGGTTACAACGGTGACTCGCCGAGTACGACTACCGTTGGCGCTTGGAACAAAGGCGCTTGGGTCGGACAGCAGAAATCTTCTGAGGGCGCGACTCCTTCCGGCTTTGCCTACACCGCGCAGATCGCAGGCCCCATCACATACTGGCGCGATTACAATGAACGCCAATCCGTGGTGACAATGCAGGGTAATTGGTACGAGGGCAAGGACTCTCAGGAAAGCAACCTGTTCTATCAAACTGATGTTTTGGCTGATGTCAACGGTAAGGATTACACCAATTTCCTGGAGTCCGAAGTAAAGGCGAAGATATCCACGCCCCTCGCAAAGCTTGACCCCACCGGGAGTTACACGGTTGGGGTTGCCGAGGAGAATCTCAACTACACCATTAAAAAGTACAACAACTCGGATAACAGACCCACGTACGGTCTCAAGTTCGATAACTCCACTAAGAATTTTACCCGCAAGACGAACTACACCGATGTAAACGGCAACAACGCTTCCGCCCAGGTGGAACTTGTCAACAACGAGAAGCTCATCACGTTTACCGGCAATGCGAACGAAAGCGGCAACGGTTCTCCGCTTCAAGTCTTTAACCTGGAGGCGTCGGATCTTACCAACTCCATTGGCGACACGACCTACCGTGGCGTGGACTTCAGCTTCAAAAAAATACCCGTGGGCGCCTCCGTGGTCGTCAACATCATCGATGATGACAAGCCTGCGACTCCGGTTGAGTTCAACACCGGCTGGCGCTTCTGGTGGAATGGTGAGGAAATCTCCCGCGGGTACGAGGAGGGTGACACCCCTGAGGCTAAGCACCTCGGGGCTCAGTACTCCACTGCCGCTCAGAGCATCCTGTGGAATTTCGCAACGGCCAGCCAGGTCACCATCCGCGGTGGTATGGCCCTTGAGGGCATTGGCGGTGATGGGAAGTGGACAGACGACGACCCGGCAGCCGCCATGTTGGGCAGCATAGTTGTTCCCAACGGCAGCTTCGAGGACCACGTGACCACCAACGGGCGTGTTTATGTTGGCGGGGACTTCCAGATGTACAACCCCACGGTCGCGTGGGATTTCACGAATCTTGAGGGCAAATCGGCTTCCGTCATCGATATGGATCAGGAGCGTCACAACTTCCCGTGGTCCGGGTCGTATACACCGGACGGCTCTGCCATTGCGTGGAGCAAGGTCGACGCTGCGGACGGCACTACGCTGCTCCCCGGTTCCTCGTGGGCTATCTATGGTTCTGTCGAGGATGCTGTCGCGGGCAATAACGCTATCGTGACGGTGACGGACGGTGGCGCAAATGATTACGCTTCGGTTCATGGCGAGCTTCAGTTCAACTATTTGAATCAGAAGGCCAATCCGAGTACGGAGATCTCGAATTCTAACCCGGCATTCACGTATTACATCAAAGAGGTGACGGCGCCGGAGGGTTACCAGGTTTCGGACAAGATTTACTACGCCACCATGAAAAATGCTGGTGAGACGGTCAACTATATTAAAGGTTACGTGGATACGGACGGAACGCGGCATCCGTTCGACTCTTCCAACACTACGGGTGCCATCCCTAACACCAAGATCACCGGTACGGTGTCTTGGACCAAGGTGGGGGAGGGCGACACAAAACACACTCCTTTGGCTGGTTCTGAGTGGAAACTCACCAAGACTAATGACGCCGATGGTGCGGCCGTTAACCAGTCCTGGACCGTGAGCGATCAGGTGAGCGACCAGTCGACTTCGAGCGATACCACGTGGGTAGACACCGACACCGCGCCTGGCAAGTTCACGCTCGAGGGCCTGCTGCCGGGCACGTATACGCTTGTTGAGACCCAGGCTCCGTTTGGCTACGAACTGAACAAGAACACCTACAAGTTCACGGTGGACAGCACAAGCGGCTCCATTACGTGGATCGAGAACGAGCGGCCGAACATCGTTGATGGCATTACGTACATCTCCGACTCGTGCTCCGTTACGTCCGTGAAAATCCCGGTGATTAAATTCGTCAGTAATACGGACTGGCCGAAGGATTCCAGCGGTAAATACGTTGCGTTCGACTTCAGCATCGAGGCTACGGGGCCAAATAAGGATAGCGCTCCTATGCCTGACTCGAAGACTATTTCCGTCGCTCCCGCAGACTCCACCAAGGTCAACGACATCGAGGCGAAATTTGGGGAGATCACGTTCTCCAAAGATCACCTCGCCAAGGTCGATGCTTCAAACCCGACGGGGGAGAAGACCTACACCTACACGCTGAAGGAGGTCGCGCCCGCCACCGGTGCCGTCAATAAGCTCCGCTACTCCAAGGCCGAGTACCAGGTTGCCGTCACGGTGACGGCCGTCATGGTCGATGGTAAGTACACCGGCCTCACCACCTCCACCACGGTCACGCAGGTGAAGGACGACATGGGCAACGCGATTGATCCGGGTAAGGTCATCGGCGATGTCGACGCGCCCGCGAACGCCATCCCCGCCTCCACCTTCACCAACGTGAAAGTTCTCACGGACCTCCCGCTCACCGGCGCGGGTTGGACCGAGAACTCCATGCTCCTCGTGGGCGCCGGTCTCATGCTTCTGGGCGGCATCGCTGCGGGAGCGTATTGGTTTGCTACAAAGCGCCGCCAGGACGACCTGTCCGATGGCGCTGGTAGATAGATGTTTATGAATGTCGGGCTCATTTCTGAAAGGGGAATCATGAACCGATTCGTACAAAAGCTGATCGCCGGCGCCGCCGCCGTAGCGATCGCCGTAACCGGCCTGGTGGGTGGAGCGCCCACGGCCAAGGCTGCGCCAGACTACAGAATTACGATCAACAAGCAGCCGACGGATGCTGCCGATCACACGTTCAACGGCTGGCAGCTTGCCGAGCTGAAGGACGTTGTTGTTGGCAATGACAAGTCGATTGCCTATACGATTGATACCACCGATGCGCTCGTGAGCACCATCGAGGGCGCGATGAACTTCAATGCTGTCATTGATAGGACGGGCGATGCCCGGAACGTGCTTACTGCCTACAAGCTGGACAAGAACTATTTTGTGTCCGAGGGTAGCACGTCGAATAATCCTATGGGCTTCTTGATCATGCGGGTGTTTAGCAATAGCGGAACCTCTAACCTCTCCTCGCCTTGGAACAACGATGCCGCGCTGCGCACCTTTGCCCAGAACCTCGAGGACCAGACCTTCCCTGGTACTTCTGCTGCAACCGAGTTCACCACGTCTACGGCCGGCAACGCCAATGTGAAAACCTTTAGCGTCCCGGGTATCTGGTTCCTGAAGGACGTTACCAGTCCCGCTGCTGACAAGGAGTCCTTCTCACTGCCCATCGTTACGCCGACGAGCATTGCGGACACCGATATCGATGGCACCGTTACCGTGAAGAACGTGATTCCGACCATCTCTAAGCGTCTTGCCAATGCTGACGGCACCTACAACGATGAGCCGTCTTTCTCCGTGGGCGACACCGTGTACTACACGCTTGAGACTACCGTTCCGTACTACACCGGCTATTCGACCAAACGTGTGTTCAAGATCAACGACACTGCTAGTTCTGCCATTTCTTCGATTGTCGGTAACGTCGCCACGGGCGTAAAGGTTGAATCGGTCAAGGTTGAAGACGATACTCTTAATGAGGGTACCGACTACAGTGTTTCCTATGCCCCCACTACTGATACCGATGAAAAGTACACCAATGGTGTAGATACCGTCATCGACCTTGGCAACTACGTGAACCAGGTTGCGGGCGCTACTGCGCTGAACGAGGGCGCAAAGGTGACCGTACTGGTGAGTGCTACCCTTGATGCAGATGCCAAGCTTTCTGACTCCACCGCCATCCAGGGCAACCCCAACAAGGACTCACTCACCTGGTCGCACAACCCCAACAACACCTCCGATGAGCAGACCATTCCTGGTAACGAGGTGAATGTCTACTCTTATAAGTTCAACATCGAGAAGACCGCCAAGGACATGACCACTAAGCTCTCGGGTGCTAAGTTCACTATCAAGGCGGGAAACAGCTATCTCGGTTACGAGAACGACGCATGGAAGATCCTGACTACGACTCCGACTAAGGATACTCAGGGTGGTGCCGAAGCTGGCGTGTTCACCACCGATACCGAGGGCGTCATCAACTTTAATGGTCTCGACGCTGGCACGTATGAGATCGAGGAGATCGTTCCTCCCAATGGTTACACCGCCGTCTCCCTGCCGAAGTTCACCTTTACGGTATCCGCTACGGTGAAGTCCGACGATCCCGAGGGCCAGAAGACCATCACTGCTGTCTCTTATGCCAAGGACGCAAAGAATACCGACTCTCGCGTCTCCGTTGGTAGCTCGACCATCAAGATTTGGAACGCCAAGAATCTCACCGAGCTGCCTATGACCGGCGACCTGGGCATCAAGGTCTTCATCACCGTGGGCGTGCTGCTCATGGCTGCTGGCGCCGCCTTCGCCCTGAGTGCACGTATGCGCGCCTAATTCCCTAGCTTGATGACGCGGCGAGCGGGCGATCGTCGTCTCCTATCAGCGCCTGCGCGCCGCGTTGCCATATTCCTCTTTCGCCGTACCCCGTCGCGCCTAGACCCGCGGCGGGGCACAGCGCATTGAGCCGCAACCACTCATGCGCCGCGCGTTCTCGCGCCGCGCCCACTTTCCACCCGTACCTTTGGAGGTGAACCACATGGAAGGAATCAAGCCCGTATCGACGTCGTGCAGGACGAGGGGCGGTTCGCGCCCGGCTTCCCCCAGCCGACGCAAACCGCCCCTCGTCCTACGCCTGCTTTCTCTCCTGTGCTTTGCCGCCGGCTTTGCCATCGTGGCCACGCCCCTTGTCCTGCGTGCTATTTCCCAGGCTGAGCAAACGGCCGCCGTTACCGCTGCGCAAAACACCGTGGACGGCTGGCCCTACCCGCAGGCCGAGGAGGCCCTCGCGGCCGCTCGCGCCTATAACGAGCAGCTGGCTGCCGGTGGTCAGGACGTCATCGGCGAGGTCGTGGACCCGTTCGGTAGCACCTCCGGCGCCTCCACCGCAACAGGTGCCAAGGACTCCATCGCCTCGCAAGACACCACGTACCAGGGTCTGCTCGACGCAGGTTCGGGCCTTATGTGCTCGGTGCGCATTCCCAAGATCGACGTGAACCTGCCCGTGTACCACGGCACCTCTACCGAGGTGCTCGCTGCGGGCGCCGGCCACCTATATGGAACATCGCTGCCCGTGGGCGGCGCGAGCACGCACGCCGTGCTTACCGGCCACCGCGGCGTGCCAGGCTCGCTCCTGTTCACGCGCCTGGACGAACTGCAGGTTGGCGACTCGTTTTACATCGAGGTGATGGGCGAGGAACTGGGTTACAAGATCGACCGCATAGACGTGATTACGCCCGACGACGATTCCAAGTTGCGCGTGACCGCCGGCGAGGACCGCGTGACGCTCATGACCTGCACGCCCTACGGCGTGAACTCGCACCGCCTGCTCGTATCGGGCGTGCGTGCGGAGATTCCGAATGAGGTGCCCGTGCCCGAGGACGCGCAGGGCATCAACACCACCGCGGTGGCGCTGGGCGTTTTGGGCGCGCTGCTGGCGATTGTTGTGGGTCTCGTTGCGGCCGGGCACGTGCGCAAGAAGCGCCGCGCGGCGCAGCGTGCCGCCGTTGCCGCCGCGGTGACGCTGGACGCCGGCGCGGCTGCTGGCGAAGGCGGAAACGGGTGGACCGCGGGAGCCTCCAGGCCTGCGGTCCCCTTCTCCTCCTCTGCTTCAGCCTCCTCGGCTTCCCCCGATTCCGATGCTGATTCTCCCGAGTATCGCGGGCGACACCTGCGCTAGCGCCCGCGTTGGTGCTCAATATCGCTCGAAGTGCAGCGCCTTCGCTCGCTTCCTGGTCATTTGCCAGAACCGCGGCGCTATCCCGAACATGCCGTACGACGCGATGGTCGAGCTTCCCGCCTACATCGGCAAGAACGGCCCCGAGGTCATCTCGCGCGACAACATCCCGCTGTTCCAGCAGGGCCTCATGATGCAGCAGCTCAACTCCGAGAAGCTCGTGGTCGAGGCGTGCATCGAGGGTTCGTATGAGAAGGCGCTCAAGGCGTTCACGCTCAACAAGACCGTGCCGTCCATGACGGTCGCCAAGGAGATTCTCGACGACATGATCGAGGCCAACAAGGATTTCTGGCCTGAGCTTAAGTAACGAGGCCTTCGACGGCCCGACTGCGAACGGTTCGCAGCGGCCTTTGAGGTCCATAGGCTCCCCCTGGGGTCCATCCTAGGGGGGAGCCTCTCAGAAGCGCCCCGAGGGGCGCTTCTTGTGTATATGGAGGCAAAAGGGATATACAGTCTTCATATACGGCCTCCTTTTAGTAGGGTCGATTTCTCCGGTTGATTTCTGATCTCAGCTGAACATACTGAGCGGATAGGCCGTTCCCGCAGTTAGCCGAAAGCCCCCGGGGTCCCTCCCGGGCTCCGGGGCGGCATTTTCCCAGTTGAAGGAACGGTGGAGATGTGTTTCGGCGGGTCCGGTGGCCATGCTCCGCTCTCCGCCCGGCACCTCTTCCAAGGGAATCAACGAGGGCGCCGGCGCCCAGTATGTCTAAGTGAACGGTTCTTTGGGCAATACTGCTTATGATTTTACGACTGATGATAAGGGCGAAATCAGCGTCAAGGGCCTCGATGCTGGCGCTTACACGGTCGAGGAGACCCATACGCTCCCCGGCTATAACACCGTGCCCAAATTCACGTTCACCATTACTGCCACGGGTCTTAATCAGAATGAGGGCGAGAATACGTTGACGGTGACCACATCCAAGAATGGTTCTGGTCTCGTCACCAATTCCTCTTCTGGTGGCGGCACCGTTACCCTTACCGTCAAGAACAAGAAAGGCTCCGGCCTCCCGCTGACCGGTCTTAACGGCGTGACCTTCACTTGGATCGCTGGCAGCGCAGTGCTGTGCATCGGCGTGGCACACCTCATCCGCAGCCGTAAGCAGGCTGAGGAGTCCGAGCACGAGTAACGCTCGCTCACCCATCACTTTGGCAGGTGGGATGTGATGGCCATGAGACTTGCGGACACTTTTCTCGTCCATCTACGCTCTTGCTTTGCCATTCTCTTTTCGGGGCAAACTCCGCACTGGAGTTTGCCCCGTTTTTTTGGGACAACGCAGCCAGGCTCCATTGCTCGATGGATCAAGCGTATGAATATCGAACAGATGTTTGCAATTATTGCGTTTACCAGCTGCGGGTGCATACGCTCGCAGTAAAATGGCCTTGCGACGCATCCCGTGCGCGGGCGGCCGACGACTCGATCGGAGGTCCCCAAATGCTGAAATTCCTTAACGCGCTCGCCGCCCTCGCGGCGGTGGGCTCGTTCGTCATCGCGTTTCTTGACTCGTATGAGGTTCGGTTTAAGGTCCGTAGGCGCACGCGCGGTGCGGACGGTAGAAGGCATTTGCGCCGTAACAAGCGCAAATAAGAATGCCCGGGGTTAGAGGCCCGGGCATTTAACAACGTCGGAAACTGGTCGCCCGCGCTCCTAAGTACTTACGCGGGGTGCGTCGTTTCCTGTAGCTATTGTATCCCGAATCGCCCCGCCGATTCGGGACATTTTGAAAACTCAAATGCTGGCCTATGCTCGCGCTGCGCAATGCTGTCTAGCTGCGTTGTCCGGCGCGGAAGCTCGTTAATCGGCTATTATTTGTTTAAACAACTTGAGTTGTAGAGGAGTGACCGGCGATGGTGCAGGGCGCCAAACATATGAAGAGCAATAACGCCGCGGCCAACGGTGGCTCAAGCCCTCAGCCCAAACCTCAACCAAAGTCCAAACGCCGTCGCAAGCGACTGCCGCGCTGGGCCGATCGGCTCATCACCATCGTTATCATCCTTATTGGCGTGGGCCTTATGACCTGGCCGTGGATCTTGGACCGGCTCGAGGCCTCGGGCGTGTTCAATCAGATCAGCACGGTGTCCAGCACCGTGGACGCGCTGTCTGCCGAAGAGCGCGAGCGCATTCTGCTTCAGGCGCGCTCCTTTAACGAGCAGCTGGCGGGCGAGGCCACCGAGCTTCCCGCCGACCAGATCGAGCCCTATGCCCAGCAGCTCATCTTTGACCGCGACCCCATGATGAGCTGGGTCGAGATCCCCTCCATCGACGTGAGCATGCCCATCTACCACGGCACGAGCGAGGAAGTCCTCATGGCGGGCGTCGGCCACCTGGAGGGCACGAGCCTGCCGGTTGGCGGCACCTCGACGCATTGCGTGCTCACCGCGCACTCGGGCATGCGCAACCTGAGCATGTTCGACGACATTCACTCGCTGGAGCCCGGCGACCTGGTGCTGCTGCACACCATGAACAAGACGCTCGCCTACAAGATGGTGGACTCCGAGGTGGTGCTGCCCGAGGAGATGGAGTCGCTGACCATCGAGCCCGGCGCCGACAAGGTGACGCTCGTCACCTGCACGCCCTATGGCGTGAACGACCATCGCCTGCTGGTGCATTGCGTGCGCACCAAGTACAACAAGAAGGACGTCGACAAGCAAAAGTCGCTGGCCGGCCGCCACTGGGGCAAGCGCGAGTTTGCCGTGCTTATTGTAGTCGTGGCCATTGTGCTGTTGCTGCTGGACATCGTGATCCACGCGGTCCGCAAGCGCCGCAAGGCCAAGGCCTCGGCATAAGACATTCTCCAGAACCACCACAAAGGGGACAGGCACCTTTGTGGTGGTCGGGACTTCTAAACCATCACAACATTCGATGAAAATCGCGATTTTGACGAAAAGCGTCGAATGTTGTGATGGTTTTCGTTGTGGGCGGGACGGTTTTCACTATGGACGGTGCGGTTTCGCTGCAGAACCGCCAGCCTGCCGCCTGCCAACCGCCGCCCTCGTTACGTTTTCGCTGCATTTGGGTAAAGCACCTGCTCCAAGCGGCGTTGCCTTGTATACTAGAGCGGTTTATCTGTTATGCGGAAGGGAGCGCCTATGGCACTCAGCGAGAAAGACGTGCGCGGCATCGCCGAGTACGCAAAGATCGCACTGACCGATGACGAGCTCACCCAGATGACGTCCTACCTGAATGACGCCGTCCAGATGCTCGAGCCCGTCTTGCAATATGACTTGCCCGACGTGGAGCCCACGTTCCATCCCATCGGAAGCCTGTCCAACGTGATGGGCGACGACCTGCGCGAGCCCGAGCGCGACCTGCCGCTCGATGTCGCGCTCGAAAACGCCGGCAGCGCGCGCGATCGCTACTTCCGCGTGCCGTCCATTTTGGGAGAGGGGGAGAGCGAGGAATGGCGCTAAGCTTCGATTCCCTTACCGCCGCCCAGATTGCCGCGGGCGTTGCCGCCGGCGACTTTACCGCTACCGAGGTGGCCCAGGCCTCCCTTGCCGCCATCGAGGCGCGCGAGGGCGGGGTCCAGGCATTCCTGCAGGTGGCGCCCGAGCTTGCGCTCGAGGCTGCTGCGCGCGTGGATGCCGACCGTGCCGCAGGCAAGCCGCTGCCCCCGCTTGCGGGCGTGCCGCTGGCCATCAAGGACAACATGAACCTCGTGGGCACGCGCACCACCTGCGCTTCTCGCATGCTCGCGGACTACCAGAGCGTTTACACCGCCACCTGCGTCCAGCGCATGCTCGATGCCGGCTGCCTGCCCATGGGCAAGGCCAACATGGACGAGTTTGCCTTTGGCAGCTCCACCGAGAGCTCAGCGTTCCACCGCACCAACAACCCTTGGGATACCGAGCGCGTGCCCGGCGGCTCCTCGGGCGGCTCCGCTGCCGCCGTCGCCGCGGGCGAGGTCGCGCTCTCGCTGGGCTCGGACACCGGCGGCTCCATCC
>ERZ791915.2327-NODE-2327-length-12184-cov-2.501195_pt1 | contig 12184 bp, 8 predicted proteins | sample MGYA00510139_ERZ791915 | MGnify/ENA primary metagenome ERZ791915 (study PRJEB30046, sample SAMN00792117) | human gut metagenome | study: EMG produced TPA metagenomics assembly of the A metagenome-wide association study of gut microbiota in type 2... | reverse complement strand
GGGATTGCAGGACAGGGCCATGGCGATCATGACACGCTGACGCATACCGCCGGACAGCTCGTGGGGGTACATCTTATAGACGCCCTCGCTGTTGGCGATGCCGGCCATCTCCAGCAGATGGATGGAGCGGGCCTTGATGTCCTCGGGGGTCTTGCCCTCACCGTCGTGCAGGGCAATGACCTCGTCCAGCTGGGCGCCGATGCGGAACACCGGGTTCAGGCTGGTCATGGGCTCCTGGAAAATCATGGACATGTAGTTGCCGCGGAGCTTCTGCATCTGCTCAATGGGGGTCTTGGTGATGTCGTAGGCCTTGCCATTGCCGAGATTCAGGCGAATCTCGCCCTCCACCACCTGGCCCTGGGGCCGCTGGAGCAGCTGCATGATGGACAGGCTGGTAACGGACTTGCCGCAGCCGGACTCGCCCACCACGCCCACGGTCTTGCCGATGGGCACGTCGAAGGAGACGCCGTCCACGGCGCGGACGGTACCCACGTCAGAGAAGAAGTAGGTATGCAGGTTCTCGATCTCCAGGGAGTTATTCTGGTCGTGCATCTGGGTGAGGAACTCCTCCTCAGGCACGTTCTTGCGCTTGTGCAGCTTTTCAAACTGGTCCGTGATCTTGCGGTTCTCCCGGGAAATCCGGCGAGACTCCTTGGCGGACAGATAGCCGCTTTCGTTTTTCTTAGCCATATGATCTCCTCCTTCCTCAGCGCTTCATCTTCGGGTCAAAGGCATCCCGCAGACCGTCGCCAACCAGGTTGAATGCCAGAACCGTCAGCAGCAGCAGCACGCCGGCGGGGATCCAGATGAACCAATAGGTGGTCAGAACGTGGGTGTTATTGACGTCGCTGATGATATTGCCCCAGGAAGCGAAGGGGAACTTGACGCCCAGGCCCAGGAAGGACAGGGTAGCCTCCATGATGATGACGCTGCCCAGGCCCATGGTGCAGGTGACGATCAGCTGGGGAATGACATTGGGGATCAGGTGCTTGAAGATCCGGCGGGACACACTGAGGCCGCAGGCCTCGGCGGCGGTCATGTACTCCTGCTCACGCAGGGACAGGATCTGGCCGCGGACCAGACGGGCGATACCAGCCCAGCCCAGGAAGCCCAGGATCAGCATTAAGTAGACCATTCGGATGGTGGGGTCCACGCGGGATGCATCCATGGCCGCGCCCAGAATGATGATGATGGGCATGGAGGGGATGCAGTAGAAGATATCGACGATACGCATGATCAGGTTATCCACCCAGCCGCCGAAGTAGCCGGAGATACCGCCGAAGATCACGCCGATGACGGTCTCAATGATGATGACGATGAAGCCGATCAGCAGGGAGACGCGGCCGCCGTACATCAGGCGGGTCAGCATATCCATACCGTACATATCGGTGCCCAGCCAGTGGTCCTTGCTGGGGAAGGAATACTGATCGTACTGACGGCTGGGCTTCTCCTGGAGGATCTTCCAGCTCATGGTGGCGGGATCATACTCCAGATCGTACTCAGCGGTGGCGCTGGTGGGAGTATCCTCCTGGGTGGGAGCGTTGGGGTCCTCGGTGTTGATGCCGGAGGACGGCTCCTCGGTGTCGGGCTCCTCCTCAGGCTCCTCGGCGACGATCAGGGACTCGTCGGTATAGCTGAAGGTGGCCTTGCCGTTTTCAGCGGTGGCAATGGCGGCATACAGCTTCTCCTTGAAGTCGCGGCTCAGGAACACGTCGGGGGAAATGGCGTTGACGATGATGTTGCTGACATAGGCCACATCGGCGCCGTCCTGGGAGGTGATGCTGCCATCCTCAGCCAGGGTGTAGGCTACGCCGTCGGCGGTGAATTCCTTAGCGCCGGAGGCGGAGGCCAGCAGGGCCTGATAGTTGAACTCGAAGGACAGGGTGCTGTCCTTGGCGGAGGCGTTCACCAGCTTCTTGCCGGCGTAGCCCACCACCTGACCGTTGTATTCCACGGAATAGAAGTCGTCGGAAACCTTGGTCAGGGTGAAGTTGTCGCTCTTGTTGGAGAAGGTGGTCTTCCCCTGCTGGATGGCCAGCATAGCTCTGGCCTGGGCAGTGAGGCCGAACACCTCGTCGTTGTTGCTGGCGTACTGGAACTCGGTGTTTTCCTTGGCTGCGCCGAAGTTACGGCGGATGGTCTTATCGGTGTAGAAGAACTGGTCCTGACCATAGGGGGAGATCAGGCCGCCGATGAAGGAAAACACGAACATGAAAACCAGGATGACCAGACCGGTGACGGCCATGCGGTTGCGGATGAAGCGCTTGGCCACCAGCATACCGGGAGAAAGGACCTTAACACGACGGTCATCGTTCAGAGAATACTGCTCCTGAGCAGGCTCCTGGTCGGCGTGCTTCATTTCCTCGCGGATCTCCTCACGGATCTCCTGCTCGATCTGCTGCTCATTGATCTTATCTTTGCGATCTGCCATTTTATTTCCTCCTCCCTTCTTAAGCGATGCGTACCCGCGGATCCACCACGGCGTACAGAATATCAGAAATCAGGTTACCCAACAGGGTCAGCACGGCCATAAAGACCAGGTAGAACATGGAGAACGGAATGTCGCCGCCCACCATGGACTGGTAGGAAATGTAGCCGATGCCGGGGATGGAGTACAGCGTCTCGGTGATCAGCGCGCCGGAGAACAGGCCGGGCAGAGAACCACCGATGATGGTGACCAGGGGGATCAGGGTGTTGCGGAACGCATGGTGATAGATGACCTTGCGCTCGGACAGACCCTTGGCCCGGGCCGTGCGGATGAAGTCAGCGTTGAGCACCTCCAGCATGTTGGTGCGGGTGTAACGCATGAGGGAACCGACACTGATAACCACCAGGGTGACAATGGGCAGAACCAGATGATGTCCCATGTCCAGGAGCTTCGCGAAGGCTGAGAGCTGCTCGTGATTGCGGCCGGTGAGACCATACAGGTCGAACCAGCCCAGCCTCACGGAGAAAACCAGCTTCAGCAGAGAAGCAAAGAAGAAGGTGGGCAGCGAAATACCGGCCAGAGCCAGCACCGAAATGACATAGTCTGTCTTGCTGTACTGCTTGGTGGCGGCAATGACGCCCAGGGGGATCGCGATGATGATCTGCAGCACGAAGGCGATAAGGCCCATGAAGAAGGAGATCCACACACAGTTGTTGAATACTTCCGTGACGGGTTTGGTCCACAGCCAGCTGTCGCCGAATTTGAAGGTCAGCATCTGGCCCAGCCACTTGAAGAAGCCGGGGATAATGCCCACATCCAGGTTGTACATGTGGGTGAGCTGCTCCATCCACTCCTCAAAGGACTTGGAACCGGGCTGCATGGACTTCTGACGCGCCATAGCCTCCACGTAGGACGTGGGGAGACAGCGCATCAATGCGTAGATGACGAATGCGACAAGGAACAGGATGACGATTGAGATTAGAATTCTTTTGATGATGTATTTGCGCACTGATACCCCTCCGATCTGATGATACAGTGATGCAGATTGGCGGAACACGTCTGTTCCGCCCCTCCCTATAGACTACCCACTGCACATCAAGCAACACCCCCGGCCCCGCCCGGGTCGCTCCTTGATATGCAGTCGGGGCACCCCCCGGCGGCCGGAGCCGCCGGGGGCGTACCTTGTGACTTAACCTATGTTGTCGTACAGGTCTTGGGTGCGGAACTTTGTCAGTTCAGCTCAACGTTCTGAACCTCGCTCAGCCAGCCATAGAAGGTGGTGATGTCGGGGGTAACAGTGTTCATGTTGACACGCTGGGTGGAGAAGATGATGGCGTTCTGACGCTGATAGACAGGAACCTCAACGGCCCAGTCAACGATGATGTCCAGGCAGGACTTGTACAGAGTCTTACGATAGCTCTGGTCCAGAGAAGCGCGGGCATCCAGGATCAGCTGGTTCAGCTCGGCATCGTTGATGTCGTACATGTAGTTGGAGCCGCCGGCAGACTTGCCGTCCATGCCGGAGAAGTAGATCTGATACATATCAGGATCCACGGTGGCGCCCCAAGCGGCAGCCCACATGTCAGCCTGGTCGGCCTCGATGGTATCCCACAGCTGCGTGCTGTCGGACAGGTCGGTGACGATCAGGTGCACGCCGATCTTCTCCAGAGCCTTGGAGGCCTCGGTGAGGATCATGAAGGAGGGGTGATCGCCCTTGCCGTCGGCGGGGATCAGGGCCTCGCGCTCGATGGCGTAGTTAGCGGTATCCATACCACCCTCGGGGTTGGAGACGACCTTGCCGTTCTCGACCTTGCAGCCGGCGGCCTCAAAGAAGGTCAGGGCAGCCTGCAGGGCGGCCTCGTACTTCTGCTCGTCGTTCATGTCGGAGGTATAGATGTCCTTACCCTGAGCATCCACAGAGAAGGCGACCTTGTAGCCAGGATCGGCAGCCTGAGGAGCAGCCCAAGAGGTGTTGGAGATGGGGTAGTTGATGACGGAAGCGCGCTCGCCATAGTAGGACTCGATGGCGACGGTGCGGTAAGCAGCCAGAACGGTGGCGAAAGCCTTACGATAAGCCTTGGAGGCATCGGAACCAGGCTCCTTGTTGACGTTCATGGTGTTGGCGCTCATGCCGATGTAACCATAGCCCAGGTTATCCACGGTATCGGTGGTGATGGCGGGGCCGTTGACATCGTCGTTCTTGTTGGCAGCCTTGATGGCGTCCACGGCGGTGGCGCTGAAGGTAGGATCGGTGATATCCACGGTGCCGGTGACGACGCCGTTGAGCTTATCGTCTTCCTGAGTCTGCAGGAAGTTGACATACTTGGTCTTGGGGGCGCCCAGATAGTAGGAATCGTTAGCCTCGAAGTTAACGGTACCATTCTCGAACTTGATGAACTTGTAGGGGCCAGCACCCAGGGGGGGGGTGGTCTTCTCGCGAACGTGGCTCAGATCGCCCTTGTCGAAGCCGAACTTGTTGTTGTCGTAGTCATACTTGGCCTTCTCGCCATAGTAGTGCATGGGGGCGATGGTCACACCCAGCTGATAGATGGCGGTGGCGTCGACCTGGGTCAGGGAGACGGTCATGCTGTAGTCGCCGGTCTTCTTGATGCCGGAGATGTTGGCAGCGGAGGTGCCGGTCTCGATACCCTTGGTGTACTTGGTCTCGTAGTCGTTCAGCAGGCTGGTGAAGGTGGTGCCTTCGGGCTTCTCAGCGTCGACAGCCTCGGCCAGGGAGGGATACTTGGCGACGATGGCGTTGAAGGCATCAGCCTCGGTAGCATCGGCGGGCAGCTCGAAGCCCCAGTTCTTCATGCAGGCGGCAACGGAATCGCCCTCGGCGTTAGCGCCCTGGGCAATGCAGTACTGCATGATGGCCTGGACGAACTTCACGCCGGCCTGATCCACGTCAGCCCAGAAGGCAGTCTGATCCGCCTCTTCCCACTTGGAGAAGTCGGTGTTGTCGCGGCCGGCAGCCAGCATCAGGTTGTACAGGGTGTCCATACCGGAACGGTAAGCATCCATGCCCTCGATGGGCAGAGCAAACAGGGTGCTGTTGCCGTCGTAGGTAGGATCGCACAGGACGTACATGGAGAAGATGACGTCGTCGATGGTGATGGGCTCACCGTCGGAGAACTTCAGGTCCTCGCGCAGCTTGAAGTTGTAGTCCACGGTGCCGTCGGTGTTCTCCTTGATCTCGCAGTCAGCGGGACCATAGTAGGTGTAGTCGGTGCCGTTGTAGGACTTGGTCTCGCCCTTGATGCCGTTCATGATGATGGAGCCCTGACGGTCGCTGTTCAGCAGACCGATAGCGGTCATGGTCCAGACGTCCTGGTCATAAGCGGTCTCGGAGAAGAAGGGGGAGAACTTGCTGTTGAACGGGGAATAACCCACGACCAACGGGGTGTCGTTGTTCTGCTTGCCTTTGTTGCCGCAGCCAACGAACAGGCCCAGGCACATGACAGCGCAAAGCACCAGAGCCAAGATACGGGTAGCTTTCTTCATTGGAATCCTCCTTAAATTTTTTTGAACGCGGGCAGAAGCCCGGAGTTCACGAAAAGAAATTGGTGGATCACGCCTGAGGCGTATCCAAGTCCCGGGCGGGGAGCTTTTCCCATTTCAGGGTCAGCATATACCGCCAGAGAAGCCACGCACCGCCGGCCACCAGCGCCTTCAGCGCCAGGTAGGCGATCACGGAGGCCACGCGGCCGCCGGAGCCGTTCATGGCCAGGTACAGCACCATGGTCACGAAGCCCAGCCCCGCGAAGATCATGCAGAGCATGGCCCGGTGGGGCAGCGCCTGCACGCTCTTTTTATAAATGTACTCCCGGATGGGTTCCTCCGCCTTCCGCAGCCGGAGCACCGCCCAGATCACGCTGACCGCCGCGGCGGCCTCGCAGATATAGGGGAGGATGACGTACCAGCAGTTCAGCATGGCGGGGGCGTCGCTGCAGCCGCCGGCCACCACGGCCAGCATGACGGCAACGCTCAGTCCCAGCAGCTCCCGCTGGACCCGGTCGCGGCTGCGGCCCTGGTCCACATAGGAGTAGTGGGCGCCGGTATATACATAATCACCGGCAAGATTCACATGGAAATCGTTGAGATGGGCACGGCGTCCGCCGCGCTTTTTATTCTTTTCTGCCATGATCTTTCCTTTGGGGACGGCTGGGTGCGTCCACGGCTCGCTGTCCACTACGCACCAGTCTGTTCGCCGATGGCGGACGGTTTTTGTGCATTTTACTTATCGCCGCCCAGGATTAAAATGTTTTCCTAATTGTATCATGAAACAGTAGATTTTTCAACACTAAGATTAAACTTTCTGTGAATATTCCAAAAAAAATGACAATTATCCATTTCTTTGTATTTTTATTCTCTTGCGCCGGATTTTCTGCTGTTTTTATCCGCTAACTTTCGCCGCAGATTAACGGTTAACGATTATATCTCGCAGATGTTTTCGGTGAACAGTTAGGTCAATTCGATCATGTTGTGGCAGAGCTGATAGTACTTCCCCTTCTGGTCCAGCAGCTCCCGGTGGTCGCCCCGCTCGATGATCCGCCCCTGCTCCAGCACCATGATGGCGTTGGCGTTGCGGACGGTGGAAAGCCGGTGGGCGATGACGAACACGGTGCGCCCGGCCATCAGGCCGTCCAGCCCCTGGCCGATGAGCTTCTCGGTGCGGGTGTCCACGGAGGAGGTGGCCTCGTCCAGGATCAGCACCGGAGCCCGGGACACCGCCGCCCGGGCGATGGCCAGCAGCTGGCGCTGGCCCTGGCTGAGGTTGGCGCCGTCGGAATAGAGGACGGTGTCGTACCCCTGGGGCAGGTGGGAGATGAAATAGTGGGCGTTGGCGATCTTGGCGGCCTCCATGCACTCCTCGTCGGTGGCGTCCAGGCGGCCGTAGCGGATGTTCTCCATCACCGTGCCGGTGAACAGGTGGGTGTCCTGCAGCACGATACCCAGGGAGCGGCGCAGGTCGTCCTTGCGGATGTTGCGCACGTCGATGCCGTCATAGGTGATGGAGCCGGCCTGGATATCGTAAAACCGGTTGATGAGGTTGGTAATGGTGGTCTTACCGGCACCGGTGGCGCCGACGAAGGCGATCTTCTGGCCGGGCTTGGCGTACAGGGACAGGTCCCGCAGCACCGGCTTTTCCGGTACATAGGCAAAGTCCACATGGGAAAAGCGTACATCGCCCCGCAGGGGCACCAGGGTGCCGTCCGGCATACGCCAGTGGTAGTCGTCGCCCTTCTGCTCCAGGGTCACCTGGCCCCGGTCCTCCTCGGGAGGCAGGTCCAGGATGCCGAAAATCCGCTCGGCACCGGCCAGGGCCATCATCAGAGCGTTGAACTGCTCGGAGATCTGGCTGACGCGGTCGGCAAAGGTGCGGACATACTGCAAAAAGCCGATGAGGATGCCGCCGGCCCCCTCCCCCGTCAGCCACAGGACGCCCACTGCGCAGGTGATGGCGTAGAAGATGTGGGACAGGTTGTTGAGGATGGGACCCACCATGGAGGTGACGGTGGTGGCGGTGGTGGAGGCCTTGCACAGATCCTGGTTGATGACGTCGAACTGCTCCATGACCCCCTTTTCGTGGGTGAACACCTTCACGTCACGCTGGCCGGTGATCATCTCCTCCATATAGCCGCTGACGGCGGCGGTGAGGCGCTGCTGGCTGGCGTAGGTGCGCTTGCTGATTTTGGTGGTGACTCGCACCACCAGCACCACGATGGCCCCCAGCACCACCATGATGGCAAACAGCCGCATGGACAGGGCCAGCATCATGGCAACGGTGCCCACCAGGGAGGTGATGGAGATGGCCAACTGGGTGATGCTGTGCTGCAAAAGCTCGTTGGTGGCCTCGATGTCGCTGGTGTAGTAGCTCATCAGAGCGCCGGTCTTGTTTTCGTCGAAGAACCGCACCGGCTGGCGCTGCATGGTGTCGAACAGCTCCGTGCGCAGCTGCTTCATGATGATGGCGCTGCACTCCAGCATCAGGCGGTTGAGCAGATAGTTGGTCAGGGCCGACAGCAGGTACAGCCCCGCCAGCCCCAGGATCAGGCTGATGTACTTGGCGTAGGTCTCGTTGGGTGCCGCGCCGCTGCTCTCCAGCAGGTTGGTCAGGGGCTTCATGCAGTAGGCGGCCCCGATGGTGGCGGCCACATAGGCCAGGATGGACAGCATGGCCGCCGTCAGCAGCAGGCGGCAGTGCTTGAAGTAGCACACCAGACGCCACAGGATGGCGAAGGGGTTCTCTACCTTTTTATTATATTTCTGCAGGTCAACTCGCGGCATGATCCACCGCCCCCTCTCTCATCTGGCTCTCGTACACGTCACGGTAAATATGGCTGCGGGACAGCAGCTCCTGATGGGTGCCCATGTCCGCCAGACGCCCCCGGTCCAGCACCACAATGCGGTCGCAGGACATGATGGAGTTGATGCGCTGGGCAATGATGACCTTGGTGGCGCCGGGCAGGGCCGTCCGCAGACAGCGGCGGATGTGCTCGTCGGTGGCCATATCCACGGCGGAGGTGGAGTCGTCCAGGATCAGGATCCTGGGCTTTTTCAGGATGGCCCGGGCGATCAGCAGCCGCTGGCGCTGGCCGCCGGACAGGTTGGCGGCGTTCTGCTCCAGCACCGTGTCATAGCCGTCGGGGAAGCGGTTGATGTACTCGTCGGCCCGGGCGATGGCGCAGGCGGCCTGCATCTGCTCCCGGGTGGCGTTGGGGTCCGCCCAGCGGAGGTTGTTGGCGATGGTGCCGGAAAACAGGGAGCCGTTCTGCAGCACCATGGACACGCCGCTGCGGAGATTTTCCAGGGTATACTCCCGGACGTCCCGGCCGTCCACCTTCACGGTGCCGGACAGGGCGTCGTAAAACCGGGGGATCAGGCTCACCAGGGTGGACTTGCCCTCGCCGGTGCCGCCGATGACGCCGATGGTCTCGCCGGAGGCGATGTGCAGGGTCACATGGCGCAGGGCCAGCTTGTCGGGGTCCCGGGTATAGCTGAAGCAGACGTCCTCGAAGTCGATGCTGCCGCTTTCCACTGCGGCGTCGGAGGGGCCGTCGGTGATGTCGATCTCCTCGTCCAGCACCTCGTTGATGCGGACCAGGGAGGCCTGGGCCCGGGACAGGGACATGACCAGCCAGCTGATCATGGACAGGGAGTTCACCGCCATGCCGGCGTAGTTCACCAGGCTCACCAGCTGGCCGGTCAGCAGGCCGGTGGTCCGGAAGATGATCTGGCGGCCGCCCAGCAGCAGGATCAGCACGCTGCACGTCCACATAATGCCCATGGTGATGGGGCCGGAAAGGTTGAACAGGCGGCCTGCGCCCAGCGGGGCCCAGCGCAGGTCGTCGGTGGTTTTGTCAAAGCGCTTGGACTCGTAGCCCCCCCGGACGAAGGCCTTCACCACGCGGCTGGCCACCAGATTCTCCCGGACGGCCTGGTTCATGCCGTCCATCATCTTCAGCATCCGCTTGAAGCGGGGCTGGCCCACCTTCAGCAGGATCACCATCAGCACCACCAGCAGGGGGATGCAGATCAGCAGCAGGGGCGCAAGACCCGGGGAGACGATGAAGCTCATGACCGTGGCCAGGATCACCATCACCGGGGCCCGGTACAGGGTCACCAGGGACTGGCGCATGGTGTCCCGCAGGGTGTTGATGTCCGTGGTGGCCCGGGTGATCAGCTGGGGGGTGGAGATGTGGTCGATGTTGGAGAAGGAGAAGCTCTCGATCTTCCCCAGCAGAGTGCTGCGCATATTCCGGGCGAAGCCCTGGGTGGCAATGGCGGAGCAGCGGGCGGCCAGAACGCCCATGGCCATGGACAGGCAGGCCACGCCCACCATAATGGCCCCCACCGTCAGCACGAAGCGGTTGCGGTTGGCGATGAGCTCCGGGGAAAACAGCCCCTGGAGCATGAAGGTGCTCTCCCGGTACAGGCCGCCGTCCACGATGGTGGACATGAGCATGGGGATCAGCAGCTCCAGCACCACCTCAGTGATGCCGAATATCAGGGCGGCTGCCGTCCAGCCCTTATAACGGCCCAGGACAGGGCCCAGGTGCCGGAAAAGCCCCGGTTTTTTCTGTGTCTTGATAAGACGTCACCTCTGTTTCTTTTATGCAGGATTTCTGAAGTTATACACGGCTATTATATCAGACCCCGCCGGGTTTCACAAGCGGAAAAATTCCGCGGCTTTTTATCCGCCAGAATCCACAAAAAGCGCAAAAAATGCTGCAAGCGCAGCGCTTGCAGCATTTTTTTATTTGGGTGAAACTTACTTCAGCTCGACCTTGCCGCCGACTTCCTCGACCTGCTTCTTCAGAGCCTCGGCGTCCTCCTTGGACAGGCCTTCCTTCATGGTGGTGGGGGCGCCCTCGACGGCAGCCTTGGCCTCGGCCAGACCCAGACCCATGACCTCGCGGACGACCTTGATGACCTTGATCTTCTGAGCGGCGTCGAAACCGGTCAGGACCACGTCGAACTCGGTCTTCTCCTCGGCAGCGGGAGCAGCAGCGCCGGCAGCGGGAGCGGCCATGGCGGCGGCGGACACGCCGAACTCTTCCTCCAGAGCGTGGACCAGCTCGGACAGCTCCAGAACGGTCAGGCCCTTGATTTCCTCGATCATAGCAGTAATCTTCTCGGACATTTTGATAAGCCTCCTAATTGTAAGATATTTGTTTGATTTGGGTGGGGCGGAGAGGCCCCGGGGTGGTGCCGGAATTTATTCGGCGGCGGCTTCCTCGGCGGGAGCGCCGTCCTTCTCGGCGATCTGCTTCAGCACGCAGGCCAGAGCAGAGATGGGGGCCAGCATGGTGCCCAGAACCTGGGCCTGCAGCACGGGCAGAGCGGGGATGGAAGCCAGAGCATTCACGGTCTCCAGGGAGACGACCTTGCCTTCCATGAAGCCGCCCTTGATCTCGAACTTGCCATTGAGCTTCTTTGCATAGTCAGCGATGACGCGGGCAGGGGCGACGGGATCGTCCATGCACACGGCCAGGGACGTGGTGCCGTTGAGCTGATCATCCAGCTCGTTGAGACCCACGTTGTTGAATGCAAAGCGCAGCAGGGTGTTCTTGATGACAGCGTATTCCACGTTGTTCTCGCGGCAGTCCGCGCGCAGAGCGGTGTCCTCTGCCACGGTGATGCCCTTGTAATCAACGATGACACCGGCGGCTGCATTCTGCAGCTTCTCGGTCAGCGCCGCCACGATGGCCTGCTTTTCAGACAGAACTTTTGCGTTGGGCATTCTTTGATTTCACCTCCGGAAAATTTGTCGGTGCGTTCAAAAAGAAAACCGTCCCTGTATCCAAGGACACAAGGACGGTGTAAAGCAATCGGAAACGATTTGCCATCCTCGGCAGGACTTACGGCTTGCGCCACCTGCTGTCTTTGGAACGCATCTGGTATTATATCAGGGGCGTGACGGTTTGTCAAGCCGAAGATATCAAATGTTTCAGCCGGTTTTTTTACAGCTGCTTGTTGGCGTTCATCTTGACGCCGGGGCCCATGGTGGAAGCGGCCACGCAGGACTTGATATACTGGCCCTTGGCGGCGGCGGGCTTGGCCTTGATGATGGCGCCCAGCAGAGCGGTATAGTTCTCATACAGCTTGTCCGCGCCGAAGGAAACCTTGCCGATGGGGCAGTGGATGATGTTGGTCTTGTCCAGACGATACTCCACCTTACCGGCCTTGACTTCCTTCACGGCCTTGGCCACGTCGGGAGTGACGGTGCCGGCCTTGGGGGAGGGCATCAGG
>ERZ791915.2317-NODE-2317-length-12219-cov-3.222295_pt1 | contig 12219 bp, 6 predicted proteins | sample MGYA00510139_ERZ791915 | MGnify/ENA primary metagenome ERZ791915 (study PRJEB30046, sample SAMN00792117) | human gut metagenome | study: EMG produced TPA metagenomics assembly of the A metagenome-wide association study of gut microbiota in type 2... | reverse complement strand
GGGGTAGTTGCCGTAGCGGTTGAAGTAGATTGAATCGTCGCCCGTGTGGTTGAACACACCGTCGAGAATGATGGAAATGCCCAGCTTCTCGGCCGCCTCGCACAGCTCAGTAAAGTCCTGCTCGGTGCCCAGAATTGGATCGATCTTTGTGTAATCGGCGGTGTCGTAGCGGTGGTTACTCGCGGCTTCAAAAATAGGGTTGAGGTAGATGGCTGTAAATCCCAGCTCGGCGATGCGAGGCAGGTCTTCTTGTATGCCCTTGAGCGATCCGCCGTAAAAGTCCCAGGTCTTGATGGAGCCGTCCTCGGCGCGCTCGTATACGGGCGGCTCGTTCCAGTCCTCGACCATGCGGCGCTGAATGCCGCGACGCGGCTTTTCGACCTCGGCCAGCGTGCGCTCGCGCCAGTGCTCGTCGCGGGCATAGCGATCGGGGAAGATCTGGTAGACCATACCGCGCTCGTACCACTCGGGTCGAACTTCGCGGTGCTTGTAGACGGTGATCTGGAACGACGGCACTTCGGCGTAGTCGTAGGTTACGCCCTCGCCGCCGGTGCGTCCCTGCGGTGCGCCCAAGCGGACCTCGGGCTGGCCCTCGATATTGCATATAAAGCTGTACCAGATAAGACAGGGCTCGGTGCACTCTAGCTCGGCGGTAAAGATGCCGTCGCCCTCGTGCGTCATGGGATACAGAGTTTCCCCGATCTCGTCGACCCAGGTACGCAGGGTAAGCGTTGCCTGGCTGGGGTCGGCATCCTCCAAAATTACCGACAGCGAAACGGAAGTTCCAGTGGTCACAGCGCCAAACGGAGTGCGAAACTGCGGCAGACGGCTGTTGTGTATCAATCTCATAGTACGGTCCAGTTCAATAGAATCACGGCCTGCGGGCCATGGGCTTTACGCGCAGGATGTAAGTATATCTGTTGTACACAGGGTGTATAAACAACATCCGTTTACCATCGGCGAACGGTTGTCCTAGAAAATCGTTTTACCACTTTCTACAGAGAAGGGGCGCCCGGTTGGAGCGCCCCTTGCTTAGGGTTTGATGAGGTTTTGGATCGTCTGTGGGCTAGCGGCGCTTTCGGGCAGCCGTGGCCTTGCGGACGGACGTCTTCTTGGACGGGGCCTTTTCCTCTGCCGGAGCGGCGGGGGAGACTGGGGGCTCCTTGGCAGGCTCGGGCTTAGCCTCTGCCTTCGGGGCAGCCTTGGTCTTAGCCTTGACCTCGGCGGCCTTCGGTGCCGGCTCGGGCTTTACCTCGGGCTTGGGCTCCTCTTTGACGGCGGCGGGCTTAGCCTCTGCCTTGGTAGCTGCGGCCTTAGTCGTGGTCTTTCTGGTCGTCGTCGTGCTGCGCTTGCGCGTGGTGGTCTTGGCAGCTGTTGCCTTCTTGGCGGTCGTGGTCGTCTTCTTGGCGGCGGTCTTTGCCGGAGCCTTGGCGGCCGGTTTGGCCTCAACGGCGGGAGTCTCGGCCTTTACCTCGGGAGCAGCCTCGGCCTCGGCGGCCTTCTTGGCAGCGGCGGTCGTGCGCTTGCGTGTGGTTGTTGTCTTGGCAGCCGTCGTTTTAGACGCAGTAGCCTTGGTCGTCCCAACTTTCTTAGCCGTAGTCTTGCGGGTCGTGGTCTTCTTAGCTGCAGGCTTTGCAGCCGGCTTGACCTCGGCCTTTGCGGGCTCAGCCTCAACCGGCTTGACCTCGGCCTTGGGCTCGGGCTCGGCCACAACCTCGGGCTCAGCCGCAGCCTCCACAACAGCCGCCGGCCTCTCGATCTCCGGATGCATAAAGAAGTACAGGTCCAGATACTTGTCGGCCGAGCGCGTCCAGCTAAAGTCCTGGCTCATGGCCTGCGTGACCAGCTGGTTCCAAGCGTCGCGGTTATCCCAGAACAGGCGCGCCGCGCGGAACACCGCGTCGCCCATCTCATCTCCGTTAAAGTTTCTAAACGAGAAGCCCGTGCCCTCGCCGGTAAACTCGTTGTATGGCCGCACGGTGTCCTTCAGGCCACCGGTCTCGCGCACGATGGGCAGGGTGCCATAGCGCATGGCGATGATCTGCGACAGACCGCAGGGCTCAAACTTCGAAGGCATCAGGAACATGTCGGCGGCGGCGTACATGCGCTGCGACAGCGCCGGATCAAACTCGATACGCGCGGCCATGGTGCCGGGGTACTTGTGCTGGAAGTAGCGCAGGCCGTCCTCGTAGTCGCGGTCGCCAGTGCCCAGCACGGCCACCTGAACGCCGCCGGCCAGAATGCGGTCGAGCGCGTACATGACCAGGTCCATGCCCTTTTGGCGCGTCAGGCGCGTGACCATCACCATGAGCGGACGGTCGTCGCGCACCTCGAGCCCCAGCTCTTCCTGCAGCTTGGCCTTGCACACGGCCTTGCCGGTGCGGTCCTCCACGGTGTAGTTGGCGGCAATGCGCTTGTCAGTCGCCGGGTCAAAGCCCGCCACATCAATGCCATTCAGGATGCCCTGCAGCGCGTAGGAGCGCTCGCGCAGCACACCGTCCAGGCCCTCGCCAAACTCGGGCGTCTGGATCTCGCCCGCATAGGTGGGGCTTACCGTAGTGATGGCGTCGGCATAGCGCAGCGCGCCCAGCATGTAGTTGACGCTGCAGGCGTCGCAACGCAGCTGCGAGGCGGCGGCGGGAATATGCGCCACACCCAGGATGTCCTCCATCACGGTGTCGCTAAACTGGCCCTGGAACGCCACGTTGTGGATAGAGAATACGGTCTTGACGCGGTCGTACAGCGGCAAGCCCTGGTAGAACTCGCGCAAAAACACGGGCGCCAGTGCCGTCTGCCAGTCGTTGCAGTGCAGGATGTCGCACTCAAAGCCGGCCGGCAGGTGCTGCAGGCTCTCGGTGATGGCCTTGGAGAAGAACGCAAAACGCTCGCCGTCGTCAAAGAAGCCGTACGGATAGTCGCGCGCAAAGTAGCGTTCGTTGTCGATGAACATATAGGTGACGCCGTCGTGCTCGAGCTTCTCGAGACCGCAGTACTCGTTGCGCCAGCCCAGGCTCACGTAAAAGTCGGAGAAGTGCTCCATCTGCGCCTTGTATTCGTCCTTGATGGTGGCGTACTTGGGCACCATCACGATAACTTCGGCGCCGGCGCGCACAAGCGCCGCGGGCAGCGAGCCCGCCACGTCGCCCAGGCCACCGGTCTTAACAAACGGTGCGCACTCGGCCGAGGCAAACACGATCTGCATCTTTTTGCTGGTTTGTGCCATTTTGTCTCCTATGTTGCAATTCGAGAATAGCCGCCTGGCGCTAACCGGGCGGCTATTCTACATGTTACGAGCGATGTTGCGGTGCCAACGTTAACGTACGATGGTGGTGTCGGAAGTTAACGGAGCCTTGCCCAGTACCAGGATGTTCTCGGGTGTGCCGCGAAGCTCGGTGTTGGTGGGAACCACGTTGTTCTTGTCCAGAATGGCATTCTCGACGCGGGCGCCGCTCTTGATGATGCAGCTCTGGTTGATGATCGAGTTGGTCACCGATGCGCCCTCCTCGACCACGACGCCGCGAGACAGGATCGAGTTGCGCACGGTGCCCTTGATGATGCAGCCGGCCGAGATGATCGAGTTGCACGCGTGACTGCCGGTCGCATAACGCGAAGGCGGCACGTCGTGAGCCTTGGTCAGGATCGGGCGCTCGGGATCGAAGAGCTGATCGGCCACGGTCTGGTCGAGCAGGTCCATGCTGCGGCGATACAGCGACTTCTCGCTAAACACGCCCACGACCTCGCCCTTGTACTCGTAGCTGCACACGTCGATGTTGCCAAAGTCGCCCTGGAGTGCCTCGAGCAGGTCCAGATAGTCGGCGGCCTGGTAGTGGTCGATAATCTCGAGCAGCGTCTCGCGGTTGACGATGCAGCAGTCCATAGACGCGTTGTCGCCGTACACGACGCCGGCGCTCACACCCGTCAGGCGGCCGTTCTCGTTAATCTCGAGCTTGGTCTCGTCATCAACGTTGCGCGTGGCCTTGCAGTACACAACGGTCATCTGGGCACCGGAGTTCTCGTGCGCCTCGATGATGGTGTTGAGGTCCATGTTAAAGATGATGTTGGTGCCCATCATCACAACATAGGGCTTGTCCGAGCGCTGGAACAGCGTCTTGTTGGAGATGATGTCGCGCAGCAGGAAGCGCATGCCGCCCTTGGTGGTGCCATACGCGTTGCCGGGCACCATGAACAGGCCGCCCTTCTTGCGATCCAGGCCCCAGTCCTTGCCCGAGCCCACGTGGTCGATCAGCGAGCGGTAGTTGCCCGGCATGACGACGCCGACGGTCTTAATGCCGGCATTCATCATGTTGGACAGCGGAAAGTCGATCAGGCGGTAGCGGCCCAAAAACGGAACGGACGCGATGGGGCGGTCCTTGAGCAGCACGCTGCCGTAGGTCGAAGAGTAGTTAGCGGTGATATAGCCGATGGCCTTGCGATTGATCATCGGATCATTCCCCCTTCCCGATAACGACGTCATTTCCAACGACGGCCGTATCCTTGGTGGTATCGACAGAGCCGAGCTTCACGCCCTCTTCGACCGTGGAGTTCTCGCCCAAAATAGCGCGGCAGATGTGTGCGCCGCTCTTAACGTGCGCACCCGGCAGCAACACGGAGTCCTCGACCACAGCGCGCTCCTCGATGATGACATCGGTCGAAAGGATCGAGTGGCGAGCGGTGCCGTAGATCTTGCAGCCGTTGGAGACCAGGCAGTCGTCCAGGCGGCCGTCCGGGCCAATGTAGTGCGGCGGACGCGTGGTGATGTTGGACATGATGGGGAAGTTCTTGTCAAACAGATCGAACTCGGGGTTGTTACCCAGCAGGTCCATCGAGGTCTCGTGGAAGCTGGCGATGGTGCCGACGTCCTTCCAAAAACCGTGGAACTCGTAGCTGTACAGGCGCTTGTTCTCGCCGAGCAGCTTGGGGATGATGTCCTTGCCAAAGTCGTGGCTCGAGCGCTGATCCAGGGCGTCCTCCTCGAGCGCCTCGATCAGCACGTCGGCCGAGAAGATGTAGATGCCCATGGACGCGAGGTTCGAATCGGGCTTCTCGGGCTTCTCGGTAAACTTGGTGATGCGGCCGTCCTCGGGGTCGGTGGTCAGGATGCCAAAGCGGCTGGCCTCCTCCCACGGCACGGGCATAACGCTCACCGTGAGGTCGGCGTTGTTCTCAATGTGCGTCTTGAGCATCTTGCGGTAGTCCATGCGATACAGGTGATCGCCCGAAAGAATCAGGACGTACTTGGGGTCGTTGGTCTTGATGTAGTCGAGGTTCTGCGTAATGGCGTCGGCCGTGCCCGCATACCAGGCGCCGCCGGTCTGCGTCTCGTACGGCGGCAGGATCGACACGCCACCGTCGCGGCTGTCCAGATCCCACGCCTCGCCAGAGCCCACATAGGCATGCAGCAGGTAGGGGCGATACTGCGTCAGAACGCCCACCGTGTCGATGCCCGAGTTGGAGCAGTTGGACAGAGAGAAGTCGATAATGCGAAACTTACCACCAAAGCTAACTGCCGGCTTGGCGATCTTTTGGGTAAGTGCCCCCAATCGGCTGCCCTGTCCTCCTGCGAGGAGCATCGCGATGCATTCTTTCTTACTCATCGATCTCTCCTTCTGTCATCGATGTTCCTAAACCCATTAGCGACGGGCGCGGCGCTCGGTCGCGCCCGTCGAGTAATGCCGTGCGGCAAAGGGGACTCGCGCGCCTTTACGCGTGCCAGATCTCGTCGCGGTACTCGCGAATGGTACGGTCGCTCGAGAACCAGCCGCTCGAGGCGGTGTTGAGCAGGGCCTTGCGGTTCCAGGTCTCCTGGTCACCGTAGCTGCCGGTGAGCTTTTCCCACGCATCCACGTAGCTGCGGAAGTCGGCCATGACCAGGTCGGGATCGTTGTTGTTCATAAGCTCGTTGTAGATGCTCTCGAAGTTGCCCGAAAGACCCGCAAAGGTGTTGTCCTTGAGCTCGTCCATCACGCGGCCCAGACGCTCGCGATCGTTGTTGAGCGTATCCCAAGCAAAGTAGCTGTTCGATGCCCACAGCTGCTCGACCTCGGGGGCGGTCAGGCCAAAGATGGCCTCGTTCTCGCGGCCGGCCAGGTCGGCGATCTCGATGTTGGCGCCGTCGAGGGTGCCCAGCGTAATGGCGCCGTTCATCATGAGCTTCATATTGGACGTGCCCGAGGCCTCCTTGCCGGCCGTGGAGATCTGTTCCGAGATCTCGGCGGCGGGGTAGATGAGCTGGGCGTTGCTCACACGGAAGTTGGGGATAAAGCAGACCTTCATGACCTCGTTGACGCGTGCATCATTGTTGATGACGTCGGCCACGGAGTTAATGAGGCGGATGGTCTCCTTGGCAAAGGTGTAGCTCGAGGCTGCCTTGCCGCTAAAGATGAAGGTCGTCGGCGTCACGTGGAAGTTGGGATCGGCGATGCGACGGTTGTAGATGTCCATCACCTTCATGATGTTCATGAGCTGGCGCTTGTAGGCATGGAAGCGCTTTACCTGAACGTCGAAGACGGTGTTGGGGTCAATGACCAGACCGGTCTCGGCCTTAACGTAGGCGGCCAGACGCTCCTTGTTGGTGCGCTTGGAGGCACCCACGGCCTTCAGGAACTCGGTGTCGTTCTGGAACTCTTTTAGTTTCTCCAGCTCAAAGGCGTCCTTGAGCCAGCCATCGCCAATGGCCTCGGTCACGAGCTTGGCATAGGTGGGGTTGGCCTCGGCAAAGAAGCGACGATGCGAGATGCCGTTGGTCTTGTTGTTGAACTTCTCGGGCGTCAGGGCATAGAAGTCCTTGAGCACGATGTTCTTGATGATGTCGGAGTGGATCTTGGCCACGCCGTTGACGCTGTGGCTGCAGATCACGGACAGGTTGGCCATGCGAATCTCGCCGTCCCACAGGATGGCGGTCTGGCGCAGGCGCTCCTGCCAGCCCTCCTGCGTGGTGTCGAACGACTCGTGCCAACGGCGACTGATCTCGTCGATGATCTGGTACACGCGGGGGAGGAGCTTGGAGAACGTGCCAATGGGCCACTTCTCCAGAGCCTCGGGCAGGATGGTGTGGTTGGTGTAGCTCACGACCTGAGTCACGATGTTCCATGCGTCGTCCCACTCGAGCTTCTTCTCGTCGATGAGGATACGCATAAGCTCGGGGCCGCACATGGCCGGGTGCGTGTCGTTGGTGTGGATGGCTACAAACTGCGGCAACAGCTCCCAGTTCGCGCCGTGCTCCTTCTCAAAGGTGTCGAGCAGGCTGTAGATGCCGGCCGAGACAAACAGGTACTCCTGCTTCAGGCGCAGCAGACGGCCGTGCTCGCCGGCGTCGTTGGGGTAGAGGATGGCGCTGATGGCCTCGGCCTCGGCGCGCTCGGCATCGGCCAGGGCATAGTCGCCACGGTTGAAGGCCTCCAGGTCAAAGTGCTCTTCGACCGGCTCGGCGGCCCAGACGCGCAGCTTGTTGACGGTCTCGCCGGCATAGCCCACCACGGGGATATCGTAAGGAACGGCCAGGATGTCCTGCGTATCCACCGTGCGGTAGAACGTGCGGCCGTCCTCCTCAAAGCCCTCAACGCGGCCACCAAACTTGATGGTCACGGCCTTGTCCTGACGACGGACCTCCCAGGGATAGCCGTGGGTGAGCCACTCGTCAGTGGTCTCGACCTGGCTGCCGTTGACAATCTCCTGCTTAAACAGGCCGTAGCGGTAGCGCATGCCGTTGCCGTAGCCGGCAATGCCTTCGGCTGCCATGGAATCCAGGAAGCACGCGGCCAGACGGCCCAGGCCACCGTTGCCCAGTGCCGGATCGGGCTCCTGGTTCTCGATGACGGACAGGTCAAAGCCCATGTCGTCGAGCGCCTCGGCGACCATGTCGCGCACGCCAAAGTTGAGCAGGTAGTTGTCGAGCAGGCGGCCAATCAAAAACTCGATCGAGAAGTAGTACACACGCTTCTTGCCCTCGGCGGTGACCCGGGCGTCGCTCTTGGTGGCAACGGTGCGCGCCTTCTCGGCCACGAGCTTGGCCAGGGCGTTAAAGCGGTCCAGGTCGCTGGCGGCCTCGACGCTCTTGCCGCTGATGCTCATGACGGCATCGCGATAGAGCTCGGTAAACTCCTGCTTGTTGTCGAAGATCTTATTCATACGTTCCTTTCCCCCGGGGACGGTTCCCCCGGAACGGTTATGACTTACATCCTACGCCCCGGCGGGGCGGGTAATTACAGCGGTAACGGCTTTGTTACGCATCCTTGCCAGATGCCTTAACGGCGCCTGTCTTGGCCTTGGGAGCAGCCTTTTTGGCGGTTGCCTTCTTGGCCGTGGCGGACTTGGTCGAAGCCTTGGCAGCGGGCTTAGCAGCCTTTGCCTTAGCCGGAGCCTTCTTAGCAGCCGCGGCCTTGGGCTTCACCGAGGACATGCGCTTCTTGGGCGCAGCCTTGGGCTCCTCAACCACCGGCGGCTTGTAGCTGCTGGGACCGCGGCGCTTAAGCACCACGCCTGCCAGGCCGGGAACCTTAATCTCAATGGAGTCCATCTGCCCATTCCAGGGATAGGGCTCACTCGAGCAGGTGTAGGGCTCCACGCCGGCATAGCCGCTGCCGCCAAACTCCGGACGGTCGGAGTCAAAGATGACCTCCCAGTCACCCTCGCGCGGCACGCCCACGCGGAAGCTCTCGTAGCTCGCCGGGTCAAAGTTGATCAGGATCACCAGGTCGTCATCGATGTCCTCGCCCTGACGCACAAAGCTCACGATGGACTGCTTGGAGTTGTCCGCGTCGATCCAGGTAAAGCCGTCGTCGGTGTAACCGCGCTCGTACAGAGCGGGCTCGGCGGTGTACAGGTGGTTGAGCGCCTTGATAAACGCCTGATGATGACGGTGGGTCTCATACTCCTCGGTCAGGAACCACTGGATGGACTCGTAGTAGCGCCACTCGATAAACTGGCCGATCTCGTTGCCCATAAAGTTGAGCTTGGCACCGGGGTGCGTCATCTGGTAGAAGGCAAGCGTGCGCAGGCCGGCAAACTGGCGCCACCAGTCGCCCGGCATGCGGCCGATAAGGGAGCACTTGCCGTGCACGACCTCGTCGTGGCTCAGCGGGCAAATGAAGTTCTCGGTAAAGGCATACATGATGGAGAACGTGAGCAGGCCGTGGTTGCCGGGGCGCCACGGAAAATCGGTCTGCATGTAGTGCAGGGTGTCGTTCATCCAGCCCATGTCCCACTTGTAATGGAAGCCCAGGCCGCCGTCCTGCGGCGGATAGGTTACGAGCGGCCACGCGGTGGACTCCTCGGCCATCATCATCACGTCGGGGTAGTGTGCCTCCACGGCGGAGTTGACCTGACGGATAAACGCGCTGGCGTCCAGGTCCTCCTCGGTACCGTACTTGTTGAACTTCTTTTGGCCGGGATCGTCAATGCCAAAGTTGAGGTACAGCATGCTGGACACGCCGTCCATGCGAATGCCATCCACGTGGAAGTTCTCGACCCAATACAGCACGTTAGAGACCAGGAAGGAGCGGACCTCGCCACGGGCGAAGTCGAACTTATGCGTGCCCCAGTTGGGGTGAATCTCGTGCTCAAACAGCATGTGGCCGTTAAAGGTGGCAAGGCCGTGGGCGTCGGCGCAAAAACCGCCGGGCACCCAGTCCATGATCACGCCGATGCCCGCCTCGTGGCATGCATCGATAAAGTGCATGAGCTGCTGCGGGTTGCCGTAGCGCGACGTGGCGGCGTAGTAACCGGTTGTCTGGTAGCCCCAGGAGCCATCGAAGGGATGCTCCATAAGCGGCATGACCTCGATATGCGTGTAGCCCATGTCGCGCACGTAATCCACGAGCTCCACCGACAGGTCGTCGTAGGTGTAGAACTCACCGCGCTGCGCGGGGAAGGGATCCATGGGACCGGGGTAGTTGCCGTACTCATCGGGCTCGCCCTGCGGCGCGTCACCGTGGCGCTTCCACGAGCCAATATGCACCTCGTAGATGTTCAGCGGCTGCGACATGTGGTTGTGGCCGGCGCGGCGCTTGAGCCATGCTGCGTCGTTCCACTTATAGCCGTCGAGGGCCCACAGCACGCTTGCCGTTCCCGGAGGGCACTCGGCCTTAAAAGCGTACGGATCGGCCTTGTAGAGCTTCTCGCCCTCGTTGGTCTCGATAAGGTATTTATAGAGCTGGCCCTGCTCGGCGCCAGGAATAAAGCCTTCCCAAATGGTGCTCGTATGCACGGGCACCAGCGGGTTGGCTTCCTCATCCCAGTCGTTAAATTCGCCAATGACATGGACTCTCTTTACGTCGGGCGCCCAAACGCAAAAGCGCCAGCCGCGCGTACGGTTCTGCGTGTCGGGGTGCGCGCCCATCTTTTCCCAGCTGCGCTCCCACGTACCGATGCCAAACAGATAGACATCGTCCTTAGAGAGCTCCGGTGCGTGCGGGGCGGCTTTACGGGTAGCGGGCTTTTTGGCCGTTGGCTTTAGCTTTGTATCGCTCACGTTTGATCCCATCATGACGCGGCAGCATGTTGCCTTGGTGACTAGATGCGAAAGGTCCAAGGCTGCACGAATCGAAGGGACGGCGATAGTTCTATGATTCATTCCACCTCGCGTGCTCGGTGGAACTTTCGGCACGAAATACGATAACACCTGTTCGTTACTTTTATGGAGAAAAGTGGATTTGCGGCGGCGTTTAATCGGTGAGCGCCATGTTTATACCACTGGCAGAATTGCGATGGTAAAACTCTTGACAGTTTTACCAAATAGAGTTTCTAGACTAGTAGATTAACGTTTGGTAAAACGTTTTTAGCAGGTTGTTTACCATTTGACATCGAAAGGTATGTTTATGTCCCAGACCGCCGCTCACAATGTCGCTTTTATTTTCGATTGCGACGGCACACTGGTTAATAGCACCCCCGTTTGGGCCTATGCCCAGCCCGAGTTATTGCACCGCCACGGTATTGACGTGACGGTCGACGATTTTGCCAAGTTTGAGCATTTGTCGCTCGAGGACGAGTGCCAGGCCTACCACGACACGTGGGGCATTGGTATGAATGGCGAGGAACTGTATCGCGAGCTGAGCAATATTCTGATTGATGGGTACTCCAAGGTGCCGCCGCGCGACGGCCTGCTTGCATTTTTGGAGCAGGCGAAGGAGGCCGGTATTGCCATGTGCGTTGCCACGTCCACGCCGGCCGAGCTGGTTAAGTCTGCGCTTGCGGGTGCCGGGCTCGATGCCTACATGGAGTTTGTGACCACCACGGGCGAGGCAGGACGCTCCAAACAGTTCCCCGATGTGTACGAGTTGGCGCTGCACCGCCTGGAGGAGCGCCATGGGCACAAGTTTGAGCGCACGTGGGTGTTTGAGGACGCCGTCTTTGGCCTTAAGAGCTCTGGCACCGCAGGCTTTAAACGCGTGGGTATCTATGACCCGCACGGCCGCATGAAGCGCGACGACGTACGCGCCAACTGCGATTTCTTTATCGACAGCTATAAGGACCTGGATCTGGATCACGTGCTGGCGTTTGAGGGATAGGCGAGGGCTGTGGTTTGTAAGGTATTAGTGGTCTGCGGCTCGCCCGTGGTAACGAGCGCGGATCTGTTGCGTAAGTTAGCAGGGGAGTGTGACCACGTTGTCGCCGTGGACCGCGGACTCGACGCGCTGCTGAGCGCCGGTCTGGGCTGCGACGTTTATGCGGGGGATGCCGACACGGTGAGCGATGCGGGCCGCGCGCTGGTCGATGCCGCCGAAGCCTTTGAGGTGGAGCGCCACGACCCCTACAAGGACTATACCGATCTGGCGCTGGCGCTCGATTCCGTCCGCCGTCGCTGGCCGGGTGCCGAAGTGGTTGCGACCTGCGCCACGGGTGGCCGTCCTGATATGGCGCTTTCCGTACTGGGGCTGCTCGCGGGCTACGAGGATGCCCCTGTCTGGATTGCCGAGGACAAGGTGGTCGCTCGCATCCTTCGCGCAGGCGAATCGTGGACCATCGAGGGCTCCGAAGGCAAGACGTTCTCCATAATCGCAATCGCCCCCAACACCGAGGCAAGCGAACACGGACTAGAGTGGGAACTAGATCACGCCCCGCTGGGCTTGTTGGCCGACACGGGCATTAGCAACGTCGTCAGGTCAACAGCCACGATCCAAGTCCACCAAGGCGTCGCAATCGGTTATTTGCTTGCGTGAGGGTTTTATCGGGACGGGGGTAAATTAGCTATTTTCTCCAAAGCTAAAATAGCTAATTTACCCC
>ERZ791915.2304-NODE-2304-length-12260-cov-5.023761_pt1 | contig 12260 bp, 6 predicted proteins | sample MGYA00510139_ERZ791915 | MGnify/ENA primary metagenome ERZ791915 (study PRJEB30046, sample SAMN00792117) | human gut metagenome | study: EMG produced TPA metagenomics assembly of the A metagenome-wide association study of gut microbiota in type 2... | reverse complement strand
ATGAAGGTCTACACCGTCACCTATCACCAGATCAGTGAGGGCGACCCGGCAGGCTCAGTGGATGTGGTGCTGGATGCGACCACCATCGGCCTGGGCATTCTGGATACCGGTACGCTGGACATCGTGGAGGGCGAAACGGCGGCATCCGTGCTGCTGCGCTTCCTGCAGGAGCGCGGTTATGAGCCGGATTACCAGGGGTCCACCACTATGAACTTCTATCTGCGCCGGATTAGCCGGGGCGACATTGCCTACCGTGCCAATGTCCCGGAGCATCTTTGGGAGCTGATCCTGCGGGACGGCATCACCACCAATGACAACTATGACCGGGACAGCATCGGGGAGTTTGACTATACCCAAGGCTCGGGCTGGATGTACTCCATCAACGGCACCCTGTATGAGGGTACCGGCATGAGTGGCTACAAGGTCCGCAACGGCATTACCATTTATGTGCGCTTCACCCTGTCCTACGGCAAGGACATCGGCGGCTACGATTCCACCGGAGGCGGCTACGGTTCACTGAGCAGCTACTGCGGCCTGTGGATCAACGGCGGCTACCAAGCCCTGGGCCACGACTTCGTGGAGACGGACCGTTTGGAACCCACCGAAACAGAGGATGGTTACATCCACTATCGCTGCTCCAAGTGCCATGAGGAGAAAACAGATATTCTCCCGGCCACCGGCGGCGGAACGGAGCCAATAGAGCCTGCCCCTACGGAGCCCGGTCCCCACGGAACCCGATCCCCACGGAACCGACGCCCACAGAGCCAACTTCCGAATAGGACCGGCTGATGCGGCGGAGGATGGGAAACGCTCTAACGGGACACGGGAACGGTAAAGTAGAAGGGCGTTGAAACGAACGATGGAGGATACTGCATGAAAAGTGCAACACGAATATTAGCGGCACTTCTTTGTGTGCTGCTTCTGCTTCCGACTTTGGCCCTTGCGGAAAGCGCTCCCTCGCTGAAAAAACAGATCGCACAGAGTGCGGAGGGAATGTCCGCTCTGGGCGGCAAGAAGGGTGAATTGCTGAAAGACCGGGAACTGTTTCCTGCAGGCGATTCCGTCTGCGATTGGCTGGCCATAGCTATGGCACTGTCCGGCACAAGGGAGAGCTATTCCGACTATTTGGCGGAACTGAAGGCCCATGTGGAGGACGCATACGCCAAAAACGGATGCCTGGACCGCAACAAGGCCACGGAATACCACCGGATTTCTTTAACGGTGCTGGCACTGGGGGGCAACCCCACCAACTTCGGCACGAAGCCCGACGGCTCGGCCATTGACCTGATCGCAGAGGGTACTTACAACTATGCCCGTGATCCGGGCGCTCAGGGCTTAAATGGCTGGATATGGGCGCTGCTGACCTTGGATGCCGAGGACACAGAGGTCCCGGCAGACGCCCTGTATTCCCGGGAGGACATGGTAAATGCCATTTCCGTTGCTCAGGAGCCGGACGGCGGCTTCGGCCTGATCCCCGGAAAATCGGATGTGGACATCACCGCTATGGCGGTGCAGGCCCTAGCTCCTTATCGGGACCAGATGGAGACCGAGATCGACGCAGCACTTTCCTATCTTTCCGGCCAGCTGACGGACACTTGCGGGTATATCGCCTACGGCGATGAAAACGCGGAAAGCACCGCCCAGGTCATCCTGGCCCTGTGTGCGCTGGGCATTGACCCGGAGACGGATAGCCGTTTTGTTAAGGGCGAGCACACCCTGCTGACGGAGCTTTCCCAGTTCCGAGAAGCGGACGGCACCTACCGCCATGTGCTGGAGGGGGCCGGCGACGGCCTGGCAACGGCCCAATCCGTCCTGGCCTTAGTGGCTGTGCAGCGTGTGCGGTCCGGGCAGCCGTGGGTGCTGCATTTTGACGGCACTCAAGCGCCCCGTGAGGCATTCGGCACAAACGGAATCATCATCTGCGCCGTGATTGGTGCGGTAGTCGTAATCGCCGCCGGTGCGATCTACATCATCGGCAGAAAGAGGAAAAAAGCATGAACAAGCTGACAGATCAAATTCAGGCAGAGGTCAACAAGGTCGTTTTGGGCAAGGGGGACATCGTCCGCAAGGTGCTGCTGGCCATCCTGGCACAGGGCCATGTGCTGCTGGAGGATGTCCCCGGCGTAGGCAAGACGACGCTGGCCAAGGCATTTTCCAAAACGCTAGGTCTGGACTCCAAGCGTGTCCAGTTCACCTCCGACACCCTGCCATCGGATATCATCGGGTTTTCCGTATTCGATAAGGCAGACGGCAAGCTGAAATATCAGTCTGGAGCCATTATGACCAATCTGTTGCTGGCGGACGAGATCAACCGTACCTCCAGCAAGACCCAATCCGCTCTGCTGGAGGCTATGGAGGAGCTGCAGGTCACCGTGGACGGCGTGACCCGGCCCCTGCCGAAGCCCTTTATCGTGCTGGCAACGGAAAACCCGGTGGGTTCTGCGGGTACGCAGATGCTGCCCGCATCCCAGCTGGATCGTTTCATGCTCCAACTGAGCATGGGCTATCCCAATCGGGCCAGCACGGCGGCACTGCTGAAGGATCGCCATCATGTGGACCCGCTCTCTGCCTGCCAGACAGTGACTTCCCCTGCCGAGCTGGAAAAGCTCATTGCAGAGGTCAGCAATATCCATGTGGCAGACCGAATTTATGACTATATTGCAGAGCTGGTGGATCTGACCCGCTCCAACGCCTATGTGACCCTGGGTGTCAGTCCCCGTGGCGCTTTGGCTGTGACCCGTGCGGCCAAGGCCAACGCCTACTTAGAGGGCCGGGACTATGTGATCCCTGACGATGTGTGCGCCGTGTTCCCGGATGTGTGCGTCCACCGTCTGATCCTCAACTCTAAGGCGCGGCTCCAGGACTATACAGCGGCACTGATCCTGCAAAATGTACTTACCTCCGTCCAGAAGCCGGATGTCCGGGAATTTTCCAGCAAATGAGAAAAACGATCTTAGGCAGCGCCCTGTGTTATCTGATCCTGCTGCTGGCGTTGGCGGCGCTGCTTCTTACAAGCGGCTCCTTCTGGGCGCTGGCCGGACTCTGCTTGCTGCTCCTGCTGCCCCTGGCCTCCTGGGCGGTCAATTTCTATGTCCGCAGGCACCTGCAGGCGGACATTCTGACCCCGGCCACAGCGGCAAAACGCACGGCAGTCAGCTGCCGGGTGCGTATCCGCAACGGAGCGTTTCTGCCCGTAATGCGCTATGGCTGTCAGGTCTCTATCCGCAATGATCTCACTGAGGAAGACCAGACAGTGACGCTGACCGGCAGCATCGGAGCCAAGGGCGAAAGCAGCCAAACCATCCTGCTGCAAAGCAGCTTCTGCGGCAGAGTGTATGTGCAGATCAGCCGGTTTACCCTGCTGGACTATCTGGGCCTGCTTCCCATGAAGGCCCTCGTGAAAGCGGATGCCCGTCTGACCATCCTCCCGGACCTGTATCCAATGGAGGCGGACATGACCGCCCGACCGGCCTATGCCGACGACGGCGCTTCCAATCGACGGGGTGAGGACCGCAGCGAGGTGTACCAGCTCCGGGAGTATCGCCCCGGCGATGACATCCGGCAAATTCACTGGAAGCTGTCCTCCAAGTTAGATGAGCTGATTCTGAAAGAGGCCAGCCAGCCGGAGAGCCGTTCCCTTTTGGTATTCTGGGATAAGCGCACCGGCGGTAACCCCCAGCAGATGGACGCACTGGCGGAGGTCGTGTCCTCCGCAGGCATGGCACTGCTGCAAAGTGGTGTACCCTATACCCTGTGCTGGACGGACCGGGACGATCTGCAGGTCCAGGACATTTCAGAGGAAAACCAGCTTTTGCAGGCTATCCCGGCTCTGGTAAAGACCAGGGGCAGCGCTGAGTGCCACCTGCCCAAAACTGACGGTTACAGCCGAATTCTCTGTTTCGGCACAGCGCCGGAAGAACAGCTGCTCACGGACGGACGGGTGCATTTCATCCTCTGTACCGAAGAACAGTACCCCGGTGCGACCACCTTTGCCCCGCAGAATTATTCCGAGGCCATGCAGCGACTGGAGGTTTAACCCATCATGCGAAAAAATGAAAATGGACTCCAGTGGATTGTCACCGAAACGGCACAGAAAAAGCTGCACTTTCCCTGGGGCGCTTGGGTGGTCTGTGCCGTTCTGACGGTGGGCTTCTGCTTGCTTTTAACCGCTGCATTTCCCTCTGTTCCCTACCCATGGTGGGCTATGACAGCAGCTGCGATTTTGGTGCAGGCGGCGTTGCTGATAGTATACCAAACCAGAATCGGGAACTGGCTCGTTCCAGCGGGCATCGGCGTGTTGCTTCTTCTGAGCTTGGCACTGAACAAGTTTGCCCTACCCGGTTTTGGAACACTGACAAATGATTTCCTGACCCTGCTGACGAAAAAGACCGGGAAGATCTACCTGGACCTTGCGGCAGCGGATGCCCAATTTCTGCCTCTGGCGGTAACGGTTCTGCTACTGGCGGTGTCGCTGCTTCTCAGCCGCAGCGCATGGAGCGGACGGATGCTGCTGGCCTTGCCGATTCTGCTGCCCTGCTATGCAGCCCTGTTGCTGGGCTTGTTTCCCATAGGCATCGGCGGTGGGCTGCTGATTATTGGCACGGTGCTGCTGATGGTGCAGCACACGGCAGAGGGAGAAGCCCTTGCAGGCGTTCCGGCGCAGCTGATCTTGCCGGTCCTGTGTGCAGCGCTGTGTCTGCTGATTGGCCTGTCCTGCCAAGACAAGCTGAATACAGACATGGTCGAGACGATGCAAACCCAGCTTCACCAGCGGCACTACGACAGCGATACCAATTCCATGCCGGAAGGAAACCTCAAGAACTTACCCGCCTGGAATAAAAGCGACACCCCGGCGCTGGAAGTCACAATGGAGCAGCCGGAAAAGGTGTATCTGCGTGGGCAGGTCTACGACACCTACACCGGCACCGGCTGGAAAGCAGCCGATACCGAAGAAACCGCCCAATATGAGGACCTTTTCTATTGGCTCCATGAGGCGGGTTTCTACGGCCAGAGTCAAATTGCACTGGCGGATGGCTATACGGAGACGGCCACACCGCTGTCCATGACTATACGAAATCTCTCCGCCTGTTCCGCCCACGGCTACTACCCCTACGCCGTCTACGGCAGCGAAACGCTGGCAGCGGACCGCATCGGGGACACGAATCTGCCCCCGGCAGAGAGCCTGTATTATCTGAAAGGCAGCGTCCCGGACTGGTATCAGATCCAGCGGAACCTCTCCACAGCCCAGGGCCGGGAAAACATCGAGACCTATCTATCCAAGGAGCAGGCCTATGCCGACTATCTCCGGGCCGTGGACCTGCAAATGACCCAGGACAGCTGGGCCGTCCTCCAGCGGCAATTGAAGCTGGACACCCAGACCCGGACCATCAGCGACATCCGCACCATCATCTTTGACTATCTACGGGAAGCCATGACCTACGATGAGACTGCCCGGACCATGAACGGCAGCGGCGATTTCCTGCAATATACGCTGGAGCGCAGCGGACACGGCTACAGCGTCCATTACGCCACGGCAGCGGTGCTGATGCTGCGCTACATGGGCGTTCCGGCCCGCTATGTGGAGGGGTATTACCTCTCGGCAGAGGATGCCACCCGCTACAAGGCCGGTGAGACCATTACCCTGACGGAAGAAAACGCCCACGCCTGGGCGGAATACTATGTCAGCGGTGTCGGCTTTGTGCCGTTCGAGGTGACTCCCGGCTACATAGACGACGAGGAACTGTCCCTGGGCGGCGACAGCCCGGATGAGAATACCTATGAGAACAACACCCAGCAATTTGTAGAGGTGGAGCAGCCAGAGGAGATCAACGAGCACAAGCAGGACCGATTTACCTTCTCACTGAATGCCCACTACCTACTGCTTCTTCCCTTGCTGCTGATCTTGCTGCTGGCCGGGTGCATTTTCCATCGCCGCAGGGTGTTTCGGAAGAAGATGGCCGCTATCGACGCCGCAAACGACCGGGAGGCCATTGCCATGCGCTATGGCTATGCCGTTTGCCTGCTGCGCCACAGTGCGGTGCAGTTCCCGGAGGATGCTGCGGAGGCCGCAGAACGGAATCAAAAGGCGCTGTTCAGCACCCAGGAGATGACCCCGGAGCAGCGCAAGCAGGTTGACTCATTTGCCGTGCGTGTACTGGATGCCTGCAAGGGCAGCTGGACAACCTGGGAGAAAATACGGTACCGGCTATGGAACTGCCTGTATTGAAAAAAAGGAGGAAGGAAAATGCACAAAAGAGTAATGGCTCTGCTGCTGAGTCTGGTGCTTCTGCTCTCTGCCGCCATGCCGGTCACGGCGATGGCCGCAGAGGGGTACGCCGGTAGCTTTGTGCTTGTGGCTATGAACGCCAACAGCACCATCGTGGAGCCGACCCGTATCCAGTATAAATCTGGGCAAACCATTCAACAGGCGCTGGCGGATTCAGATATTGACTTTGTCGGCCTGGAAAACGGATTCGTCTATGAGATCAACGGCGTTTCCGCCAATTACCTACTCTATTATGACAAGGGTGGCTATAAGCTGGACGCTCCGGCTTCTTCCGTCAAGGCCCTTTGCTTCCATGTATCTTCGACTTATTCGGACGCAGCTATCCAGCTGATTATCCAAATGGCGGATTACCTGGACATGACCAACCATGTGCAGAATTATCCGGCAGCGGCCAATGCCTACGCAACGGCGCTGAAGGGCCTGCGGACGGCAACTGCCGACTCGGCTGGACCATTGCTGAAAAACCTGAAAGACGCCATTGCCGAATATGCGGCCCTTCTGGACGGGACCAAATACACCGTCTCCGCCACAGCAACCCAAAACGGCAATGCGGTGGAGGCACCGATCCTCTCCCTTACGGATGTCTATGGCAATGTTACCACCGGCACCGGCAGCGTCCAGGTCATCGCCGGTGACTATAAGTTCCGTGTGTCCGACGGCGGATATAACCGCACAGAGGGAACGCTGACGGTTTCCGCCGACGCCCAGGTCTCTGCGACCCTGCCCTACGGCGAGTGGTTCGGCAATATCCGGCTGCTGGATGTCGATCAGGAACCCTACCGCACTGCACAAAACCGTGAAAACCACACGGCGCAGTATTGGATCGAGGATACAGCCAATGCTCTGAGCAGCGTGTATCTGAATGCGGCGATGGGCAATGTCCCGAATACCAAGACCACCAAGCTCCGCACCATCTATACCGGCACCAACGGCAAGGATATGTCGGGCATATCCCGCAGCTGGAACAGCACAGCCACATCCCTTACTTATCTGCTGACCTCTGGCATGGAGGGCAAGACCTTCGCGCTGGAAGCACAGTATACAGGCTCGGACGGCTACACGCAGATTCAGTCCTACGATGTCACCGTGACCCGTGTGCCCACGCTGAAGGCTCTGGCAGCCACGGCGGAGGGGACCAAGCTGCCCCTGGAGTTTGCGCCCAACACCCGGGAGTACAGCCTAAAAACCGTGTCCTCCACTGTGGATATTGACGCCGCATCATTTGGTGAGGATTATACCGTCACCGGAACCGGGGCGGTGCAGCTGACCGGAGACACGCAGGATCACATGATTCAGGTAGCAGCGCCCAACGGGGAGCAGAGCACCTATACCCTCCACATTCAGAAGGTAGCTTCCGTACCGGTGACGCTGGCTGTGCCTTCCGGAACAACGGTGCAGGTGATCAATGGAGCAGGCTCCGAGATTGCCCCGGTGGACGGGATCTATCACCTGGTCCCCGGCGAGAGCTATACCTGCATCGCCACGAAGAACACCTGGTATCATACGCAGATCACCTTCACGGCCTCCAGCGGACTGAATGTGTCCGTCCCGGAGCCTGTCACCACCGACTGGCTGACCGATCTGGCATTCTACAACGGCACCTATGCTTCCAGCCGGATCGCCTACGCCGCCGACAAGACCTTCACGGTGGCAGACCACACCTACAACTATACGGTGTCCGACTGCAACAGCTCCGTTGCCATGCAGGCCACGGCAACCGGAACCGTGACGGCGCTGTATCGGACCCAAAGCACCGTGCCGGAGATTCATAATCTCGCACGGATGGAGACGATCACAACGCCTGTCAGCAAAACGGGTCTTGCTCAGAGCCTGACCTACGCCGTGGCCAAGGCCGGTTACGGCCAGACGGTGACGATCCGCATTTCCAAGACAGAAAACGGCACTACCTACTATCAGGACTACGATATTCAGCTGCTGCGGCAGCTGCACCTGTCCAGCCTGACTATTGCCACAAAGGATGAGACACTGCCCTTTGTAACTCCAAAGGGCGCAACGGCCCGCTTTGATCGAGATACCACGGATTATTATGTTAAGGTAGACCGGGAGACCGCCGCTCTCTACCTCTCCGGCACCTATCCCAACAGCAGCACAGACACCGCCTGCTGCGGCGGGTACTATGCCAAGGTCAACGGCGTACGCTATGATACGCTGGCCGGCGCGGAAGCGGTCCTGAACACAGACCTTTATAATGAGGATATTTCGGTACAGGTCTGCCACGCAGATACCGGCAGCATTGAGCTGACCTATACCGTCCATGTTCAGAAAAGTGACCCCATCCAACTGACCATCCAGACGACCCCGGCGGATGCCACGGTGTTCCTGACCAACGATCTGAACGGCAAGCGCATCGTGGAGAAAAACGGCACCTATAGCCTGACCCCCGGTGCCAGCTATTCCTACACTACCACCTGCGCCGGGTACATCGGTCAAACGGTGGAGCACTATACCGCCCCCGACAAGGACGGTACACTGACCATTACGCTAAAGAAGGCTCCAGCCAACGACAAGCTCATCAATTTCGATTCTGCGTGGCCCCACTTACGCCAAAACAATGAGAATAACGGTGTGGTGGACTACAAGACGCCGGTCTACGCCAAGGATGCCGAGTTGTACTGGGCTACCTCCATTGGATCCGGCTACGATGTGAACGCCTGCGGCTGCCCCATTTTGGTGGACGGTGCCATCTACACCTACTCCGGCTCCCGCATTTACAAGGTGGATGCTATCTCCGGCGAAATTCTCATTGATAAGCCCATGGATCACAACTCCAGCTTCGCCATCAACCCGCCCACCTACGCCAACGGCATGATTTTCGTGGGCCTGTCTGACGGCACGATCCAGGCGTTCGACGCCAATACCCTGGACTCCCTGTGGATCTATCGGGACTCCATCGGCGGTCAGCCCAACAGCTCTATTGTCTATCACGATGGCTACATCTACACCGGTTTTTGGGTGGGCGAGATCAACGAGGCCCACTATGTGTGCCTGAGCGCCACCGACGAGGACCCCACGCAGACGATGGAAGAAAAGCTCCCCACTTGGTACTACACCAGCAAGGGCGGCTTCTATTGGGCCGGTGCCTATGTGTGCGACGACTTCCTGCTGATCGGCACGGATGACGGCGCTTCCGGCTACACCACCGGCAAGCCCAGTCTGCTGTCCTTTAACCCCAAGACCGGCGAACTGCTGTCCTCCTACAAGATGAATGTGACCGGCGACATCCGCAGCTCTATCACCCATTACAACGGCAAGTATTACTTCACCAGCAAGGGCGGCTACTTCTACGAGGCCACTGTGGACGAAAAGGGTACCATTGAGGATGTCCGCACCTTGAAGCTCTACAACTATGCGGACGATCCCGCCAATCCCGCCATGTCCACCTGCACACCCACCATTTACAATGGGCGGGCCTATATCGGCATCTCCGGCACGGCACAGTTCGGCGCATACAGTGGCCATAACCTTACGGTCATCGACATCCCCAACTGGGAGATTGCCTATACGGTACGCACCCACGGCTATCCCCAGACCAGCGGTGTTCTGACCACTGCCTATATGGAGGAGACAGGCTGCGTCTATGTGTATTTCTTCGATAACTTCACCCCCGGCAAGCTCCGGGTGCTGGAGGACAAGCCCGGTCAGACCGAGGTTTCTCTGAAAACCATGGAGACCTATACCGCCAGCGGAAAAACGGAGACCTATACGACGCCCTACAACATCTTCACCCCCAGCGGCGCACAGGCGCAGTATGCCATTTGCAGCCCCATCATGGATGAGTACGGCACCATCTACTTTAAAAACGACTCCGCCTACCTGATGGCCGTGGGCAGCACCATTGAACGCATCGAGGTCACGAAGCTGCCGGACAAGACGACCTACAATGTAAAAGATACCTTCGACCCCACCGGTATGCAGGTAACGGCCTACTACGCCAACGGCATGACCCGCGATGTGACAAAGTATGTCACCTGGTCCGATAAGCCGCTGAAGGCCAGTGATACCGACTTCCAGATCACCTTCCCCTACGCCATGTACCAAAACCGAGAAAACAGCGACACCCTGGAGATGGAATACGGCGTCCACTGCGATAAGCCCATGACTACCCTGACCCTGACCATTGCAGATCAGAGTGCAGTCAAATATGGAGATGTAAATGCAGATGGCATCATTGATGTCTCCGATGCCATGCTGATCTGCCAAATCTATCTGGGCAATGTTACCCCGACAGATACGCAGAAAAAAGCCGCCGATGTAAACGGCGACGGCACCATGGATGTCTCCGACGCCATGATGGCCTGCCAGTATTACCTGGGCAACATTACAAAGTTCCCGGTGGAACAATAAATCATAGTGGTAGACGGAAATAACCCGGATATGAAATGACCTCCCCAGCTTGACCCTGTCGCAAGCAGGGGAGGCCATTTCTATAATCACAGAAGAATTGATAAAATGGGGTGGATGTATGGCTGAGGCTAAGAGCAGACTCTTATATATTTTGCAATATCTTTGGCTAAAAACAGATGCCGAGCATTATGCCACGACCGGGGATATCCTTACATACTTGCGGGAGAATGATATTCGCTGCGACCGGAAGACTATACCCGGGGATATTCAGAAGCTCTGTGACATTGGCATTGACATTGAGGAGGAGCGTAGCCGGGAAAATCGCTATTCTTTGAGCAGTCATCTGCTTACGCTGCCGGAATTGAAGCTACTTATCGATGCCGTGGAATCCTCTAAGTTTATTACAGCCAAGAAAAGCGCTGAGCTTATCGAAAAGCTCTCCCGGATGAGCAGCATATACCAGGCTGCGGAGTTAAAAAGCAATCTGTATGTCTCCGAACGGGTCAAGTCGTTCAATGAGCAGATATACTATCTGGTAGATAACATCAATACGGCCATCAACCATGGAAAACAAATCTCATTTCGCTACTTCCATTTCGATCAGCATCGCAAGGAAGTCCCCAATAATGGCGGCAAACGCTACCACTTTTCTCCATACTTTCTGGTATGGAATGAAGATCATTATTACGCCGTAGGATACAGCGAGAAGCATCAGAAAATCGGCACTTTCCGTGTAGACCGAATGAAAGAAGTCAATATTTTAACGGCTGATGCAGTTGAGAAGCCCGCTGATTTCAATCTGCCGGAATTTACTCGTCAGGTATTTGATATGTATGACGGTTCTACGGAAACGGTCACCCTGCTTTGCAAAAACGATATGATGAACTATATCATTGACCGATTTGGAGACGATGTAGAGACAGCACCGTTAGACTATGCCCATTTTAAGGCAGTAGCCAAGGTGTCCGTCAGCCAAACCTTTTTGGGCTGGGTATTCCAGTTCAATGGGGATATTAAGATAATAGGTCCGGTTACGGTTGTGGATAGATATAAAATGATGCTGGCAAACGCTCTGGGCAGCTAAAAGCTCAAACACCTGTACCTCTAAAACGATTTATATCCAGCGTGAAACATAAGAGCAGTCCCATATCCACTCAGGCAGAAGCATTGGCGCAGGAAAGGATATAATGGAAGCGCCCCGCATCCCTTTTAGGGAACGGAGCGCTTCCATTGCCGTTCTGGTATTTCACAGTTTGAATTTATCCACAGAAATATCGATAAACCCAATCGGTTCGTCTTGCAGGAACATGGGTCCCGTCAAGATTTATGCGCAAATTTGTTTGCAGACTCCGGCTGAGTGAAGTCAGCCGGCAATAGAGGCGTCATCCAGAGCCGCCTCCAAGTGCTTCATATTCATGTATTTCTTGCAGCCCCACTGGGTACCTGCCACATGGCGAAGGCGGGCACAGACCAGCATCAGGGCGGAGTTGCCGTCAGGGAATGTCCCCACCACGCGGGTTCTGCGGCGGATCTCCCGATTCAGCCGCTCGATCGCGTTGTTGGTGCGGATGCGCGTCCAGTGCTCGCTGGGAAAATCGCAGTAGGTCAG
>ERZ791915.2301-NODE-2301-length-12267-cov-3.813626_pt1 | contig 12267 bp, 10 predicted proteins | sample MGYA00510139_ERZ791915 | MGnify/ENA primary metagenome ERZ791915 (study PRJEB30046, sample SAMN00792117) | human gut metagenome | study: EMG produced TPA metagenomics assembly of the A metagenome-wide association study of gut microbiota in type 2... | reverse complement strand
CTGCGACGTGATCGTCGCCAACCGCTGGAGCGACGAGCTCGCGGACGTGGCGGACAAGGTCTATACACGCGACCTGTTCAAACGAGACTAGGTGGTATGAATGGCAAATAAAAAAGTCTTCGTCACCGGAGCCGCCGGTTTCATCGGAGCGTTCCTCGTCAAGAAGCTGCTCGAGGAAACCGATTACGTGATTGTCGGACTCGACAATCTCAACAGCTACTATGACCCCGGCATCAAGGACGCGCGCCTTCGCATGTTGGCCGAGGCCGACCCTGAGAGCCGCTTTACTTTCGTGCGTGGCGACTTGTGCGATGCCGCCCTCATCGAGCGCCTGTTCGCTGAGAACTGCTTTGACGTCGTGGTGAACCTCGCCGCCCAGGCGGGCGTGCGTTACTCTATCGAGAACCCGCGCGCCTACCTGGAGAGCAACCTCGTCGGCTTCTTCAACGTGCTCGAGGCTTGCCGCCACCACCCGGTGAAGCACTTGGTCTATGCGAGCTCCAGCTCCGTTTACGGCGGCAACAAGAAGGTGCCGTTCTCCGAGGAGGACCGCGTTGACTCTCCGGTGTCATTGTACGCCGCCACCAAAAAGTCCAACGAGCTCATGGCCGCCGCCTACTCCAAGCTCTACTCCATCCCGGCCACCGGCCTGCGCTTCTTCACGGTTTACGGCCCCATGGGCAGGCCCGACATGGCCTACTTCGGCTTCACGGAGAAGCTGCGCCGCGGGGAGACCATCAAGATTTTCAACATGGGCGACTGCCGCCGCGACTTCACCTACGTCGACGACATCGTCGAGGGCGTCAGGCGCGTCATGGACGCCGCCCCCGAGGTGAAGATGGGCGAGGACGGGCTACCCCTCGCCGCGCACCGCGTCTACAACATCGGCAACTCTCATCCCGAGAACCTGCTCGACTTCGTCGACACGCTGCAGCGCGTGCTGGTGGAGGAGGGCGTGCTTCCCACCGATTACGACTTTGAGGCCCACAAGCAGCTCGTGCCGATGCAGCCCGGCGACGTGCCCGTCACCTACGCCGACACCACGGCGCTCCAGCGCGACCTGGGCTACAAGCCCGCGACGCCGCTCGAGGACGGCCTGAGGGCCTTCGCCAAGTGGTATAAGCGCTATTACGGGGGCTGTTGCTAGCGTGCGAATCGCAATGATTGGGCATAAGCGGTTTGGCTCTCGCGAAGGTGGGGTCGAAGTCGTTGTCACGGAACTGGCGCGTCGTATGGCTGCTCTTGGGCATGAGGTTACATGTTACGATCGCTCCGGCTCCGACGTAATGACCGGCGAGGCGACATCCCTTTCCGAGCGCATCGCTGACGGTGTTCGTATTGTGCCGGTAAAGACAATTGATAAGAAGGGCCTTGCTGCACTTTCTTCGTCCTATTTTGCGACTCGACAGGCGATTAAGGACCGTCCTGACGTGATTCATTACCACGCCGAAGGGCCCTGTGTTCCACTGCCCCTTGCCCGTCGGGCAGGAATTCGCACCGTTGCAACGATCCACGGTCTTGACTGGCAGAGGGCCAAGTGGGGACGACTTGCTAGCACTTGTATCAAGATGGGCGAGAAGGCGGCTGCAACCCAATCGAATGAGCTGATTGTCCTGTCGTCGTCTGCGGAGGGCTACTTCAAGCAGGAATACGGTCGTGAGGCCACTCTCATACACAATGGAGTGGAAATCCGTGAGCGTATTGATGCCAGTTTAATCGCTGAGCGTTGGGGCCTATCTCGTGGCGACTACATCTTGTATCTTGGCCGACTGGTGCCCGAGAAGCGCGGTGATTTGCTCGTTGATGCTTTCCGTCGGCTCGATACCGATAAGCGCTTGGTCATTGCTGGCGGAGGTTCTGACACCGATGCATTTGAGATTGAGCTTAGAAAGCGGGCTGGTTCTGACCCGCGCGTTATTTTTACCGGATTCGTCACGGGTGACCTTCTCGCCGAGCTCTATTCGAATGCATATGTCTACGTGCTCCCTTCCGATGTGGAAGGTATGCCACTTTCTCTTATGGAAGCCATGTCCTACGGTACATGTTGCGTTACGAGCGATGTGCCCGAATGCGCTGACGTTCTTGGAAGCGCCGGCGCAACTTTTGCCAAAGGCAACGTTTCTGAGCTTACTCGCGTCCTTCGCGGCCTTCTGGATAATCCGGAAAGGGCCAACAAGCTCGGCGAGAGTGCTCGCGAGCGCGTGAGAAATAACTATGACTGGGATTCCGTCGTCGAACGGACCCTCGAGCTTTATCAAGGAGAGGCCCGATGAAGATAATCTTGGCGAATTATCGCTACTATGTCTCGGGCGGTCCCGAGATTTATATGTTCAACGTTAAGCGCCTTCTCGAAGACGCCGGGCATACTGTTATTCCGTTTTCGGTCCGCAGCCCGCTCAATGAGGGTACGCCATATTCTCGCTATTTTCCCCATGGGAAGAGCGAGTCGGGTGACGCCTACTTTAACAGCGTTAAAAAGACTCCGAAGAACGTCGCTCGTTTGCTCTCCTGCGCTTTCTATAACCGCGAGGCATATAAGAATCTCCGCCGTCTCATTCAGGACGAGAGGCCGGACGTCGTTTACGTTCTGCAGCAGATTAACGCGCTTTCTCCCAGCATCTTCAAAGCGTGTCACGATGAAGGCGTAAGGGTTGTCCACAGGCTTTCGGATTTCAATATCATGTGCCCCCGTTCCGATTTCCTTTGCAACGGGGAGGTTTGTACTGCTTGTATCAACGGTGATTACTCCAAGGCTGTCGATATGTCCTGCTGCCATGGCTCGAGGGCCACAACTGCAGTACGCATCGCGTCGATGAAATTCCACCGCTGCAAGCGCCTGTTTGATTATGTGGATGCATTCGTCTGCCCCTCCGCGTTCACGGCGTCCCTTCTCAAGAAGTCCGGTGTACCAGGGGAGAAGATTAATGTTGTTCCGACGTTTACTACGGCTCCTTCTCGGCCTGAGGTCTGTCCTGCCGCGGGAAAGTACGCACTCTATCTTGGTAGGATCAGTCCCGAAAAGGGCGTTGATCTAACCGTAGATGCCGCCATGCGCAACAGCGGTGTTAGGCTCAAGATCACTGGTCGTACCGACGACGAGTACTCTGCATCAATTAAAACGGCTGTAGAAGAGGCCGGCATATCGGACCGCGTAGATTTCGTAGGCTTCGTTAAGGGCGAGGAGAAGGAGCGCCTCATTGACGGCGCCGCTTGCGTTCTCTGCCCATCGACTTGGTTTGAGAACATGCCCAACACCGTGCTAGAGGCCTACGCACATGGCAAGCCGGTTGTCGTTTTCGATATCGGCTGCATGCCGGAGTTGGTGGAGAACGGGGAGACTGGGTCCGTGCTTCCCCTGGGCGATGTTGGTGCCCTTTCGAAAACCATCGCCTTTTACCTGGAGAATCCGGATGAAGCCAGACGTCAGGGTATGAATGGTCGTAATGCCGTGCTAATGAAATATACACCGCAGAACCATCTCGAAAAGCTTGAAGCGATTCTTGATCCTGCATGCGCCAAGAAAGAGGACTAATCCACATGGCCGAAAAGAAACTCAACGGTACCGTCATCGTCACCTACCGCTGCAACGCGCGCTGCACCATGTGCAACCGCTACAAGGCTCCGAGCCGCCCGGAGGAGGAGCTCTCCATCGAGACCATCAAGAAGCTCCCCAAGATGTACTTCACCAACATCACCGGCGGCGAGCCCTTCATCCGCCAGGACCTCAAGGACATCGTGCGCGAGCTCTACAAGAAGTCCGATCGCATCGTCATCTCCACCAACGGCTTCTTCACAGACCGCATCATCGACTTGTGCGAGGAGTTCCCCAACGTCGGCATCCGCATCTCCATCGAGGGCCTGCAGCAGACCAACGACAAGATCCGCGGCCTGGATAACGGCTACAACCGCGGCTACGCCACGCTCAAGAAGCTCGTCGAGCTCAAGCACCCCGACGTGGGCTTCGGCATGACGGTGCAGGACCTCAACGCGCCCGACCTGGTGCCCCTCTACAAGATCTCCGACGAGCTGGGCATGGAGTTCGCCACGGCGTCGCTGCACAACAGCTTCTACTTCGTCGAGGCCAAGAACATCATCCACGACCGACCCATGGTGGCGAAGAACTTCGAGGACCTGGTCAACGAGCTGCTCAGGTCCAACAGCCCCAAGAAGTGGTTCCGCGCCTACTTCAACCACGGCCTGATCAACTACATCTACGGCCAGCCGCGCCTGCTGCCCTGCGACATGGCGTTTGACACCTTCTTCATCGACCCCTACGGCGACGTCATGCCCTGCAACGGCACCAAGGACAAGGAGGTAATGGGCAACCTCAACGAGGAGTCCTGGGACGAGCTCTGGAACTCCGACCAGGCCGAGAAGGTCCGCGCGAAGGTCCGCCACTGCGACCGCAACTGCTGGATGATCGGCTCGGTGAGCCCGGCCATGCACAAGTACATCTGGAAGCCCGGCTGGTGGGTACTCAAGCACAAGGTGAAGGCGCTGTTCACCAAGAGGCCCTACGACATGCACGAGCTCAAGATCGTTCGCGACTACGAGGAGGGCCGCGTGACCAAGGAGCAGCTCGACGCCTGCTCGACTTGTGACCTGTGCGCAAAGATCAACGATGGCCTGTCCGAGGCGTCGAAGGCCGATGCGCACGTGTATGAGACACATGAGGCAATGTAGCCTATTTCCTTGATTGGTATTAACTTAAATGGTTTTATTTCAACCTTTAGATGCCGCTTTATACGTCGAGCTCTATATTATCGTTGCCTTTGTATTGCTAATGAAGTCGAGATTGAGGCTTAGCTCTCCAGCCTTTATCTTCATGGCCTTTTATACGCTGCAAATGGGGCTTGGACCAATCTTCGAAATCGTCTCTGGTCGTGGCCTTCCAAGTCTTGTGAGTCCTTTCATTGATGTTTTATGGCCTCTTGCGGTCTACGTTCTCGGCTATTGCATTGCTGATGTTTTTCATCTGCCTAAGCGAAAAAAGAGCAAGTCCTCTCCGCCTATTTACATTGGGACGGATACTTTATGGTGGGCTTATGCAATTTGCATTTTAGCTGGCTTGGTTTATGTTTTAAAAACAGGCTTGAATCCATTTTCGGATTCCTTTAACGATGACCGTATCGCAAGTCAAAGCGGTATGGGTATTTTTACATACCTTAACGGTGCGCTCATTGTTATTTTGCCGTTGCTTTTTGAACGGGTATTGGATAACCAACTTGGCAAAAAAAAATTTTTCGGTGCTTTATTTGTTGCATTGATGATATTTGTTTTACGTGGGTCGCGCGGTCTTTGCATGACGCCGTTATTCCTAATGGGAATGCTCATCGATATTCGAAAGCCAATAAAGTGGAAAACTATTGTTCGTTTCGGTTTAGTCTGTCTTGTCGTAGTTTCCGTTATGGGCTCAATGAGGTCAGGAAATGGGTCTACTTTTATAGATTCAATTATAAATACGACCTGCAATCACGTAGAGAATTTGAACAGAGTTTATGGAGCGTTTAAGTATTCAGACAATTATCAGTATGGATCGACATTTTTCTTTAACTACAACATCATCCTACCTGGTGAAGGATTAGATTACACGATGTGGCTTAAAGATTTGGTTGGCGCTACATTTTCTGGCGGAGGTATGACCCCCTCCATTGTTGGAGATTTTTATATTAATTTTGGTTATGTCGGCGTTTATATTGGCATGTTCTTGCTCGGGTTTATTTCGTTCAGGCTAGAGGTTGCCGCTAGGAACGGCTCCATCAATAGGGTCTTTTTCGTATATCTTTGTTGGGAATGCGCAACCGTTGTGGGTGGCGGAATTTCAAATGGCATGCTTGTGTTAACGACCAATACTCTTATGTATCTAGGGTTGAAGTTTATTTCTAGTCGCAATGGCCAGGCTATGACGAACGATGGTGCGGCTATCCAGCACACCCCATATAGTGGATGTGAATCTGGGATATACAAGAACCGAACAACCTTGTTTGAGCTTTGATTTTCCAATCTCCAATCCTTTGGTCGTTGTTGATTTAATTATGAGGTAATTATGAGTTCAGTTTATAAAATCGAGCAATATATAAAGCATCCATTAAGGACGTATTCTCTTATTTCGCGTTTTGGTTTAACGAGATTCGTTCCAGATGAACTGCACCTCCGCATCATTTATCGTGCTCTTGTCGGTAAAAAACTAAATCTTGATGATCCACGGGGTTTCAATGAAAAACTGAATTGGTTGAAACTTCATGACCGTAATCCTCTTTACAACACACTGGTAGATAAGTTAGCGGTGAAGGATTGGGTTGCCGATAAGATCGGTCGTGAGTATGTTACGGATACTTATGGATCTTGGTTCCATGAAGATGATGTTTCGATCGCCGATCTCCCTAATCAATTTGTTCTCAAGACGAATCATGACAGTGGTGGTGTTGCCATCTGTCGAGATAAGTCGACATTCGATTTTGATGCTGCCAAATCGCTTCTTGGTAAGCACTTGAAGCATAATTATTACTGGTGGAACAGGGAGTGGCCGTATAAAGATGTGAGGCCAGTGATAATGGCCGAAGAATATCTTGAAGACGAGGGTCACGAATCGGGCCTCGTAGATTATAAGGTCACATGTTTTGACGGCACTCCCGCTCTTATTGAGGTTCATAGAGGGAGATTCGGCGAACACACCTGCAATTATTATGATGCTGATTGGAATCCTGTCCGTATTGATTGGGGCGGTATTCCTGTTTCACCTATTGAGGTTGAGCGTCCCGCTAATTTAAATGACATGCTTAAGTTAAGCGGCGTGCTTACTCAGGGAATACCTCAGGTTCGTTGCGATTGGTATGTGCTTGGTGAAAGGCTCGTGTTCGGAGAATTAACTTTGTTTAATGGTGCCGGTCTGGATCCTATTGATGAGAAGAACGATCTGTGGCTTGGCTCTCTTATAGATCTTTCTCTTGCTTATGGAGAGTAATTGCCCCTCATTACAAGTGATTAGGTGGTTTTAGAGATGAGAATCGGTATTGTTACCCTTTTCGGTAATTTTAATTACGGCAATAGACTTCAGAATTATGCGCTTCATACCGTTTTGAGCCAAATGGGACACGATGTAGATACACTTGTTACGCTTGAACAATCATCTGCACTTAAATCCATTTTTCACAAGTTTTTTGAAAAGGAGAACGGTGCGATAAGGCTCAGGACAAAAAGGGAGCTCAATCGCGATGCTGCATTTTCAAGGTTTACGAACTCTCTAATTCCTACAAGAATTGTTGCTTCAAACGGCAGTGGTCTTTCGATTCAATTGAATGATGAGTACGACTATTTTGTTGTCGGAAGTGACCAGGTCTGGAATCCCCTTTGGTGGGGCGATTCGCTGGAATGCAGATGCGCCAATGATTATCTTCTTCAATTTGCCGATGCCAATAAGCGAGTAGCTTACTCTGCCAGTTTCGGCCTGGCATCTCTCCCTGAGAATTGGGTGCCTGCCTTCAGGGGAGCACTTGAGAAATATGCGAATATTAGCGTCCGCGAAGATGCCGGAGCTCGCATTGTAGAGGAACTGATTGGTCGAAAAGTGCCGGTTACCCTGGATCCGACCATGCTTTTGACTGCAGATCAATGGCGTAAGATAGAAAAGCCTGTGGCTTGCAAGCAGAAGTACGTATTTCAATTTAATCTTGGCGAGCAGTCTGATGCTCAGGTTAAATTGACGGCGGAGTTGAAGTCACTCGGGTATGAAATTGTTGACTACATGAATCCTAAGTGCCGCTATTTTGGCGGTGATCCTTCGGATTTCCTTTCTTATATCGATAAGGCCGAATGTGTCTTAACCGATAGTTTTCATGCGTCGGTTTTTTCGATTTTGTTTAAGCGCCCCTTTGTCGTTTTTGATCGCAAGCATGCGAATGGCTCCAACATGAACAGTCGTATTAACACCTTGCTGCAGACGTGCGCCCTCGAGGACCGGTGGGGTATTTCGGATGCGACAAGCGCGCTTGCATGTGACTATTCAGGGGTCGACCGTGCGATTGATATATACAGGGCCGATTCCGAGACATATCTTAGAAGCGCCCTAGTTCGATAAATGCTATGCGATAGGGTTCATGTATGTCTCTAAAAACTATATTCGATGATGACGTTAAGATTTCAATTATCATTCCGGCTTATAACGTAGAAAAGTACGTTCAACGAGGCGTTTCTTCTGCTCTTCATCAGACATTTAGTTCTGTGGAGGTTGTCGTTGTTGATGACGGCTCTTCAGATTCGACCTGGGATATCCTCCAAACTTATTCTGGTGACGCCAGGATGGTCTTGGCGCGTCAAGAAAACTCTGGTGTTTCGGTTGCGCGAAATCATGCTCTCGATTTGGCTAACGGCGATTTCGTTTTATTTCTCGACTCCGATGATTGGCTTGAACCCGATACTTGTGAGCAGCTAATTCGCATGCAGCGTCTTTGCCCGGACTCTCTTATTGCAGCGGGCGCGTATTTTGTCTCTATCGTTGACGGCGAGGAGCTGCGAGCCGATAAGACGGTTGATATGGCTACTGAGGACTTGTCTTCAGATGAGGCCATCCTCAATTTCGGTATATTCAATACTGTTCATATTGGAAGCTCCTGCTACAAATTGTTTTCAAGGGATTTGATTGAAAACCATCATTTAAGGTTTGATGAAAACATTGCACATACCGAAGATGGGTTATTCGTTTTCCGATACTTGAAGTTCTGTAACGGTCTTCATTATGAACCTCTGCCGCTCTGGAACATTTTGGAGCGACCGGGAAGCGCTACCACCAGTGGCTATAGCTGTAGCTTGCTCACTTCTCTCGATGCTATTGATCAGATGATTGGTTATCCAGAGAACAGCCCTGAGATCGTTAGTCATCTTCGTCATTTTAAGGTTCATGAGGCCTTGAGAATTCTTGGAATGGGTATCGATTCAGGACATATCAGTCCGGACGAGGAACGTCGACTAATTAACGCTATTAGATTTACCGAGTGTGATTGCTCTCAGCTAAGTGGCGTCGATAGGGTGCGTAAAGTGATGTACCTTAACGCTCCACGATTTGCTTCGAGGGCATTTAATTCTGCATTGTGTACCGTAAAAAAGAGGAAATGAGAATGACTCAGCAAGAACAGTTGGGAAGGGCTGATAGGGCGCCAGAAATCATCTCTCTGGGTGATTCCTGCTGTGGATGTGGTGCCTGTTCGGCCAAGTGCCCGAAGAGATGTCTTTCTATGGTGCCGGACGAGGTGGGCTTCTTAAGGCCCAGCTTCAATGCCGATCTATGTATCGGGTGTGGTGCTTGTGACTCGACTTGCCCCGTATTAAGTCACAATCCCGTTGTCGAGCCTGTTGAAGTGTCTTGGGCCAAGTCTCTTTCAAGTGATGTTCTCCAGCGATCATCGTCTGGTGGGCTCTTTGGTGTGCTTGCCGATGCTGCTATTGAGTCCGATGGCGTTGTCGTTGGGGCTTCTTTCCAGGAGCACTGCCATACGGTTCGACATGAGTGTGTTACTGATTTAGAGGGTCTCAAAAGACTCCAACGATCAAAATATGTACAAAGCGAGATTTCTGCTTCTCTTTATCGAGAGGTCAAGGACTATCTTCTGGCGGAACGCTTAGTTTTCTTTACGGGCACTGCTTGCCAGGTTTCCGGCATGAGGAACTATCTGGGCAAGCTAGCGGATTCCGCTTTTTTTATTTCTGCTGACGTTATCTGCCACGGCGCCCCATCGCCTCTGCTCTGGAGAAAATGGATTGATTTCCAGTCTTCTGCCCAAAACTCTGTAATTGATGATGTCAATTTCCGGAGTAAGACGACCGGATGGTCGTCTTTCTCCGTCCTTTACTACGCAAGGACGGAGAAAGACGATTGCCGCGTCACCGGCGGACGTTATGGCGACGATTGGTATATGAGAGCATTTTTGGATAACGCGTCATTACGTTCTTCATGTTTTGATTGTCCGGCAAAGCGCTCTTGCGGGTCAGATTTAACTCTTGGTGATTTTTGGGGATTCCCCTCCATTCATCCCGAAGTTGATTCCTCTATGGGGGTCTCTGCCGTTCTGTGCAATACCGATAAAGGCAAGAAATGGTTCGACAGGGTATCGCCTAAGCTTGAAATAGGGCCTTCTAGCTATGAAGAGGTGATTGGCGGGAATCCTGCGCTTGCTACTTCCGTAGCCTCTCATCCTCAAAGAAATAAGTTTCTGCATGCTCTTGCCGACGGTGCGAGCATAAGGGAGCTTTCTTCGAAGTGGAGCTTTGAGGATACATTTTTGATTCGTGTGAGGCGAAAACTCAAACGGATACTCGGTAAGTAGGCCGTATTTGTTGTTTTCGCTATATGGTTTGGATAGGCAGATGGCTGCAGAAAGTAAATATAAGAAATTAGTCAAGAACTCTGTGGTTTTCTTTATTGGGAACCTGGGTAGCAAGGTTATTACCTTTCTTATTGTTCCCTTTTATACTTATTATTTAACGACCGCAGAGTATGGCACAGCTGATCTTGTTACCACTACGGTCAATTTGCTCGTCCCGTTTGCTATGGTTGGCATGAACGAAGCTGTTCTTCGCTTTACAGTTTCAAAGGAAGTCGATGTTAAAACCATTGCGTCGAATTCGCTGCTTGTTGTTATTGCTGGTTGGGTTATTTGCTGGCTGCTGTTCCCGTTGTTTCGCATGTTCAGCGTCATTGGTGATAACGTTGTCTATTTCCTGCTCTTGCTTTGCTTGACCAGTTTCAACTACGTATTCATGCAGCTTCTTCGCGGAATCGGCAATTCAAAGGCATTCGCCGCAAATGGCGTGGTCATTACATTTGTTACTGCCTTTTCGAACGTACTTGCACTTGCAGTGTGGCACCTTGGTGTTGGCGGATACCTTGCTTCTATGGTTGTTGCACAATTCATCGGAGCTTTGCATATCATCGTGTCCTGTAGACTATGGAATTACCTAGCATTCTCCAGCTTAAATAGACATGCGCTAAATGGCATGTTGACCTACTGCATACCTCTAATTCCGAACTCGCTTATGTGGTGGATTATGTCGGCTTCCGACAGGTATGTAATACTGTTCTTCATTGGTGCCGGCGCAAACGGTATCTACAACGTTGCCCAGAAAATCCCTCAGATCGTGAACATCGTTTACAACATTTTCATGCAGGCATGGCAGATTTCCGCAATTGAAGAGCGAGAATCTGCGGACAATGCTAAGTTTCAGTCGACGGTCTTTCGCTATATCTTTGTGGTTCTTGCTGTGGCATCGTCCCTTATCGCTGCGTCTGCTTACCCCGTCTACACGTTCCTCATGAGTTCGTCGTATGAAGGCTCGTGGCAGCCAGTTGCTATGCTATCGCTTGCCAATCTCTTTTCCTGCGTTGCCGCTTTCTTTGGAACAACGTATGTCGTTACTAAAGAAAGCAAGAAGGCCTTCTCTACAACTGCTATTGGCGCAATCGTTAACATAGCGCTCACTTTGCTTCTTGTTCCGGCGTGTGGAATTTTGGGCGCTGCTGGCGCTACTGCCATTAGCTATGCTGTTATCGCTGCGGTGCGTGCGCGTGATACACGTAAGTTTATTAAACTTGATTTTCGCAGGGGAGAGATTGCTGCCAGCTTTGTTTTGATTGGCGCCCAAGTGGCTTTGTCTTTCGCACCGTTCTCCCCTGGCATTCTAATTGCAGAGTTTCTGCTTTTCTTTGCCCTTCTATTCGTTCTTAGGAATGGTCTCTTAGACATTGCTTGCAAGGGTATGAAGGTAGTTGGAAAGCGTAAGCAATCTGCTTAAGCGGTGTCTGATTGGGCATTTACTCGTTTGGGCTCTCCGGATTATTGTGAAACAGTACCGAAGAAATTGCACATGGGTGCCGGGGCAAGTATGAGTCTCGGCACCCATTTTGGGTAGCGTCGAGAAAGTTGGTGTAGAGCCCGATCCGAAGCGAGTCGGCCCTGCGTCCTAGAATCTGGAATACTGTTGATATCCTATGCCGTCTCGACCCTGTCTGCTGCGGGGATCGCCGGGTCCGCGAGCAGCCACGCCTGGTCGGCAGCCCCGTTGTGCGCGTAGAGCTACACTCGGTTTCCCTCGGAGGTCGACTGCGCGAAGTCGTCGAGCGTCATGCCCGACGCGGGCACGATGGCGTGGCCGCCCTCGCAGGTCGAGACGCGCCAGAGTTGTGAGGCAGAGCCGTCCGCCTCGGCCAGGACCGCCCGGTCGGTAGTGTCGAGAAAGTTGGTGTAGAGCCCGATCCGAAGCGAGCCGGCCCGGCGT
>ERZ791915.2281-NODE-2281-length-12345-cov-2.668430_pt1 | contig 12345 bp, 10 predicted proteins | sample MGYA00510139_ERZ791915 | MGnify/ENA primary metagenome ERZ791915 (study PRJEB30046, sample SAMN00792117) | human gut metagenome | study: EMG produced TPA metagenomics assembly of the A metagenome-wide association study of gut microbiota in type 2... | reverse complement strand
CGCCGTTCAGCCGCCTGGTAACGCCGAAAATTACCGAGATCCTGGGCTTTAACTTACCAGTCGATATGATAGCCACTTCCCACGGCGTGGTATGGCGCGATAACCCGACGCAAATTGTCGAGCTGTACCTGAAATGGGCGGCTGATTATCAGGAAGACAGAATCACCATTTTCTACGACACCATGTCGAATAACACCCGCATGATGGCTGACGCTATCGCCCAGGGGATTGCGGAAACCGACCCACGCGTGGCGGTGAAAATTTTCAACGTCGCCCGAAGCGATAAAAACGAAATCCTGACCAATGTCTTCCGCTCAAAAGGCGTGCTGGTCGGCACTTCGACGATGAATAACGTGATGATGCCGAAAATCGCCGGGCTGGTGGAGGAGATGACTGGTTTACGCTTCCGTAACAAACGCGCCAGTGCTTTCGGCTCTCACGGCTGGAGCGGCGGTGCGGTGGATCGTCTTTCCACGCGCCTGCAGGATGCGGGTTTCGAAATGTCGCTTAGCCTGAAAGCGAAATGGCGACCAGACCAGGACGCTCTGAAGTTATGCCGTGAACACGGTCGCGAAATCGCCCGTCAGTGGGCGCTCGCGCCGCTGCCGCAGAGCACGGTGAATACGGTAGTTAAAGAAGAAACCTCTGCCGCCACGACGGCTGACCTCGGCCCACGGATGCAGTGCAGCGTCTGCCAGTGGATTTACGATCCGGCAAAAGGCGAGCCAATGCAGGACGTTGCGCCAGGAACGCCGTGGAGTGAAGTCCCGGATAACTTCCTGTGCCCGGAATGCTCTCTCGGCAAAGACGTCTTTGACGAACTGGCATCGGAGGCAAAATGAGCAACGGCATTGTGATCATTGGTTCGGGCTTCGCCGCCCGCCAACTGGTGAAAAATATTCGCAAACAGGACGCCACTATTCCATTAACCCTGATTGCCGCCGACAGCATGGATGAGTACAACAAACCTGACCTCAGCCATGTTATCAGTCAGGGGCAACGTGCCGATGACCTTACCCGCCAGACGGCGGGTGAATTTGCCGAGCAGTTTAATCTGCACCTGTTTCCACAAACCTGGGTGACGGATATCGATGCCGAAGCCCGTGTGGTGAAAAGCCAGAATAATCAGTGGCAATACGACAAGCTAGTACTGGCAACCGGTGCCAGTGCCTTTGTCCCGCCTGTGCCTGGGCGTGAGTTAATGCTGACGTTAAATAGTCAGCAAGAGTATCGCGCCTGTGAAACGCAACTGCGGGATGCCCGACGCGTGTTGATTGTTGGCGGTGGTTTGATTGGTAGCGAACTGGCGATGGATTTTTGTCGTGCAGGCAAAGCGGTCACGCTAATCGACAACGCTGCCAGTATTCTGGCGTCGTTAATGCCACCGGAAGTAAGCAGCCGCTTGCAGCATCGGTTGACGGAGATGGGCGTTCATCTGCTGTTGAAATCTCAGTTACAGGGGCTGGAAAAAACAGATTCTGGCATTCTGGCAACGCTGGACCGCCAGCGCTGCATCGAAGTGGATGCGGTAATTGCCGCCACCGGACTGCGCCCGGAAACCGCCCTGGCACGACGCGCCGGGCTGACGATTAATCGCGGCGTTTGCGTCGATAGTTATCTGCAAACCAGTAATACCGATATTTACGCGCTGGGCGATTGCGCGGAAATTAACGGTCAGGTATTGCCGTTCCTCCAGCCGATTCAACTTAGCGCGATGGTGCTGGCAAAAAATCTTCTCGGCAATAACACGCCGCTGAAACTCCCGGCGATGCTGGTGAAAATCAAAACGCCGGAATTACCGCTGCATCTGGCAGGCGAAACCCAGCGTCAGGATTTACGCTGGCAAATTAATACCGAACGCCAGGGAATGGTGGCGCGCGGCGTTGACGATGCTGACCAGCTTCGCGCCTTTGTGGTCAGTGAGGATCGGATGAAAGAGGCATTTGGATTGTTGAAAACATTGCCGGTGTAGGTGGGCTACTGTGCCTAAAATGTCGGATGCGACGCTGGCGCGTCTTATCCGACCTACGGGGACGCATGTGTAGGCCGGATAAGGCGTTTACGCCGCATCCGGCAATGGTGTCCAAATGCAACACGTTTTATCCGTTCTGGACTTCACCCGCTAACCAACGCGCCGCAGCAATAACCCCCTGCCCCAGAGACAAACCGCCATCACCCGCCGGTAAACTCTGTGGAAAGAGCAATGTGAAATCAGCGAGATAATGCGCCAGACGTGCACGCAGCAAACGGTTATGAATAACCCCGCCGCTAAATACCAGCGTAGTGATACCACGCATCGTGGCCTGCTCACGCATCAACGCGGCAAAACCCTGCGCCAGCGCATCATGAAACGCCCACGCGCGTTGATTAACCGGTGCCTGCCAGTTCAGCCACTGCTGCCAGAAAGTGGCGAGATCCAGTTGATTGTCCACCCGCGGCATTGTCACCGGATGCGTCACTCCGTGGCATGAGGCTGCGAGCGCCTCCAGAGCACAAGCCGCTTCACCTTCATAACTTAACGTGGCTGGCGCACAGCCCAGTGCCGCCGCCACTGCATCGAAAAAACGCCCACACGATGACGCCAGCGGCGCGTTAATTCCACGCTCAATGGCCCGCGCCAGCACGCTCCAGTTTTGCTGTTGCACACTCGCTGTTTCGGGATAATTCTGCCACTCCGGCACAAAGCGCAGGCACTGCGCCAGCAGGTTTCGCCACGGCTGCTTCGCCGCCAAATCGCCACCAGCAAGCGCCACTGTAGGCAAGCCGCCCAGGTGCTCACATTCGCGATAGTTCACCCGCAGGCACTCGCCGCCCCACAAAGCGCCATTCTCCCCCATACCGATACCGTCGAGCGTCAAAGCAATGACATCACCGCCATCCAGCGGCCACTGATGCTCTGCCAGACACGCCGCTGCGTGGGCATGATGATGCAGCACCGTTTGCGTCGGCAGATTCATTTCGCGCGCCCACTGGCTGGAGACATAGCCCGGATGTGCGTCATGCACAACGTATTGCGGGGTGAAATCGTAGATGTTTTGCATCAGGCATAACGCTTCGCGCCACTGCATCTGGATGCCATCGTCACTTAAATCGCCCAGATGCTGACTCAACACCGCTTGTTCACCGCGCACCAGGCAGAAGGTATTTTTCAGATCCGCGCCGAGACACAGCACAGGCGGAACATTTTTAAAGCCCGGAGGCAAAGCCAGCGCATCCGGCACATACCCCCGCGAACGGCGCAGCATTTCGCCGTTTTCGCGCACCACCGAATCATCCATCCGCTGCACGATGTCGCGGTTATGTATTAAGAATCCGTCGGCAATGCCCTGCAAATCCGCCAGCGCCTGTTCGTTGCTGATAGCCGGTGGTTTACCGCTCAGGTTGCCGGAGGTCATCACCAGCGGGCATTGCAGTTCCTGTAACAGCAAATGCTGGAGCGGGTTCGCAGGCAACATCACCCCGACTTCGTTAAGGCCAGGGGCGATATCATCACAAAGCTCAGGAACGTATTTTTTATCCACCAGCACAATCGGCGCGGCGGGCGTGGTAAGCAACTGGCGCGCAGCGTCTGGTAAACCGTCAGCCACTGGCAACATGACCGCCAGCGGTTTCGCCGGACGATGTTTGCGCGCCCGAAGTGTCGCCACCGCGTTACTGTTACGTGCATCGCAGGCAAGATGAAATCCGCCAATCCCTTTGATGGCGACAATGTTGCCCATTTTTAACTGTGCGATAGCCGCCTGTAATGCCGCCTCTTGTTCTGCATGTTCACCATGACTTACCCATTCAAGATGTGGGCCACACTCCGGGCAGGCCACCGGCTGGGCGTGGAAGCGGCGATCGAGCGGGTCGCGGTATTCTTTATCACAGGCCGGACACAGCGGAAACGCCGCCATTACGGTAAACGGGCGGTCGTAAGGCATGGCGCGAATAATGGTGAAACGCGGACCACAGTGAGTACAGTTGATAAACGGATAACGATAACGCCGCTCGCTTGGGGTATTCATTTCGGCAAGACAGGCAGGGCAAGTGGCGGCATCGGGAACAATTTGCGTATTCATGGTGCCGCCTGTGCTCTGGCGTATAGTGAACTCATTGGGCAGTTGTGACCAGATGTACGGCTCACGCTCGACGCTATCAATACGCGCCAGCGGCGGGCAGTGCTGATGCAATTGAACAAGAAACGTTTCCGGGTCTTCCAGCAGCCGGACTTCTACGCCATCGCCGTCATTACAGACATCGCCGTGAAGATTTAATTGCTGTGCCAACTGCCAGACAAACGGACGAAAACCGACGCCCTGCACTTTGCCACGAATACGCAGTTGGACACCGCAAGATGTGTTTTTTGACATTGAATTATTCCCGCCATCATGAATTGCGTAACCCGCCCAGCCGGACACGACAGCGTCGCATCCGGTAGTCACAGGTCGGCGATACTGCCCGCTTCGTATTCTACGAATATTTCCGGGAATTCCTTTGATGCCAGAACAGTTCTGTAAGATTTTTAGAACATCAGCGCCGTACGGCGGCGTTTTTCTGCGCTCAGTTGTTCAAGTTTATTGCGATCGACACAAATTAGCGCATGGGTCGGGCAAGCCGCCATACACGCCGGACCGTCTTCACGATGGTTGCACAGGTCGCATTTATTGGCTTCGGCTTTGTCAGCCCGTACATTCAGCCCTGCGCCGCTGTTGCGAATCACCGGACGTACCACCACTTCCATCGCGCCATACGGGCAAGCCACAACGCAGGTTTTGCAACCAATGCAACGTTCCTGCATCACATGAACAAACCCTTTATCACGGCTGATAGCACCATTCGGGCAGACGTTAGCGCACGGTGCATCTTCACACTGACGGCAGACTGTTGCCGTAGAAATGTTCACACCTTTAATGACATGGATTCGCGGTAAAAAAGTTTCCGGGGTCAGCGATGCACAGTCCTGATTCTCCTGATGGGAAACCACGCACGCCACTTCACAGGTACGGCAACCAATACATTTACTCGCGTCAGCAATGATGAAACGGTTCATCAAATTCTCCAGCAATGACAGTTAATGCGCCGATACATTCACAAATCATGCCAGTTTTTAATTTGCTGTTATTTAAGGAAATTAATTTCTGTAATGCAGGAAAAAAGATGTCATCGACACTAGTGACGATGACATGTGATGACAATGTTTATCGCGAAAGAGCAATGAGTGAGTCGCGGCGGATCAGTTTTCCGCTGAAGGTTTTCGGCGGTGAGAAATCCCCGCCATCGAGCATAAAAATCAGCCGTCCAATAATTTCCTGAATCATCTCAGTCACCGGAATTTTTACGCTGGAGAGCGCCGGAACGGTGTAGGGGGCAATAGCGATATCATCGAATCCGATAACTGACACCTGCTCTGGCACCGCTACGCCGCGCTCGTGTAACGCTTTCATCGCACCTATCGCCATATCGTCGTTACTGGCAACTAACGCGCTAAATTTAGCCCCACGTTCGAGCAACATTTCTACCCCTTCGGCCCCGCTGGCAGGCGTCCATTTACCGTTAGCGATAAGTTTTTCATTGAGCGCAATACCATGCTGCGCCAGCGCGTCTTTATACCCGGCAAGACGTTCAATGCTGGTGGGGGAATCCATCGAGCCGGTAAGGAAAGCAATCTCCTGATGCCCGGCGTTTATCAACTCTGCCACGGCGTTAAAACTGGTCTGTTTATGATCGCACCAGACGCTATGGCTGCTGTTTTTGCGCAGGCGGCGATTAAGCACCATTATCGGCTGACTGTGCGCGTCAATGATGTCATCGATCTCATCCACGCTTAAAAAACGCGGGTAAATCATGATCGCGTCGCAGCGCAGATCCAGCAGATACTGAATCGCCTGGCGCTCTTCTTCTGCGCTGTGTTTACCATCTGCCAATAGCAACTGCCGCCCTTTCTCTTCCGCCATTCGCGCGGCATGAAAGAGTAATTCACTAAAATAAATGCCGTGGTAAAGCGTGTTGGTCACTACCAGCCCCAGCGTCTGAGTACTCTTCGCCGACAGATTGCGCGCCAGCAAGTTTGGGCGGTAACCGCTCTCTTCTACCGCCTGAAACACGCGATCTTTAGTCTCCTGGCTGACGTAGCCATTACCTGAAAGCACGCGGGAAACGGTCGCTTTTGAAACCCCGGCGCGCTTCGCCACTTCCAGCATCGTCGTCATCATTTTCATCCCTTTACACGCAATCAACGCAGTGTACTGCACCGTTTGCCGATTGTCCTTGCACAATCGGCGGGAAAAATATTCAGGTGACCGGTTTCACAAATATAAAAAATGAACAATTAACTCTCTTGCTTATTTAGTGACAACTATTCATGATTTTGTGAAACCGGTTTCTTAATTCCGTTTCAGCATCGGCATTTTTCCGTCACGTCGACTGATAACAACTACATCTACCCTACTGATAACAGGATAAAATCCGATGGCCAAAAATTATGCGGCGCTGGCACGCTCGGTGATAGCGGCACTGGGCGGCGTTGATAACATCTCGGCGGTCACGCACTGTATGACGCGGTTGCGCTTTGTTATCAAAGATGATGCGCTTATCGACAGCCCGACGTTAAAAACCATCCCCGGCGTGCTCGGCGTGGTACGTAGTGACAACCAGTGTCAGGTGATTATCGGCAATACCGTTTCACAAGCCTTTCAGGAAGTCGTCAGCCTGCTGCCGGGAGATATGCAGCCCGCACAGCCCGTGGGTAAACCCAAACTCACGCTACGTCGCATTGGTGCGGGGATCCTCGATGCGCTGATCGGCACCATGTCACCGCTGATCCCGGCGATTATCGGCGGATCGATGGTCAAACTGCTGGCGATGATCCTCGAGATGAGCGGCGTGCTGACAAAAGGATCGCCGACCTTAACCATTCTGAATGTGATTGGTGACGGTGCTTTCTTCTTCCTGCCGCTGATGGTCGCGGCATCTGCCGCCATCAAATTTAAAACCAATATGTCGCTGGCGATTGCCATCGCGGGTGTGCTGGTACATCCGAGTTTTATTGAACTGATGGCGAAAGCGGCCCAGGGTGAACATGTCGAATTTGCCCTGATTCCGGTCACCGCGGTGAAATACACCTACACGGTGATCCCGGCGCTGGTGATGACCTGGTGCCTGTCATATATCGAACGCTGGGTGGACAGCATTACACCGGCGGTGACCAAAAACTTCCTCAAACCAATGCTGATTGTGTTGATTGCCGCACCGCTGGCAATCCTGCTGATTGGCCCGATTGGTATCTGGATCGGTAGCGCCATTTCGGCGCTGGTTTACACCATTCATGGTTATCTGGGCTGGCTTTCAGTCGCCATTATGGGCGCGCTGTGGCCTCTGCTGGTAATGACCGGGATGCACCGCGTCTTTACGCCAACCATCATTCAGACCATTGCCGAAACCGGCAAAGAAGGGATGGTCATGCCGTCAGAGATCGGCGCTAACCTGTCGCTGGGCGGTTCATCACTGGCGGTGGCGTGGAAAACGAAAAACCCGGAACTGCGCCAGACGGCGCTGGCTGCGGCGGCATCAACCATTATGGCGGGGATTTCCGAACCGGCGTTATACGGCGTGGCGATCCGCCTGAAACGTCCGCTTATCGCCAGTCTTATCAGCGGTTTTATTTGCGGCGCGGTTGCCGGTATGGCGGGGCTTGCCAGCCACAATGGCAGCGCCGGGGCTATTTACCAGCGTGCAGTTCTTCGATCCGGCGAATCCAATGAGCATCGTCTGGGTGTTCGCGGTCATGGCGCTGGCGGTGGTGCTGTCGTTTATCCTCACACTATTGCTCGGCTTTGAGGATATTCCTGTTGAGGAAGCGGCTGCCGAGGCGCGAAAGCATCAGAGCGTACAACCGACCGTCGCCAAAGAAGTAAGTCTTAATTGAGGATGAAAATGTCAGTATTTCCAGAAGGTTTTTTATGGGGCGGCGCGCTTGCCGCCAACCAGTCTGAAGGTGCGTTCCGTGAAGGTGGCAAAGGACTGACAACGGTCGATATAATCCCACATGGCGAGCATCGAATGGCGGTGAAACTGGGGCTGGAAAAACGTTTTCAGTTGCGCGATGACGAGTTTTATCCCAACCATGAGGCGACGGATTTTTATCATCGTTATAAAGAAGATATCGCCCTGATGGCAGAGATGGGATTCAAGGTTTTCCGTACCTCAATTGCCTGGAGCCGCCTCTTCCCGCAGGGCGATGAACTGACGCCCAACCAGCAGGGCATTGCTTTTTACCGTTCTGTCTTTGAAGAGTGCAAAAAGTACGGCATCGAACCGCTGGTCACGTTGTGCCACTTCGATGTGCCAATGCATCTGGTCACCGAATATGGCTCCTGGCGTAACCGCAAGCTGGTGGAGTTTTTCAGCCGCTACGCCCGGACCTGCTTTGAAGCATTTGATGGTCTGGTGAAATACTGGCTTACCTTCAATGAAATCAACATTATGTTGCATAGCCCGTTCTCCGGCGCGGGTCTGGTGTTTGAAGAAGGTGAAAATCAGGATCAGGTGAAATATCAGGCCGCGCATCACCAGCTGGTTGCCAGTGCGCTAGCCACCAAAATCGCCCATGAGGTTAACCCGCAAAATCAGGTGGGCTGTATGCTGGCGGGCGGTAACTTCTACCCTTACAGTTGCAAGCCGGAAGATGTCTGGGCGGCGCTGGAGAAAGACCGGGAAAACCTGTTTTTTATCGATGTGCAGGCGCGCGGCGCGTATCCGGCTTACTCTGCCCGCGTATTCCGCGAAAAAGGGGTAACCATCAACAAAGCATCGGGCGATGATGAAATCCTGAAAAACACCGTCGATTTTGTCTCTTTCAGCTATTACGCCTCGCGCTGCGCCTCGGCGGAGATGAACGCCAACAACAGCAGTGCGGCTAACGTAGTGAAATCGCTGCGTAACCCGTATCTGCAAGTGAGCGACTGGGGCTGGGGTATTGATCCACTCGGTCTGCGTATCACCATGAACATGATGTACGACCGTTATCAGAAGCCGCTGTTTCTGGTGGAAAACGGCCTCGGCGCAAAAGATGAACTTGCTGCCAATGGCGAGATTAACGATGACTATCGCATCAGCTATTTACGCGAACATATCCGCGCAATGATTGCAGATGGCATTCCGCTGATGGGCTACACCACCTGGGGCTGTATTGATTTAGTCTCCGCCTCTACGGGTGAAATGAGCAAACGCTACGGTTTTGTCTTTGTTGACCGTGACGACGCAGGCAACGGCACGCTGACGCGCACGCGTAAGAAATCATTCTGGTGGTATAAAAAAGTGATTGCCAGTAACGGTGAAGATTTAGAGTAAGCAACAGTGCCGGATGCGGCGTGAACGCCTTATCCGGCCTACGTGTCGCACGAACCAGGAAAGCCCGATAAGCGCAGTGCATCGGGCAATTTAGCATTTGGCATCAGAGCTGGTTCACCCCATCAAGAACATCCCTGTCCTGATTCCTTATTGAAAAACTACTCTTCTTCCACCGCTAACTGCGCGAAGCCGCCGTTCCCTTCCCAGCCTTCCAGACGTTGATAAACGGTTTCCACCGCATCTTTAATCGGCTGGGTCATCGGGTAGTAAAAGCCGACGATATCCGGCTGGATGCCGAGGAAAATCACTTCGCCAATATCTTCTTTCAACTGATCGATAAGGTAGTTCAACGGCATGTTATGGGTAGTCATCATAAACATCTCGGCGATGTCATCCGGGTCGATGATGCGGATCTCGCCGGGGTTTAGCCCCATATCCGTGGCGTCGACAATCAGCAGTCGTGTCGGGCGCAGTTCACGGATAGCGACGATGTCGTTTTCCGGTGCGCTACCGCCGTCAATCACCACCCAGTTGCCTTTCGGCGCGGCGGCGCACTTTTCCGCCAGCAGCGGACCTGCGCCATCATCGCCCATCATGCTATTGCCAACACAGAGTAAAACGTCAGTCACGCAATCTCCTCACCATCAAATAGATGGCGTTTTCCTGATGAATATCATGCAACATACTTAACAGCATTCTACTCCATTCTTTCTGCTGCGAAGTTTGCGCTGCCCGGGCTTTATCGAATGCGTTGGCCAGCATCGGCACATGGTTAATGTCGATGACGATTTCACCATACTTCGGCACGCCTTCCATTTTGCGGCGGGCTTCACTGCCCGCCTCCAGAGTGGCAATCCATGCCAGATATTCATCCCACGGACAGGTGAGCGCCGCTTCCAGGCAATCGATAACCCCAAGGTGGTGACCAATCGCCAGGCTGTAATAGACCACCTGCTGCGCCTCGGCGGGCGTGGCATCGTTCTCATCAATAAATTTACGGCTCAGTTGACTGAACACCACCTTTTCACTCATCGGATACGCGCCTCTTCAACAACATGATTCAGATGGCTGACAATCTCGTTCAGACGCGGATCGTTTTCCGCTTCCAGCCAGCGTGCAACCTGTTCTTCGCCCTGCCCTAACTGTGTCAGGAAGTCATCGGCAATCTGACAACCGTAACGATAACCCGCCAGGCGGCGTGCTTCGCGATCCACTTTCACGCGCAGCGGCTGCACCATATCGCCATGCAGAATTTCTGCCGGTTGTTCATCCTGCTCACCCGGCCCACGAGCGTGAATTTTTTGCTCCAGCAGGCCGAGCGCCATTGCAAAGCCGTACAGCGTGGCGGCAGGCGTTGGCGGGCACCCCGGAATGTAGACATCCACCGGGACGATTTTATCCGTACCGCCCCACACGCAGTAGAGATCGTGGAAAATGCCACCGCTGTTACCGCAGGCACCGTAGGAGATACAGATTTTCGGGTCCGGCGCGGACTGCCACGCACGCAGCGCAGGGGATCGCATTGCACGGGTGACCGCGCCGGTAAACAGTAAAATATCCGCATGACGCGGTGAAGGAACGACTTTAATGCCGAAGCGTTCTGCATCAAACAGCGGCGAAAGCGTGGCGAAAATTTCGATTTCGCAGCCGTTGCAGCCGCCGCAGTCCACGCGGTAAACATAGGCAGAACGTTTGATTTTTTTCAGTAACGACGCCTTCATACTGGCGATGGATTCATCCACCGTCATCGGGACCGGAATGCCGTTGGCGTCACGGGGTCCTAATAAATTGCTCATCAGATGGCCTCTTTCATATGGCGAGTCAGTTCAATACGGTCGGACGGCACCAGGCATTTCTGGCGCTTACATTCCGGGCAAGTCTCAAAGCTTTCGCGGTGGTTTTCCGCGCGGCTGTCGCCGTTGTGCTTAAGCAGCGCAATGGCGTAGTCGATCTCTTTCTGAACGGCGAAAGGACGATTGCAGACGCGGCAGTTACACAGCGCGAAGCGGGACTGTTGCAGGAAGTCTTCTTTCTTCCACACCGCCAGTTCGTACTCTTGCGACAGTTTGATCGCCGCCGTCGGGCAAACTTCTTCGCAGCGTCCACAGAAGATGCAGCGCCCGAGATTAAACTCCCACGCCAGCTCACCGGTGGCGAGGTCAGTTTCAACCGTTAAGGCGTTTGACGGGCAGGCATTGACGCAGGCCGCACAGCCGATGCACTGCTGCGGGTTCTGCTCCGGCTTACCACGGAAGTTTTTATCAACCGCAATCGGCTCCAGCGGATAAGACGAGGTCGCCGTGCCGGTTTTGATGACTTTTTTGATAAAGGTAAACATGGCGATTCCTTATTTCAGCGGCGAGTTTTTACGCTCAATGCTGTAACGCTCGAGTTCTTTGTACGGCACCACTTTGCTCTTTTTCTTACGCACATCGACCACGGTCATGCGGTCGGTACAGGAGTAGCAAGGGTCCAGGCTACCGATAATCAGCGGCGCATCGGAAACGGTGTTACCGCGCAGCATGTAGCGCAGGGTCGGCCAGTTCGCGTAGGTCGCGGCACGGCAGCGCCAGCGGTACAGCTTCTGGTTGTCGCCGGTCATGCTCCAGTGGATATCGTCGCCGCGCGGCGCTTCGGCAAAGCCCAGCGCGAAACGGTGCGGAATGTAGGTAAAGCCTTCCACCATCAGCGGACCGCCCGGCAGGTTATCCAGACCGTAGTCGATCATGTTCAGCGCGGTATAAACTTCGTTGATACGCACTTTCAGACGGGAAATAACGTCGCAGCCCTGCTCGCTGTGGACTTCCATTGGCAGCAGGCCATAACCGACAAACGGGTGATCGGCGCGAGTATCGCGGGCGTGACCGCTGGCACGGACCATCGGGCCGACGTTACTGAAGTCGCGAGCGATTTCCGGGTCCAGACGACCAATGCCGACAGTGCGCTGTTCCATGTTCGGAGTGCTCAGCAGCACATCCACCAGCTCCTGCACTTCACGACGCATCTGTTGTGCCA
>ERZ791915.2279-NODE-2279-length-12355-cov-2.707317_pt1 | contig 12355 bp, 4 predicted proteins | sample MGYA00510139_ERZ791915 | MGnify/ENA primary metagenome ERZ791915 (study PRJEB30046, sample SAMN00792117) | human gut metagenome | study: EMG produced TPA metagenomics assembly of the A metagenome-wide association study of gut microbiota in type 2... | reverse complement strand
CTCTGGCAGATGATCCTGTAGCTGGTGTAGTAAGGGAAAGAGTTGTAATTGGTGGAGAACAAACTAAATTTGTAGGTACAATTTATCAAACTTCTAATACAGGAATCGTTAGAGTACCTGTATATAAAGGCCTTTGGGTTTCTGGTAATACTTACTATTATTACGATCAAGTAAGTCATAATGGTAGTTTATGGATTTGCATGAAACCAGATGGCACTACAGCAGAACCAAAAGATGAAGAAGATGATTGGCAGAAACAAGTATCAAAAGGTGAAGCAGGTACTCCAAGTGATGATGTTGCTAAATGGGTAGAAATTACTGGTGACAGACTATTCTTATACGAAACACCTGACGATAGTGGAACACCAACTCCATCTACTATAAGTCTCATGGCAAATGTGCATGGTATGACTAATCCATCTTTTAAATGGACAAGATTAGATACCGGAGTAACTATGGGAACTTATAGTTCATTAGAGGTATTTTACACTTCATTAAATAAGGGTCAAAGGACATTATCATTAAGATGTACAGTAACTAATTCAGATGGTGGTGAGTATTATGATGATGTACAGCTTGCAAAATTATTCAATGGTGCTGAAGGGGCAGATGCTTATTATGTAGACTTAAGTAATGGTACCGCCGTGATTCCTTATGACGAATCTGGTAATCCAAAAGTAGTAATAAGTGAGATATATACAGATGTTATGGCATATCATGGTATAAATGCAATAAGTATCAAAAATATGACAATTAAGTCTGTAAAAGGAACTGCTACAGCTCATGTCGATTTAGCATCTAATAGGGTGTATTTAGATACTTTAAACTCTACTACTGCAGAAATAACCATTGGTGTTACTTTGGAAGATGGATACGCTATCAATAAAGTATGGTATATAGGTACTACAAAAGATGGTGAAAATGGGTTCAATGGTGAAGATGCTATGTATATGACAATGACTGGCGAACAATATTTTCATTACAAGAGTGGTGAAACTGTACCCAATCCAACTTATATAGATATTTCAACATCTACTACAAATGTTAATGGTACAACTTATAAGTGGTATTATAGTGAGGCTGGTAAATACAGTTGGAATTTAATTCAGAACGAAGTAGGTCCAACATTACGAGTACAATATAACTCTGCATGGATGAACATTGCTGATGAAGTCACTTTCAAGTGTGTAGTTACAGATTCAGTTGGTAATGAATTTTACGATTTCATAACTATTAATAAAGTAAGAGATGGAGAAAATGTTTATCGTGGTTCATTACAAAACGAAAACTGTTCTATTGTAACTGATGAGAACGGTAACTTCACTGCTGATGCCGCTAGAGTAGCAACTACAACTAGTAGATTAAGATATGGTAATGAGGAAGTAACCAATTATACATTACAGGGTTATGGAACTCCTTACTATGGAACAGGCCCATCTTTAAATTATAATAGTAGTACAAAAGAATTAAGTTATCCTACAGATAAACTTTCTGCATTTACTTCAGATGCTCTAGTATATAGAATAGATTTTTATACTACTGTAAAAGGGGCAAATACAAAAGTAGATACAGTAGATTTTGTAATATCCAAGAGTAAACAGGGAATTACTGGTCAAAATGGTAAACAAGAAGTTACTATTTATATCTGTAGTAATAGTACACCTTCTAGGCCAACGTTTGCCACATTACCTACTGCAACAGGCGCATACAACTGGTCATTAGATGCACATTATCTAAGTAGCTATACTACTTGGTCAAGTAAAGGTACTTATAATCCAAATACTAATTCTATAGATCTAATACCAAATACATCTTATAGATGGACAGAACCAGTTAAATTTTCCGGTAAAGACGGAGCTGATGGAGCTGATGGAGCTGATGGTAATGATGGGCATTCTCCGTACATTTCCAATGGATATTGGTATTATTATGATTCCTCTCTTGGCTGGGTACAAGGTAGACCAGCACAAGGTGAAACAGGCCCAGCAGGACCGGCATTAACATTCAGAGGAGAGTTTAGCAGTAGTAAAACTTATTACTGGAATGAAGATAGAAGAGATGTTGTTAAATATAATGGTCAATACTACATTGTAAAAAGTAAAGGTTCTACTAATAAAATTAGCGGATTTAAGGTAATGTCTTCTTTTGAAATGGTTGCAACAGATTTATTATTAGCACAAACTGCTACTATAGCAGGTTGGAATTTTGACCCAACTGGTGTTATATATTCTGCTAATAAATGCGTTGTATTAGATCCTGGTAATGACGCAGGTTCTGCTGCACAAGTGATAGCTATTGGGGATGATGATCTACTAGCAAGTATTACTACTGTTAATGGGCAAACTCGTTATAATAAAGGTAAAATAAATATGTTCAAAGGAGGTATCATTACTTTAGGCCCAATGGATAGTAATGGTAGAGCTACTGCAGGTATTTCAGGTTATGGAGATTCTAGTGGCGAAGTACGAATATGGGCCGGTAAACCATTTAATGATGGCACCTCACAAGGAAATAGATTCTGGGCTCCTTTTAGAGTTTATCAAGATGGTTCAATGGTAGCAAATAGTGCTACTATAACTGGTAATCTTAGTTGTAAAAGCCTTTCTGTAGATAAAGATTATCTTGGTAATTGGAATGGTCCAGGTACTTTATTTTGTATATATCACGTAGGTCGTACAAAATATAACTTAGTAAATATTGGTGGTAATTCAATTAGTGGTGTAACTACTTCTGGAGGAGGTTATGTATTTTCTCATAATTTTGGTACTTCTCAAGTCTCAGCTTTATACATAGGTAGTATGCGAGGTGGGGATTCAGCAGGTTTTGCTGGTAGTGCAGTAATAAATGAAATTACAAGTACAACTGTTAAAATGACCTTTATTGATACTAAAGGAAATACTCATGCATTAGATTCTGGTGCTGCTGCAGATATTTACTTTTTTAGAATGAAATAATATGAAATACGTATTAGATAAAAACGGAGTAGTAGAGTATACTGAAGAACAATTTGAAGGTATACCAGAATGTGCATTTTCAACAGAATACGCAGATATAGAAAATGGGTTCTCTTTTGTGATGTCTGATGATCATGTAAATTTTTATTTAAACCACCCAGAATATGATTGGAGACATTTATTTACAATGTCTGAATATTCTGAACAAGAATTGTACAATATTAAAACAGCCAAAAATGCAGAAATAGAGAAAAAAAGAGAATCTGAATACTCTAGCATTGCAGATCCTTTTTATATGGGGTATGTGAAAAATACAGCGCTAGGCAATGATGAGAAAGCTACAGAATACTATAATAAGTGGTTAGAAGCGATACAAACAATAAAAGAGGAAAATCCATATATAGTTTAATATGATTAAGAATAATGTATATTATGAGTGGTTTGCAAGTATAACCGTACCCAATCCAGATCAGGTTGGGTACTGGATTGACTTGGGAGCAGATTCAAAAGGTAGAATAATTAAAGTTTACAATCACGATATAGAAAAATGGATTGTACTCTTTGATGTAAGTAAAGATGACTATGTACCACCATTTATTGGTTCTAATGGCAACTGGTGGGTAGACAATAGAGATACTGGAGTAAAAGCTACTGCAGAGACTCCATATATAGGTGAGAATGATCATTGGTTTACTTATGATCCTATCAACAAAGTATATGTAGATACAGGTATAGAAGCTCGTGGTCTTAGTGCTTACGATATTGCAGTTAAATTAGGTTTTAAAGGTAGTGAACAAGATTGGATTGATAGCTTAAGTAAAGCATCTGAAGATGCTGCTGTTGCTGCACTAGAAGCAGCTAATAAAGCAAATGAAGCTGCAGATAAAGCTAATCAAGCTGTAACAGATATTGAAGGTATAGTTGATGATGCTGTAGCGGCTACTGATAAAGCTGAAGAGATTGCTAGTAATCCACCAAAGATCGTAGATGGTGATTGGTGGATCTATGACTATGATACTAAACAATATGTTAATACTGGTATAGCTGCTATTGGTGATGCTTTCACTTACAAGAAGGAATATCCTTCAGTTGAAGCAATGGAAGCTGATTGGGGTACTGCAGATGTAAAGTTAGGTGAGTATGTACTTATTAATACTAATGATGTAGAAGATCCTGATGATGCTAAGGTTTACTTAAAGACTCAAGAAGGTTGGAAGTTTATTGTCGACTTATCTGGTATGCAAGGTATTCAAGGTTGGTCAGCATATGAAGTTGCAGTAAAACATGGTTTTGTAGGTACTGAAGAGGAATGGGTTCAATCATTAAAACAACCTGCATTAGATGCAGCAGCAGAAGCCTTAGATGCTAAAGCTCAGGTAGAAGCTACTGAGCAAGCTGTTAAGGAAGCAGAAGCATTACGTGTTACTGCGGAACAAGGTAGGGTTGCTAATGAAAGAACTAGAACAATTGATGAAAACACAAGACGTGCTAATGAGTCAGCTAGACAAACTTGGGAAACACAGAGACGAGAAGCAGAGGATACGAGAATAGCTGCAGAGATCTCTAGAAAGTCTGAGGAGGAGATTCGTAAGACTAATGAAGCTAATCGTGTATCTGCTGAAAGTTCTAGAGCTAGTGCAGAGACATTAAGAGCTTCTGCTGAAGCTGAACGTAATACAAATGAGCAGAAAAGAATTGAGGAAGAAACAAAAAGAATCAGTTCTGAAGAGGAGAGAGTTGCAGCTGAAACAGAACGTGTAGATAATGAAGATGCTAGAATAGCAGCTGAAACTACTCGTGATACAGCAGAACAGGAAAGGATAGCAAATGAAGCCACTAGACAGGCAAATGAGGCTGTTAGAGAGACTCAAGAGGCTGCAAGGGAAAAGAATACAGCTGATGCTATAACTGCCGTAAATGAGGCTAAAACAGCTGCACAACAGGCTACTACAAATGCTACTACTGCTGCTAACAATGCCAACACTCAAGCAGCAAGGGCCAAAGAATATGCAGACAATCCACCCAAAGTAGGAGAGGATGGATATTGGTATCTTTGGGATGAAGTCAATGATGTGTATGTAAACACAGGTTGGCCATCTTCAGGTATCATCTTGAAAGGTAGTCTTGATAGTCCAGAAGATTTAAATGACATTGTAGACCCACAGCTTAGTGATTCTTATATTGTTGGTACAGACTTATACTTCTGGAATGGTACAGAATGGGTTAACATGGGTAGATTCCAAGGACCTCAAGGAGAACCCGGTAAAGATGCTGAACTTAGTAAGGCAGCTATTGAAGCCGTATTAGTAGGTGAAGTAACTACTCATACTCATGATACTAGATATTATACTAAGGATCAAACTGATGCTAACATAAAAGTAGTAGCAGATGACCTTGCTAACAATTACTATAATAAATCCCAAGTAGATAGTAAATTTACTTCTGTATATATTTTCAAAGGATCTGTAGATACAGTTGAAGATCTTCCTACTGAAGGTAATGTGATTGGTGATGTATGGAATGTTCGTAAGAATGATACTAACTACGCATGGACAAGCGAAGGTTGGGATGCATTAGGTGGTACTGCTGAATTAGCTTCATTAACATCTAATGGTTTGATGTCTAAAGAAGACTTTGCAAAGTTACAGGGTATTGAAGCAGGTGCACAAGTTAATAAGATTGAGACTATTACTAAAAGGGTACTTTTGAATGCTGTAAATAAGAATGTAACTATTCCAGAGGATATTAAGATCTCAGATACTGAACCTACTGAGGAAGAGATCATGTGGTTAGATCCTAGTGAAAACTATGATTTTACATTTGATGGTTATAGTCAAGCACAAGCAGATGCACGATTTGTACAGAAAGAAGAAGGTAAGGGTCTTTCAACAAATAATTATACGAATGCAGATAAAACTAAAGTAACAAACTTAACTGATTATGTTACTGGTGGTACTGGTGCTGTTACAGATGCTAATGCAGCTACTATTACTTTATCTAAAAAGAATCCAGTGAATGGTTCCGCAAGTACTGATACAGTAGTAATCAACAAAGCCACTACTACTACTGCGGGTGTAATGTCTGCTGCTGATAAGACTAAACTTGATGGATTGAGTAACTATGATGATTCTACTATTACTCAGGATATTACCAACCTAAAAGCAAATAAACTTGAGACAATTGAAGTAACTGGTACAGGCAATGTAATTACTACAGCTACTAAGAATGGTACTAAGATTGCATTTGCTAAAGGTATTACTGCAATGACTCAAGATACTAGTGACGCTAGATATGTGAAGAAGACTGGCGATACTATGACAGGAACACTTACTATAGACAACAGCCAAGATGGTACAGTATCAACATATTATTCTGATATAATTAACCTTTACGTTCCAAATCCAACAACAGTGACTACTAGTAGAACTGGCTCAGCGAGAAGTATCAGTTTTTCAGTAATGAATGATAACAATAGAGAATATGAAAGGTATCAGGTTGGTTCATTCTATGGATATTTAAATGGTGCTCTTACTGACAATAATTATCTTTTCTTAGGTTGGGGGGATAATCCACACAGTCCTTACGATAGTTTAAGGGTTAATGCTACCACTTTAACTTATAGAAACGGTAAGATATGGTATGAAGGCAATGATGGTGCAGGTAGTGGGTTAGATGCTGATTTGTTAGATGGGTATCAATTAGTTACTGTTGGAGATGCTACAGGCCCTCATTCTGTTGTTAGTAGACCATCCATTGGAAGTGATAGAAGATTTTGGCATATAGGTAATTTACCAACTGTTTCTTCTACTGGTAATGGTGAATCTAAAGTAGTATTTAATGTTTATGGTTTAGTCAATTTTGGTGGTACTGAAGAAGCGTATGCTACTATTACTGCTAGTACAAGAGGAAGTATTGCAGTTAGAGCTATAAACCACATAGGTAATGCAGAACAATATCAAGTAGGTTATGTTGCTACGGATTCAGAAGTACAAATATGGATAGTAAACTCTGGATCTTATGGAGGAACTTCTAGTTTAGATATTTGCGTTAGTAAAAGTTTTACTTTAGTTAATTCTGTTCAAACTACTGCTCCTGAGAATATTGTGTATGTAAATGTAGGTAAAGTTGTTACTACTTCTAATTTAGAAGACACTCTAGCATACTGGTATGAAAATGATGAGACTGCTTCATCCACAACGTGTCTGACAGGTGGTAATAGAAATGTAATTGAATCATTAAGAAGTAAGTTTAAGAGATGTATTGCTAAACCATATGGAGATGATGCTGCATTAATTAGTTACACTAACGAAAATATGTCTACACACTGGCCAGATGGTACTACTACCAATCAAAATGTTACAGATAGAAAAGAAAGTGTAATGGTTCATTTCCCTAAATATTATCACAAAACTATCGAAAGAAGTCCGGGTATTTGGAGAACATACATATCTGAACAGCAAATAGATAGTAATTATATTGAAGAACCTGAAAGATTAGTTGGAGCATTTGAGGGTGAGATTCATTCATCGGGACCATTATGTAGTAGAGGATCTGCAGTATCTACTGCATCTAAAACAATTGCAGAATTTGTTGCTGCTGCAAAACTAAATGGACCATTGTATGGTATTGAAGATTACAGAATTCATGCTACAATAGCTAGAATGTTCTGTGCTTACTACAGGACTACTAACATTAGTACTTCTAATTCATCAATACCGTGCTCTGGCGGTACGAAGAGATATAACTATGGTGAGACTGGTGGAACTCATACCTTGGGAAACGTGGATGGAAAAAAACCAACTCAAAATGATACCGGATACTACTCAACTAACTTCCTAGGACTTGAAGACTGCTATTACAGTAAGTGGGAGTTTGTACAAGGAATAAACATTTTAAAAGGTAAATACGTTGTATATGACGGAGGTTCATTCCCAGATAAGGATGTAGCAGAGCTTGAAGCAGCAGGTGCTACTAATATCAGAGTTGTAGGATATGAACCTAATCCAGCTGCAACTGGTGGATATAATGGATGGACTAAAGCCGTAGCTCAAGGCAAATATGGTGATGTAGTTCCTACAGCACATGGTGGATCTGAAACTACTTACTATTCCGATTATAGCTGGTTTAATCCAACAGGAAATAGAATCTTTCTACGGTCGGGTCATTCGGATCATGGTTCTCCATGCGGGGTCTTCGTGGCTAGTGCTAATAATGCGTCCTCGGCTTCGTGGGCGCATTTCGGTGCAAGATTAGCCTTTTACGGTAAGATCGTTGTAGTTGATTCAGATACATTTAAGAAAATGCAGGCATAGTCCTGAGTAATATAGATAATTAAATATTAATAACAAGGGCGGGATCTAAAAGAATTACTATGAGATGACTTTATAGTAAGACTGCTGTCACATTATTTCATACTTGAAAAAACAGTCAGGTAATTCAGATAATGGTTCTCAATGCAGAGTCTTCATAGCTAATGCTAATAATGCATCCTCGAATTCATAGACGAATATCAGTGAAATTTTGGAACTAACAGATACTTTCAGATACTTACATAAATGTTTGTTGAACTTAGATCAGCCTTACCTCTAGGTAAAAGATAACAGGTGCTTTGAAGAGACCTTAGTAGTATTGTGCGAACGGGTCTTACCACCAAAATAGCTTATGAAAAGAATAGGCAATTTATTTAATAGGATAATATCATATGAAAATCTGGTCCGGGCCGAGAAAAAGGCAAGATTAGGTAAAACTAAAAGATACGGCGTTAAGAAATTTGACAGGAATCCATATGAAAATCTGGTCCGGTTACAAAAGGCATTAATAGAAGATACGTATCGTACTTCGGAATATTGCGTATATACAATCATCGCCGATCGTGGTAATAAAGAAAGAGAGATATATAGGCTACCGTATTATCCAGACAGAATAGTCCATCATGCTATAATGAATGTTATAGAACCTTACCTTGTTAATAGATTTACTGCAGATACCTTCAACTGTTTAAAAGGAAGAGGTATTCATTATGGAGTAAAGAGATTGAAAAGAGATTTAAAAGCTGATAAAGAAGGCACAAAATATTGTTTAAAATTAGATATTAAAAAGTTCTTTCCTTCTGTAGATCAAGATGTGTTATACTCACAATTTGAAAAGGTATTTAAGGATAAGAAACTATTAAGATTATTACATCATGTAGTTTATTCTACACCAAAAGGTTTACCAATTGGGAATTACATATCTCAATTTGCAGCAAATTTGAATTTGACTTGGTTCGATAGGTGGATTAAACAAGTATTAAAAATAAAATATTATTACAGGTATTGTGATGATATTGTTATATTACACCCAGATAAAGATTACTTAAGATATTGCTTACAAGAGATTGAAAAATATCTAGCTGATAACTTGAAATTAAAAGTAAAACGTAATTGGCAGATATTTCCTGTAGAAGCAAGGGGTATAGATTTTATTGGTTATGTATTTTACCATGATCATACTTTACTCAGGAAAGATATCAAAAAGAAGTTTATTCATAAATTAAGTTATAAAAGTAAGAATAAGAGGTTAACATCACTAGCAGCTTATTGGGGATGGTGTAAATATGGAAACTGTCATAATTTATGGTATCGCTTTACGAGATCTTATAATTTTAAAGATTATAGACAAAAATTATTAAGTAGTTATGGAATTAAAGAAAGTACAAGGTGATCATATACCTGAAGTAATAGAATACCTAGGAATGAATGAATGGGCAGTTAGATGGGATATTGAAGAAATTAATTCTGAAGATATACATGGTTATGCTTATTATGAATTAAAATTCAATGAAGAACCAACTTATGATTCTTTCGTAAGTAAGGTTATCAGAACTAGATATAGTGCAGATGAGGAAGCAGCATTAAAATCTAATATGGTTGAACAATTGCTTAGTGGCAGTCAACCTATTACCAGATATGATGAATGGCAATCTTTTCAAACACTTAGAACAGAAGCTAAATCGATTGGCAAACAAATATTTAATATTTAATTATGGTTATTAAAGTAAAATATAACGGGGAATGGGTTAAAATACCATACTTAAGTAGTGATCATGGTCGGGAACTAGTAGAAGAAGCACCTAAAGATGGTAAGCAATATGCTAGGCAGAATGGAGTATGGTCTGTAGTAAATATACCAGAAGTTGACTTTACTGAGGTATATAATGCAATTGACACTAAAGTTGATAAAGTAGAAGGTAAGGGGTTAAGTACTAATGACTATGTTACTGCAGATAAAACCAAAGTTACAAACATCAATGAGGTAGTTGAAGCTGCTACTAAGAATATTACAGCAACAGGTATCTCTATTACTCTGGATAAAAGGAACTTAGTAACCAATGCAGTAGAGAATATAGAATTAGATCTACCTGCATCTACTACTGCTTTAGCTGGTTTAATGTTACCTTCAGATAAAACAAAGTTAAATGGTATTGCTGCTGGTGCTGAAGTAAATGTTAATGCTGATTGGAATGCTACAGAAGGAGATGCATTGATATTGAATAAACCTACATTATCTACTGTAGCTACATCTGGTAGTTACAATGATCTTACTAGTAAACCTACTATACCTACTGTAGATGTTAATAAGGAATATGTAGACACTCAATTAGCTACTAAATCTGATTTACCAGATTATACAGTATTCGACATTGTTATGGAGATAACATCAAGTGACAATCCATCTATATCTCAGGAAAATTATAATAAATTATTAGAGAAGCTTCCAAGCAACGCTGCTAATACGCTTCCAGTAAGAGATAATGGGATGTATATATCAAGTCTTCTTGGTGGGTATAATATTAATGGTGATAATTCTATTTGGTTTCATCTAGAATTGAATATTGGAATACTACAAGATTATTCTGTGCAAATCTTTATATATCAAGATTTAACTGTAAATGTAGATTCTGGTACAAAATATTTAATACCAACAAGTAACGGAATTGATATACATACAAATCTAACACATAATCTTTCTGAGAGTAATACTAAGAAGTTAACAATATATACTACAGGTGATGGAACTAAATCTTTAATGGACGATGGTAAATATCGTAAGCTGCCAGTATATGGGAAGAATTTATTGCTTGGATCGGGGAAAGAAGTTAGTAATTCGAATTATCCTACAGCATCTTATTGGTTAACTGAATCTATCCAAAAAAATGCGGAAGTGACTTGTACTATATGGGGAGATTTAGGTGAAGGTCTTGACCATTTTATGTTATTTAACTCAGGTGATAGAGGAGATCAACTTGTTAGATATACACCTGAAGATTTTGTTAATGGAAAGGCTAGCAAAACATTTAAATGGAGAACTCAAACAACAGATGGTGATGAGACATCTAATACTTTCTTGAGAGTTTATGCTTTTCCCAGATCAAGTACTACTAGTACCATCCACAAGATCAAGCTCGAGTACGGCGACATCTCGACCGAGTGGTCTCCAGCTTGGGAAGATATACCAGATTTAGAAGAAAGATATGCATATGGTGTTGAGTGGGATACTGCATCATCTAGTCCTGATGGAGTTAGAGTAGGTAATATGCAATTACATAGAGAACTACCTATCCAGAGTAAGATAAGGGGAGTAATACTGGATAATAAAGGTGGGATAAAAAGTTATCTAAATAATTCAAATTGGGGTAATATAGATACAGAATATTTAACAGAGTCTATAATGACTGAAATACCTGAACATTGGTATAAATTGTACCAAGACGGAACCAAATTTAGAATGATGCTATCCGCTATGCCATTACCAGGATATAACCATATAGATCAATTTTATATAAGTTCATTTGAGTCTGGAATAGATAGAGGCTCCTCTACTTTGATTTCCTCTTATGGTGTTGGAAGTACAAATGTAAATAAAAGAGGAGGTGACAACACCTCTGAATGGGACGGCACCTACCGTTCCTTGCTAGGTTGTCCCGTCACCTACCTCACCCGAGACCAATTTCGGCAAGCCGCTAGAAAACGTGGAAGTGGTTGGGAAATGTATACATATGGAGCACATAAAACCTTATTCTGGTTATTTGCAGTAGAATATGCTACATTAAATAGTCAAAAACCATTTAACGCTCAAAAAGATGCTAATGGATTCTCACAAGGTGGATTAGGAGAAGGTCCAACGCAAATGACGGATTGGGTGAACTTTAACAACGCCAATCCCATAATCCCATGTGGTTATACTAATCAATTTGGGAATGGATCTGGAGAGAAGGCATATGTAGTACAAAATGCTTCTGGTGATACTCATGCTACATTGATGGCTAACAGATATCGTGGTATAGAGAATCCATTCGGACACATATGGAAATACACTGATGGGGCCAATGTACAGGTAACCACGGGCGATTCAGGATTGTC
>ERZ791915.2275-NODE-2275-length-12373-cov-9.066975_pt1 | contig 12373 bp, 11 predicted proteins | sample MGYA00510139_ERZ791915 | MGnify/ENA primary metagenome ERZ791915 (study PRJEB30046, sample SAMN00792117) | human gut metagenome | study: EMG produced TPA metagenomics assembly of the A metagenome-wide association study of gut microbiota in type 2... | reverse complement strand
ATATGATGGACCAGAAAAAGATCCGTAATTTTTCTATAATTGCCCATATCGATCATGGCAAATCTACTTTGGCCGACAGATTGATAGAATATACTGGTACGCTGACAAAACGCGAGATGGAGGCACAGATACTCGATTCGATGGATCTGGAGCGTGAGCGCGGCATTACGATCAAGGCACAGGCTGTGCGCAGCAGTTATCAGGCTCAAAACGGTGAAGAGTATATGCTTAACTTTATTGATACGCCTGGACATGTAGATTTTACATATGAGGTCTCCAGGGCTTTGGCGGCCTGTGAAGGTGCGTTGCTTGTTATTGATGCAACTCAGGGAATAGAAGCACAGACTCTGGCCAATGTCTATCTGGCTTTAGATAATGATCTGGAAATTATTCCGGTCATCAATAAGGTCGATCTTCCCAGTGCCGATCCTGAACGGGTCAAGCATGAGATCGAGGAGGTCATCGGGATCGATGCTTCGGAAGCTGTTTTGACCAGTGCCAAGACAGGCCTTGGTATCGAAGATGTGCTGGAGGCTATTGTAGCTAAGGTGCCGGCACCTTCAGGCGACAGCGGCAGTCCTTTAAAAGCGTTGGTATTCGATTCTAAATTTGACGCTTATAAAGGCGTTGTTTTGTATGTGCGTGTTATTGACGGTCGCATAAAACCCGGTATGAAAATCAGGATGATGGCGACCGGTGCTGAATTTGAGGTAACAGAGGTTGGCGTGTTCAAGCCTAATCTTGTTAATGTAGATTCGCTGGAAGTTGGGCAGGTTGGCTTTTTTGCTGCTGCAATCAAAAATGTTAAAGATGCGCGTGTAGGCGATACGGTCACTGATGCCAATAATCCGGCGGCCGAGGCGCTGCCTGGTTATCGCAAGGCAACGCCGATGGTTTTCTGCGGCCTTTATCCTGTAGAAAATTCGGATTATGATAATTTGCGGGACGCGCTGGAAAAATTACAGCTCAACGATGCGTCTATGGTTTTTGAACCGGAAACATCGGTAGCGCTTGGCTTTGGTTTCCGCTGCGGCTTTTTGGGACTGCTGCATATGGACGTTATTAAAGAACGGCTGGAGCGAGAATATAATTTGACGCTGATCACAACGGCGCCAAACGTTATTTATCAGGTATTTCGGACTAATGGTGATGTGGAGCTGGTCGATAATCCGTCCAATTTCCCTGATCCGACAGTTATAGACCATGTTGAAGAACCTTATGTCAACGCTACGATCATTGTACCTAAAGATTATGTTGGCGCAGTAATGGAACTTTCGCAGGAAAAACGCGGTGAGTATGAGAATATGACCTATTTAGACGAAACGAGGGTTATGATCCATTATGCATTACCGCTGAGCGAGATCATTTATGATTATTTTGACCGGTTGAAGTCAGTGACGCGCGGTTATGCTTCTTTGGATTATGAATTGGCAGGTTACCGTGCTTCCAGTCTTGTAAAAGTAGACATTTTACTGAATGGAGAACCGGTGGATGCGCTGTCGGCGATAGTGCACCGCGAAAAAGCTGTTTCCCGTGGGCGTCAGCTGGTAGAAAAACTGCGCAGTCTGATTCCGCGTCAGATGTTTGAAATTCCCGTGCAGGCCGCGATAGGCAATAAAGTAATTGCCCGCGAAAACGTAAGGGCCATGCGTAAAGACGTGCTGGCCAAGTGTTATGGCGGTGATATCAGCCGTAAACGTAAATTGCTGGAAAAACAAAAAGAAGGTAAGAAACGCATGAAGCAGGTTGGCAGTGTAGAATTGCCGCAAGAGGCTTTTATGGCGATTTTGAAGATGGATTAAAATGCAAAAATGGGAACAAATCCAAGGGGTATACGTACATACCCCTTTTTGCTTGCAAAAATGTTTATATTGTGACTTCGCTTCATATGCCGGGTTTGATATGGAAACAATGACCAAGTATGTAGACGCTGTCTGCATCGAAATAGCACGGCGCAGTAATATATTGCCTGTTGCAGAGCAGGCAACGCTGTATTTTGGCGGCGGCACACCTTCACTGCTGCCTGAAAAGCTTTTGGCTAAGCTGGTAGAAGCTTTGCAAAAAAATGGCTGCTGGCGGCAGCCGGCAGAGGTAACGATCGAAGTCAATCCTGGTACAGCTGATTTAGCTAAATTACGGTTTTTTAGAGAGCTGGGCTTTGATCGCATAAGTTTTGGCGTTCAAAGTCTTAACGATGGCGAATTGCGCGCAGTGGGCAGGATACATACGGCAAGGGAGGCTCTGCAGGCTGTTGAGATGGCTGAGCGGGCAGGGTTTACAAGAATAAGTGCCGATCTGATCTATGGTTTGCCGGAACAAACTTTACAAACATTGGGTACCAGCCTGCGGGCGTTGGTTAACACAGGTTTGCAGCATTTGTCGGTATATGGCTTGACAGTTGAAGAAAAGACGCCTTTGGCAGAGCTTGTGGACAAGGGGAAGCTGCAGCTGCCGGACGAAGATACTCAGCTGGCAATGTATGAATTAGTGCAGGAGTATCTGGCGGCACAGGGCCTGCATAGGTATGAGATATCCAATTATGCGGCAGCAGGGCAGGAGTCCAGGCATAATCTTGTTTACTGGCAGTATCTTCCTTATTTGTCTTTTGGCAGTGCTGCCTGCAGTTTTGACGGCGACAGGCGGTTTACATCAACGGCTGCCGTTCTGGACTATATTGACGGCATTAATATTGGTAAGACTACCGGAGCAATTGAAGAATTAACGATGGAAACGCAGCTGGCTGAGTATTTATTTATGGGTTTGCGTACAGCGGCCGGAATCGATTTAATGGAAACCAGGCAGCGCTTTGATTGTGATGTGATGTTAGAATTTGGCAGTGAATTAGAAAAATTTATTAAAGAAAATTTACTTATTCTGGATGACAGGCACGGACGGATGAGGCTGACAGAGCAAGGGATGCGCTTCAGCAACGAAATCTTTGAAATATTTGTGAAGTAAGAAAAATCTGTTGACAACTGTTAAGGTCAGTGCTATTCTAATATCAAGGTGTTAGCACTCTAAAGAGATGAGTGCTAACAATCGAGTTGGAGGTGGGATCGTGTTAAACGAAAGAAAGAAAAAGATCCTGCAAATTATCATAGAAGACTACATTTCATCAGCCGAACCAGTTGGTTCCCGTACCATTGCCCGCAAGTATGACCTGGGGCTCAGTCCGGCAACGATCCGCAATGAGATGTCAGATCTTGAGCTTCTTGGGTATCTGGAACAGCCGCATACTTCGGCGGGACGTATTCCATCTGCTCAGGCTTATCGTTTTTATGTTGATTCTCTGATTGAACCAGGGACATTGACAGACAATGATATGGCTTTGATAGATGGCTGGTATAATGAGCGCCGCCGTAATATCGATGATATTTTCCAGTCCACGGCCAAGATCTTGTCTCGTATGACACAAAATGTTTCTATGGTTTTGACTAATCAGCAGACTACTGCAAATTTCCGTTATTTGAAATTTTTACCGCTTGACAGCCAGCATGCTATTTTATGTATCGTGGCCGATGATGGCAGCATTGATACTAACGTTGTTGATATCCCTTTGGGAATGTCTTCGGAAGAAATGGATTACTTGGCAGGTAAAATGAGTAAATTACTGGAAGACCGTAATCTCAGTGATATTTCTGTGGAGCTTTTACAGAATGTCCATACAGATGTGGTCGAGGATAAACTTATTTTCTCATCATTGCTGCAGGCCGTACGTAAAATTACAGGGCGCAGGCAGGAACAAAAGGTATTTTTGGGCGGTACAAAACAGCTGCTTAATCAACCGGAATTCCGCGATGTGGAAAGAGTCAGAAATCTCCTTGGCATATTAGAAGAAGAAAAGGTCCTGAAGGATCTTCTGCAGGGCGGTGAAGATTCAGGCCTCAGGGTAACGATAGGTTCTGAAAATAAATTTACCAGCATTCAGGATTGCAGTATGGTTCAGGCTACTTATCGCCTGAATGGTCAGATCGTAGGTACGATGGCAGTTTTAGGTCCTACCCGTATGGAATATGGTAAGGTCATTTCTGTAATGGATTACCTGCATAAGTATCTGCGGACAATTTTAGATAAGTAAAAAGACTATAAGGAGGAAGTGTTTTGCAAACAGAAGATTTGAAAGAGAACTCAAAGCAAACAACTGCCGAAGAAACACCTCAGCAGGAAACTCAAACGAATGCAGCCGATGCTGCTGGAGTCGATGAGAATGCCGCAAAAAAGAGTGAGGTAGCTGCTGAAGAAAAAACTCCTGAACAGGATGAAAAGGATGCCAAAATCGAGGAGCTGCAAAATCGTGTTTTGAGGCTGCAGGCAGATTTTGATAATTTCCGCCGCCGCAATACTTCCGAACGCGAACAGCTGGCAACTTTTGTTACAGCTGATGTTGTCGGGAAATTTTTAAAAGTTCTGGATAATTTCGAACGTGCTGAAGCTGCTGCTCAAAAATCGGATGATGCTGCAGGTATTTATTCCGGTATTGAAATGATCAGACGTCAGTTTGAGCAGACTTTTAAAGATTTGGGCGTAGAGGAAATAAAGGCCCAGGGCGAAAAATTCGATCCCGAGCTGCATGAAGCTGTGATGAGAGGACAAAATCCCGATATGGATGAGGACACTGTAGAAATGGTTCTGGAAAAGGGCTATAAGCTGCGTGATAAAGTTATCCGGCATAGTAAGGTAAAAGTTATCAGCAACGAATAGTTGCCACATAAATTAAAATTAACATATAAACCCAAGGAGGAATAAATCATGTCTAAAGTAATTGGTATTGACTTAGGTACTACTAACTCTGTAGTAGCAGTAATGGAAGGCGGCGAACCTACCGTTATCACTAATCAGGAAGGCAGCCGTTTAACTCCGTCCGTAGTTGGCTTTTCCAAAAACGGTGAGAGGCTGGTGGGCCAACTGGCAAAACGTCAGGCGGTTTCCAATCCTGACAGGACTATCAGTTCTATCAAACGTCATATGGGTACTGACTATAAAGTAGCAATCGATGATAAAAAATATTCTCCTGAAGAAATTTCTGCAATGATCCTGCAAAAATTGAAAGAAGATGCAGAAAAATATTTGGGTGAAAAAGTAACGCAGGCTGTTATCACTGTTCCTGCTTACTTCTCCGACAGCCAGCGTCAGGCAACTAAAGACGCAGGCCGGATCGCAGGCTTGGAAGTTCTGCGTATCATCAACGAGCCTACTGCTGCTTCTCTGGCTTATGGTATTGATAAAAGCGATGATCACACCGTTATGGTTTATGATCTTGGCGGCGGTACCTTCGACGTATCTATCCTTGATGTCGGCGACGGCGTATTTGAAGTAAAAGCTACTAACGGCGACACTCATTTGGGCGGCGATGATTTCGACCAGAAAATCGTTGACTGGATGGTTGCTGAATTCAAGAAAAACGAAGGCATTGATCTGAGCAATGACCGTATGGCCATGCAGCGTTTGCGTGAAGCAGCTGAAAAAGCCAAGATCGAGTTGTCCGGCGTCTTGACTACCAACATCAACCTGCCGTTTATTACTGCCGGTGCTGAAGGTCCTAAGCATTTGGATATGGACCTGACCCGCGCTAAATTTGATGAATTGACTGCCGATCTTGTTGAACGCACAATGGAACCGACCCGTAAGGCTATGGCTGACGCTGGTTTATCTGCTTCCGATATCAATAAAGTTATCTTAGTCGGCGGTTCTTCCCGTATCCCGGCTGTACAGGAAGCTTTGAAAAAATTCATCGGCAAAGAGCCTTATCGCGGCGTAAACCCTGATGAATGCGTCGCTGTTGGCGCAGCTATCCAGGCCGGCGTTCTGGCAGGCGAAGTTAAAGACGTACTCCTGCTTGACGTAACTCCGTTGTCTTTGGGTATCGAAACTTTGGGTGGTGTGTTCACTAAGATCATTGAGCGTAATACCACTATTCCGACTTCACGCAAACAGGTATTTTCTACTGCTGCCGATAATCAGCCTTCCGTTGATATCCATGTATTGCAGGGCGAGCGTGAAATGGCTGCCGACAATAAAACTCTCGGCCGTTTCGAGCTTTCCGGTATCCCGGCTGCTCCCCGTGGAGTCCCGAAGATCGAAGTTGCTTTCGATATCGATGCTAACGGTATCGTAAATGTAAGCGCTAAAGATATTGGCACCGGTAAGGAACAAAAAATCACTATCACTTCTTCCGGTACGCTGGATAAGGATGAAATCGACCGTTTGGTTAAAGAAGCAGAAGCTAACGCCGAAGCTGATAAAAAACGTAAAGAAGGCGTTGAAGTCCGCAATAATGCCGATTCTCTCTGCTATCAGGCCGAGAAAACCATTAAAGATATGGAAGGTAAAGGCTCTGAAGAGCTAATCGGTAAAGTACAGGCAGCGCTTGATACCTTGAAAGAAACTCTGAAAGGTGAAGACCTGGAAAAAATCAAAGCCGATACCGAAGCCTTGACTAAACCGCTGTATGAACTTTCTGCAGAGCTGTACAAACAAACCGAAGCTGCTAAAGGGGCCGAAGGCGCTGAAGCAGGTGAAGGTGCGAAAAAAGCTGATGACGACGTTGTTGACGCCGAAGTGGTTGACGAAGACAAAAAATAATCAGCTTAGGATGGTGTAAACTTTGAGTAAAAAAGATTATTATGACGTGCTAGGCGTGTCTAAGACCGCTACGGCAGATGAAATTAAAAAAGCATACCGCAAACTGGCACGTCAGTATCATCCTGATGTGAATAAAGATAATCCGGAAGCTGCTGAGAAATTTAAAGAAGCGTCCGAAGCTTATAGTGTGCTCAGTGATGAACAGAAACGTGCCCAGTATGACCAGTTTGGCCATGCTGCCTTTGAAAACGGCGGCGCCGGTGGTGCTGGCGGGTTTGGGGGCTTTGAAGGCTTCAGCGGTTTTGGCGGCGGAGGCATGGAAGATATTTTTGATATGTTCTTTGGCGGTCAGGGACGCGGTTCCCGTGGTTCCAATGCTGGTCCGCAGCGTGGTGCTGATTTGCGTTTTGATCTGGAGATCACTTTCGAAGAAGCTGCGTTTGGCTTAGAACGTGAAATAAGCCTGTATCGTGACGAGCAATGTCCGCATTGCCACGGGAATGGCGCAGAACCCGGTTCTAAAGTCGAAACCTGCCCGGAATGTCATGGCAGCGGTGAAATCCGTTTTACACAAAATACTATGTTCGGCCAGATGACCAATGTCCGGCCGTGTCCTAAATGTCACGGTGAAGGCAAGATCATCAGCGAACCCTGTAAGGAATGCCGCGGTCAGGGTACTGTCAAAAATAATAAGAAGCTTAAGGTCAAGATCCCTGCCGGTGTTGATAACGGTTCCCGTCTGCGGGTAGCCGGAGAGGGCGAAGCAGGTGCCAAAGGCGGGCCAAGCGGTGATTTGTATGTTTATCTGTACGTTAAACCGCATAAGTTCTTTGAACGCGACGGTACTACTGTTTACTGCGAAGTGCCGATTAATATCGTACAGGCAACTTTGGGCGCTGAAATCAAGGTCCCTACGCTGGACGGTCAGGTTGTGATGAAGGTCCCGGAAGGTACTCAGCCTGGAAAGGTACTGCGTCTGAAAGGCAAAGGTATTCCCAGTCTGCGTAATGGTACACGCGGCGACCAATTGGTTCGCATCAAGGTTGTTGTGCCGCAGAAGCTGAATGAAAAACAAAAAGATGCTCTGCGTAAATTTGCGGAGATCAGTAAAGATAATATCAATCCTGAGGAAAAAGGTTTTTTGAACAAAATCAAGGATTTATTTAAATAAGTGCTTGTATAAACTGCGGTTTGAACGCCGCAGTTTATTTTTTTATGCAAAAAAATATGATATAATGTGAGCACTTGAAAATATAGCTGAAAAAGTATTTGAATTTATAGATTCTTAATATTTAAGGAGTGTTGACTGTGTCACAATGGATAGAGGTAAGTATACAAACTACGCATGAGGCTGCTGAACTGACTGCAGAGATCATGCGTGCTGCAGGAGCAAATAATGGCGTTGTTATTGAGGATCCTGTTTTGATCAATACTTTGCGTAATTCTGGTACCTGGGAGTTGTGTGATATTCCTGAGCAGGGCAATACAGAGGTGGTTACGGTAACTGCATATTATCCGGAAGATGAAGCGTTGCAGCCACGTCTTGCGCAGATCGAAGAGGAATTGTCAGCATTGGAAGCCGGCCTCGGTACGTGCCGTTTTGGCAATACCCGTTTTCGGACTGTTTCTGAGCAGGATTGGGCCAACGAATGGAAGCAGTATTTCCATGTTACGCATATCGGCGAAACGCTGGTGATCAAACCTACCTGGGAAGAATATACTGCTAAAGCTGGCGAGCATATCATTGAGATCGATCCTGGTATGGCGTTTGGCACCGGTACACATCATACGACCTGTATGTGCATGGAGCGGCTGGAAAAAGTCCTGCGTCCGGGTATGGAAGTTTTTGACGTGGGCACAGGTTCTGGCATTCTGGCTATTGCGGCAGCTAAGCTTGGCGCGGAAACAGTCAAAGCGGTGGATATTGATGCTACGGCAGTACGGGTAGCAGCTGAGAATATTGCGGCTAATGGACTGACAGAAAAGATCAGTGTCAAGCAAGGCGACCTGCTGCAGGGCACAGAAGGTCAGGCGGATGTTATCATTGCCAATATCATTGCTGACATTATTATCATGCTGTTAGAGGATGTTCCCGGCAAGTTAAAAAACGGCGGTATCTTTCTTGCTAGTGGCATTATTGAAGAACGGCAGAACGATGTGGCTGCAGCTGCGGCTAAGGCCGGCTTATGTGTTGAAGCAGTTGATACAAAGGGTGGTTGGGTCGTTATGCAGATGCGTAAGGAGGCCTGACCGGTGCATAGATTTTTTATCCCTCAGCCTTATGGGGAAATGATGACGATAACTGGCGTTGATGCCAGGCATATTTATACGGTATTGCGGATGACGCAGGGGACAAAAATTCAAATTGTCAGCGATGATGGCGTTACTGCTTTGGCCGAGATCACTGAAGCCGGTGAAAGCGTTGTAACGGTAAAATGCCTGGAGGTGCTGGCGGAAAGCCATGAACCTTCAGTGCGGATCATTCTGGCACAGGGACTGGCAAAAGGTGAAAAAATGGATTTTATTATCCAGAAAGCAGTAGAACTGGGCGTCAGCGAGATCGTACCTGTAGCTATGGAACATTCTGTTGTGCGGCTGGAAAGTGAGAAAGCAGTAAAGAAAGCAGAGCGCTGGCAGAAGATCGCTGAGGCTGCAGCTAAACAGAGTAAACGGGATGTTATACCCATAGTGCAGCCTGTGCAGACCATGGAGCAAATGCTTGCTCATAATGCCTGCTCCTGTAAACTGATAGCTTATGAATGTGAAGATAAGCTGGGCTTGAAAGCTGCGCTGCAAAAACAGCAGGAATTAAAGGAAGTACTGTTGATCATAGGCCCGGAGGGCGGTATTTCCGAGGCTGAGTTACACCAGGCACAGGCGGCGGGAGCATGGGGAGTAAGTTTGGGTAAGCGGATACTGCGTGCGGAAACAGCTGCGTTAGTAGCTGCTGCCGCAATATTTTATGAGACTGGCGATTTAGGAGGCTGATTGATGAAAAGAATAGCATTTTATACTTTAGGCTGTAAAGTCAATCAGGCTGATACTGCCAGTATGGAAACACTGTTTCGCAGTCATGGTTATACGATAGTTGATTTTAATGGCGAAGCTGATATTTATGTGATCAATACCTGTGTTGTTACAAATACGGGTCAACGTAAATCACGACAGATGATCAATCGTGCAGTGCGCAGAAATCCGACTGCGCTCGTTGTTGTGACGGGTTGCTATCCGCAGACGGCTGCGGAAGAGGTCAAAGCAATTGCCGGTGTGGATCTTATTATTGGCAACCAGGACAGAGCTGAGATTATTGGCTTGGTGGAAGCAGCTGCTGAAACTCAGCGTGTAGATACTATCGACAGTGTACGCAAGCTGAGTGCAAATACCGAATTTGAGGAATTGAGCGTTGGCGAGGCGTCTGATAAAACCAGAGCTTTTCTCAAAATACAGGAAGGCTGTAACCAGTTCTGCACTTACTGTATCATTCCTTTTGCCCGTGGGCCGCTGCGTTCACGCAGTTTGACAAGCATCAAGGAAGAAACTGCAAAACTGGTAGCTGCCGGGTATAAAGAAATAGTACTGATTGGTATACATCTTGGCTGTTATGGGAAAGAGCATGACGGCAGGCTGACTTTGTTTGATGCAGTTGAGGCTGCTTTAAGCGTAGAAGGTTTGCAGAGACTGCGTTTAGGGTCATTGGAATCAGTAGAAGTCGAACCGCGATTGCTGGAGCTGATGGAACAGGATAAACGTTTGTGCAGGCAGCTGCATTTGCCTTTACAGGCCGGCTGTGATACGACCCTGGCCAGAATGCACAGACCGTATGACACCAGGCGTTTTGCCGAGCTTTTAAGTGATATTCGTAAACGTATCCCTGATATTGCCATTACGACCGACATTATTGCCGGATTTCCTGGTGAAACGGAAGATGAATTTATGTCGACACTGGCTTTTGCTGAAAACTGTGGTTTCAGTAAAATGCACATTTTCCCTTATTCTAAGCGCAAGGGTACTCCCGCTGAGAAAATGCCGAATCAGATTCCGGAAACAGTTAAGCAAAAACGCTGTGCCCAACTAGCTGAACTTGACCATAAGCAGCAGCAGAGTTTTTTGGAGCAGTGTGTTGGCAGTGAAGCCGAAGTATTGTTTGAGCAGACTGCTGCAGACGGTTATATTGAAGGCCTGACCAGTAATTATTTACGGGTTTATGTTCAGGGAGGGGCTGAATTATGCGGCACTCTCCGAAAAGTAAGATTACTGAAAGCAGAAACAGGTTTTTTAGTGGGTGAATTATTATAATAGGGATAGATAAATACTTGATTGAATGCTGCCGGTATTATAAGTCATTGTTTTTGGATTTTATGAGCGCTTTAGAATAGCTGATAATGTTTGGACGGTACATATTTTGGGAATGGATTTTGCTTAGCTGGTTTCAGTTTGCAAATAAATTGTGAACATAACAAATAGAAAAAGGACTTTTACATTCTCTGACGAATATAATAAAAGTTAAGAGCATGAAGGAGGGAAAGAAATGAATGACTGCATTTTTTGCCGTATCATTGCAGGTGAGATCCCGTCTGAAAGGGTTTATGAAGATGACAAGATGATCGTGATCCGTGATGTGGCTCCTGCCGCACCAGTACACGTTTTGATGATACCAAAGTCTCATACGGAAAATATTATTACAGCGGAACCGGAACTGCTTTTGCATATGCTTGGCAAGGTCGGGGAACTTGCTGAAAAACTTGGTGTGGATGCCAAAGGATTTCGTATCGTTGCCAATACTGGCGATGATGGAGGGCAAACCGTTAAGCATTTGCATATCCATCTTTTAGGCGGGAAAGCATTAGGCTGGCCGCCCTGTTGATGCCTTGACAAAAGACGTATCATAAGATATAATTTACTGGTAATATTGTGCGGTAATTGCGGCCTGACGTTAGTCGGCAATAGTGCAAAAAACGCATGAAATGCATATATACACTTCCCTAAGTGTGTGGAGGGAGGGAGATCAGATGGCAGAAATTAAAGTTGGCAAAAACGAAACATTGGACAGTGCGCTGCGCAGATTTAAAAGAGCAACCCAAAAGGCCGGAATTCTTTCTGAAGTTAGAAAGCGCGAACATTATGAAAAACCTAGCGTTCAACGCAAGAAAAAATCCGAAGCAGCCAGAAAACGTAAAACCAGATAATGGGGGCGTGCTGTATGTCTATTAAAGACCAGTTGACAGAAGATATGAAACAAGCCATGAAAGACCGTGAAACGGGCAAGCTTCGCTTATCGGTTATTCGTATGGTGCGTGCAAATATTAAAAATGTCGAAATCAATGAGAAGAAGGAACTGAACGATGATGAGGTTCTGGCTATCTTAATGAAAGAGGTCAAGATGCGGCAGGATTCTTTGGTAGAATTCGAAAAAGCCGGGCGCAGTGAATTAGCCGAGCAGGCTAAGGCGGAAATTGAGATACTTAAAAAATATCTGCCTGAGCCGCTTAGTGATGAGGAATTGCGTGCTATGGTTGCCGAAGCTATCGCTGAGACCGGTGCAGAAGGTCCGAAAGCGATTGGGAAAGTAATGCCTGCTGTTATGGCAAAGGCCAAAGGCCGTGCCGATGGTAAACGTATCAATCAAATGGTACGTGAACTGCTTCAATAATGAATAATTAACTTAACAGGACCGAATATTCGGTCCTGTTATTTTTTTATAGCGCTAAGAACAGTTATATAACTTGTTCTTAGCGCTATTTTTGTGCAAAAATGCAAAAAAATCAGATTATTTTTGTAGGTTTCTACATAT
>ERZ791915.2271-NODE-2271-length-12378-cov-3.853851_pt1 | contig 12378 bp, 8 predicted proteins | sample MGYA00510139_ERZ791915 | MGnify/ENA primary metagenome ERZ791915 (study PRJEB30046, sample SAMN00792117) | human gut metagenome | study: EMG produced TPA metagenomics assembly of the A metagenome-wide association study of gut microbiota in type 2... | reverse complement strand
GTAATGTGGTAGAAGTAAGCCGTTCGGAACTTGGTTATGGAACGTTTATTTATACTCTTTTTGTGGATGGGAAGAAAGCGGATATTCTTAAAAAATATATAAGTCTGTAGTTTATATGAGATCAAAAAAAATATATTTAATTTTAGTAATGCTTATTTGCCTGTATTCATCCTTGTTGTCACAAGGAGTTGATACGAGATCTTGCATGAATACTTTTACTAACCAGACTGTCTCTTCTGGGATGTCTATTTTAGGATGTACTACACTTGCGATACAAAACGTGACTGTGGCAAGTAGTGGAAATCTATCTCTTTCTGCACCAGCAGAAGTGACGATTAATGGGCCTTTTGAGGTGAAGTCAGGAGGTGTCTTAAATATGCAGTTATCTCAACAGATAATTTTCAATTATATTTATGACGCTTCCGGGAATAGGACTACACGAAGGTTTAGTTCGGTAACATCTTCTTTTTCTTCTGCTACTAGTACCTTTCAAGAGGAGACTATCGTAATAGATAAAGAGTGAGGCTTTGATCTTTTATGAGCAAATAATTAGTTCAACAACTTTATAGTGAATGTGATGAAAAGACACATATATATATTATTTTCATTCGTTTTGTATTTACATGGTTTGGCCCAGAACACATCGAATGTGTCAGGTTCTTTTGATATAGGGCCAATAGGAAATGCAACGTATAATATACCGATAGATCTTCCCCCTGGAACAGCGGGTTTACAGCCAAATATTTCTATAGTGTATAATAGCTTTTCGGGTGATGGAATAATGGGAAAAGGTTTTTCTGTATCGGCTCTATCTTCGATTACTCGTGTTAGTAAGACTATTTTTCACGACGGCGCTATTAATGATATAGAATTTAATAGTACGGATAAATATACGCTAGATGGTAATCGTTTGATGTATAATAGTCTTACAGGCGAATACCGGACAGAGATAAATCCTTATTCGAAGATAAATATTATATCAGCAAATACATCTTCTGCGCATTTTGAGGTAAGAACGAGAGAGGGTTTAATTTTAGAATATGGAAATACTGCTGATTCAAGGTTATGTGCGCAGTCTCCAAATAATAACCAAGTCTCTTTTTGGATGGTTAATAAAGTGAGAGATCGTGTTGGTAATTACTATACATATACATATGATAAAAATGAAAGCAGTGGAGAAATTAGACTGAAACAAATCGATTATACGGGAAGTGCTAGCCGTACTCCTTATTGTTCTGTAAAGTTTACATATACGGCTCGTAATTATGATGTTAATTTAAATTATATAGCAGGAAGTAAGTTTAAGGAAAGTAAATTGTTAAGTGAGATTGGTGTCTATTATGGCACTTCTTTGTTTCGTAAATATAATCTGTCATATAATTATGATGGGAATGATTATACGTATTTACTATCAAAAATAACGGTTACGGGAACTAATAACGAGACACTAAAACCCCTTACGTTTAGTTGGTATAAGAATACAGACTTCAAACAAACACAAGTAGTTTATGATCAGTCTACGTATGCGGCGAATTATGTAAATAAGTCATATATATCTTTGGGTGATTTTAATGGGGACGGAAGAACCGATTTTATCGCATCGCCTACGCCTGACGCAACTTGGACAGGCTGGCGATTATTTTTAGCTGATTCCAATGGTAATAGATTTACTTATTCTGGTACCGGATCTTTACCTGCTGATTTTAAAGAGATTATTCCGGGTGATTTTAATGGAGATGGTATTACTGATTTTATCGCTCGACGGGAAACTATTAGCCGAAGTGTAATGTCCGATTCTATATCTTCAAATGAAAATCAAGACGGTTCTGTTCTGACTTTTGAGAATGATCAATCAAACTTAAATGATAATTCAAGCCTGTCAGATTCTCTTGTGCCCTCAAATGGAGATATTGCGGTTGCATCTGTTACTTATCAGAATTATTTCGTATATTATGGAACAGGTAATGGTTTTATAGCAGGGCCAAGTGTGACGACCGAGTCTCGTCCGCACGGAGTGAGAGTGGCTGACTTTAATGGAGATGGTGCTATGGATTTATTTGTCTATTATACCAGTAAAAGTGCTGGATTACATGATTTTAAAATTTGTATGTCTGGCTTTTCTGCAGGGAACCTAATAGCATTTAATACTATAAAATCAGGAATTATCAATGGGAAAACGAACTGGGATCGGGTTGAGGTCTGGGATTTTAATGGCGATGGTCTGGCTGAGGTTATGAACTTAAAAGAGAATGGCTATGAGCATTATTATAATAATGGCTTTGGTTCTGTGGTACAAGACCGTACCGGTACGCTTCCTAATAAAAATCATATAATTAGTTTTGGTGATTTTAATGGTGACCGTAAAATAGATATGTTATTAACCGGATGGAATAACACAGAATGGAGTAATTGGCAGACTTTATTATCTACAGGAGCTGGATTTGAGAGTTATTCTTTTCCTAAAAAGTTTACTACTTATTCAAAGGATATATTCGTTTGTGATTTGAATGGCGATGGATGTGATGATTTCTTTGCTGTTGATAAAGTTTCAGGTAGTAGTACAACTCCACTTAAATGTTACTTGGGATATGATAGTGGACGTAATTTCAAGGAATATTCGAGTGTTAATACTTATGGTTCAGATAAATGGAATTTTTATCCATTAGACACACGAGCTGATGGAAAGTTGGGGTTTTTAGTCGTATCTGCTCCTTTCTCATGGAATGGTTATCAATTATATATGCCCAATGCGGATTTTTCTAATTTGTTAAAATCGACAACTGATTCTCATGGTAATATAACAACTGTTACATATAAAAAAATGGCGGATACCTCTATCTATACGAAAACAGTATCGAGTGGTGGTTCATCTACTGTTGCAGGATACGATTGCTTATCTTTTACTGCTCCTTTTAAACTAGTCTCAAATGTAAGTACAAGCAATGGTATTGGTGGAACTAATAGCATATCCTATAATTATGAGAACGCAAAGGTCTGTAAGCGAGGACGTGGTTTCTTGGGATTTGCTAAAACGATCATGAATGATTTGGGTACATCTATAAAAACTACTGTTACCCAAGAATTTTCAGGTGATTATTATCAAGCGGCTACGAAAAGTGTAGAGAAAGTTTATGTCCCAACAAATCGTAAGTTAACTCAAGTGGATTATGTGAATACCTTAGTGAAATCTACGGATTTCTCGGGTTCATTTGCTTTCCATCCTACATCAGTGAAAGAACAGTCTTATGAACCGGCAGCTAATAAACTGACTCAGTCGGTAACGACTAGCTACTCTTATGATGCCTATGGAAATGTATTGACACAAACAGCTACTTACGGAAATGGAGATATTCAGAAAGTAACGAATACATATAGTAATAATACGGCGAATTGGTTGTTAGGATTACTGACTCGTAGTGTGAGTGTAAGCACCGTGAATGGTAGTTCTCAAACAAATACTGTAGACTATGCGTATGATGCGAATGGCTTGTTGAAAACGCAGACAGTAGAACCGAACCAATCTGCTTATAAAACAGTAGTAACTTTTCAGTATGATGGATTTGGAAATGTTACATCAAAAACAAAAACGGTAGGTAGTATTTCTAGAATTGAATCGTATGCGTACGATAATGGCCGTTTCTTAAAAACATATACCAATGTATTGGGACAAATAGAATCTTCTACGTATGATGCAATTACAGGATTGTTGGTTTCTCAAACAGATATAAGTGGAGATGTTTATACTTATACGTATGACGGTTTTGGAAAGATAAAGACTAAATCCCAAAAATCTGCTACGGGAAATACCGCTATGATTAATTGGGCATGGACCAATAACAGTCCGAATCATTCGGTTATACTTCGAACAGAAACAATGGGAGATGGTCAAGTGATGAAAATTTGGTATGATGCCTTAGGGCGTGAAATACAATCGAGTTATAAGAATTTTTTAGGTAAAGAGGTCTATATGGTTACTACCTACGATGCATTGGGACGAACTACTCAAGTGTCTGAACCTTATTATTCTGGTGCTTCTTCTATTCAATATCATGCTAGCCAATATGATAGTTTTGGAAGGATCAGTAAGCAAATTACTCCTCTAGGTACAATTTCGTATAGTTATTCAGGAAATCAAACGACAATTAATGATGGAACTAAAGGATATACAACTATCCGTGAAACGGATTTGGCAGGCAAATTAAAACGTGTAACAGATCCGGGAGGTACTATTACTTATACATACGGACCATCCGGAAATCCAACTAAAATTGTGTGTGGTTCCACAACTTCCACGATGGAATACGACCTATTAGGACGACGTACAAAATTGATAGATCCTAATGCGGGTACAATACTTTGTAGTTATGATGGTTGGGGAAATCTGAAAAAACAAACGGATGCTAGGGGACAGGCGGAAGAATATATCTATGAGAATAGCGGGCGACTACAAACCTATAAAAGAGGTACCGAATCTTTCTCGTATGTTTATGATCCTACCTATAAGAATCAAGTGAAATCTGTTATTTATGGCGGTGTGAAAACGGAATATGGTTACGGGACTTATGGCCGATTGTCATCTAAGACGGAAACCGTAGATAGCAAATCGTTTAAATTCTCCTATACCTATAATGATAAAGGACAGTTGGAAACTATGACATACCCAAATTCTAAGTCTATCAAATACGAATATGTAAATGGGGATCTATATAAAATGATTTGGCTGTCTAGTAATACTACGGTATGGCAGAAGGGCAATGAAAATGCAAAAGGGCAACTCTTATCATCCACGTTAGGCAATAGTATACAAGAAAGTTATGTGTACAATGCGGTTGGAATGCCGACTTCTATTCAAGCAAAGAAGGGATCTTCTACTCTTTTGAACATCAGTTATCCAAGTATTGATACTCATCAAAATATCAGAGAGAGAAAGGATCTGTATAAGTCTTTATCAGAGAGTTTTACTTATGATGATATGAATCGGTTGACTACAGGTGTGACTTATAGTGCAAACGGTAATATCACTTCTAAAGTCAACGTTGGAAGTTATCAATATGACTCTAATCATCCTCATGCGGTAAAAAGTGTAAACTTTAATGGGGCAGCAGAATTTAATAACTCAGATTTATTAGTGACATATAATAGTGTCCGCATGCCCATTCAACTAACGGAAGGAAATAAAGTCTATACGTTAACTTATAACGGCGAGAATACACGTATCAAGAGTCTATACAAAGAGAATAACTCATCAGTGTTCACGAAATATTACAGTGGTCCTTATGAAGAGATACAAAAAGGTTCTATAACGCAGAAAAATTATTACATTTACGCCGGAGGCCAGATTGCGGCGGTCTATACGGAAGGCTCGTCTGATGCGGGGATGTATTATTTCCATAATGACCATCTAGGTTCTCCTTGGTTGATAACGAATACTTCCGGTAATGAGGTCCAACGTTTGAACTTTGATGCTTGGGGACGTAGGCGTGATGCTTCAAACTGGAGCAATTACGTGAACTTACCGACATTCAAATTTGACCGTGGCTTTACGGGTCATGAGCATTTGGATATGTTCGGACTGATCAATATGAATGCCCGATTGTACGATCCTTTGCTGGGCCGCTTCTTAAGCCCGGATCCGATCGTGCAAGCGCCGGAGTTCACGCAGTCGTTCAATGGCTATACGTATGCGTTGAATAATCCGTTGGCTTATACGGACCCTAACGGGGAAAGCCTTATTTTGGCAGCGGCTATTATTGGTGGCTGGATTGGTATGGGGAGTGCTATGGTTTCTAGTGAAAAAAGTGGCTGGGGATTAGCAGGTGATATGTTTAAAGGATTATTTGTAGGAGCTGCTTCTGGTGCTGCAGGAGCTTGGGCTGGAGGAGCAGTGGCAGGATCATTAACCGCAGGAGGTTTTATTTCTGGAGGTTTAACTGGAATGGCTAGTGGCTTTAGTGGAGGTTTTGTTGGCTGTTCAGGAAACGCTTGGCTATCGGGTGCGGGCTTTGGTGGTGGTTTGAAAGCTGGTCTAATAGGAGGAGGTTTGGCTGGTGCTTTTAGTGGCTTTACTGGTGGATTAATTCGTGGCTTTACGGATATGGCTAATGGATATAATTTTTGGAATGGATCGAAAACTTCAGAATTTGTGATTGGGGTTAATCATGCTAAGATAGCAGAAAATTATAACTCAAGTCTAGCAGCTGAATTTAATGATGAAAATTTGAATACTCGGATTTTGGAAGAATTTGACATACAAAAAGGAGATATGGGAATAGAGAAGATTACTACGAAAACTGGGCGTAAATATGGTATGATAACAGATGAAACCTATGTGAATAAAAAGACAGGAGCTAATGTTGCAGGATATTTAGATCGTTTTTCTGGAGGGAAGAGTGAGCTTCATATATCACCTAAATTTGCTGGTGGAAATATTGTGGATTTTAGGGCTGTTGTAGGACATGAGTTAATACATGCTTATCATCACAATATATTAATGGAAAATTGTCTCTCTAAATTCACAGAAAGTGTAGCTTATAGATATTCTGCAGGAGTATATTTTAGTGCAGGCCGAATTCAAGATGCAATTGGGCAAGTGAGAACCGCTTTAAAATTAAATTTTTGGCAATCATATCCTAGTAGTTATTCTTTACCTAAAATGATGAAATTTAGATGAAAAATTTGAGATGTAAGTTTATTGTGTTATTTCTGATATGTTCGGGAAGTTTATTTTCTCAAACATACTCACTTGGAAATCAATCAAAGTGGAATCAATTATCAAATGTATTGGTTTCTTGCGACTTGAACTTATTAAAGGATAATAGATATTACATTTTACTCTCTGTTGGAACCTCGGAACTTGTACAAAATATATTTCCTTCTTATGGATTTTTTCATAAAGAAGGAAATATGTATTATTTGCAAGATATCCCAAGTGGAGCTAATATTGTTTTGGAAGAGATTAATCATTCGAATCTAATCGTTAGGAAAGGTTTTTCATTTATGGAAAATGAACTATTTTTCTATGAAAATGATGCGGATGATTCTTTCTCTTATTTGTTAGATTTTAAAGATAGATGTGAAAGTGTACGTACTTATAGTTTAGAATCTAAAGATAAAAAAAATATTGAAATTCAACCTTTGCCATTAGGGACATATAGAAATGGATTTGTATCTCTATTTTTAGATTTGGATTTTTGTTATAAAATATATTATTTATTAGATGGATATTCTTGTTTATTATCTGAGGGGAAATGGTCAAAAGAGAATAATGAACTATTTTTATATGATCCGGTTTTAGAGTATTCATTTAAGGGTTTTGTTCAATCTGATGGCTTGAGAATGACTCGTTTTCCAAATGAACTGAATTTAAAATGGGATTATCACTTAGTAAGTGATGAAGCTTATCCATTTATAGTATGGTAAGGTGTATAAGTATTTTATCTAATCAAATAGAATTGTTAAAGGTGTATTGTGAAATGCACCTTTATTTCTTTTTAAAATATGTGCTTTAAGGAAATGAATTTATATTATTCTTTATTGAAGGTGATAAATAGGAGTAATATCATTTTATATGTTAAATAGATGGAGATCGTTAAGCAAATAGTATGTTTGGTACATAGTGGATAATTTTTCATCGCTAAACTCGTTATATGTTTACCTTCGGATATTTGGGAGATGTAATATTTTCAAAAAGTGGATGTTGAACTTATAAATGAAAAATGAAAATGATTAAATGTTTGTCTGTCTTATTAGTCTCTTTTCTGTTTTTAATGACGGGATGTGCGCCCAAAGTCATTACAAATATCTCTAAAAGTTACCCGGCAAGCGTAACTGCGGATAAGGTTCGTTTGTATGAGCTGGGGGAGGCTGTTCCTGCCTCGGCAGAGAGGATCGGCAATGTTTCTGTAGTGGATAACGGAGTGTCTACTAAATGTAATTATGATCAGGTTGTTTGGTTGGCGAAACAAGAAACGGCAAAAGCGGGAGGTAACGCATTGGCGTTGACAGACCATCGGAAACCTTCATTATTGGGTAGTAGTTGCCATCAGATAGCCGGTAGTATGCTTTTAGTGTCGGACACGGTGGCGTTTCGGGCCGCTCCTCTATCGAAAGCGTTGGATTTGGAGGAAGAGGCTGTCGTGGAGAAGTCTTCATTTGAGCATAACACGATTTATGCGAATATAGGTTACGCTTTTGTGACCAGTAAATTTTATTTGCCACCGGGTGGGTCTGGCCATCCTAAAAACGGATTGGATTGGCAAGTTGGGTATGATTGGATATCAAGGAGCGGTTTCGGTGCTGGCTTATTGTATTCGGGATATAAATCGTCTTATATTTATTCGGGAATAGATATTAACGTGGGGCTTACTTATGTCGCTCCTCAATTTGTGATGAAACAAATCATAAACCGATGGATCGTGGAAGAGAAAATAGGTATAGGATATTTTAGTTACCGGGAATCGGCGAGGGGGATAAGCGAGTCCTTATCCGGTGTAGGATATAATTTCTCATTAGGCGCAGAATATCTTTTGTCAAAGCATGTGGGAGTGGGCTTGAATATCGGTTATGTAGGAGGTTCCTTACCCAAGCAAGAGAATGTCTCTTACGATAAAGGAGATTACTCTGGCTTATTTCGTTTGACTTTTGATGCGGGGGTACGATTCCATTTCTAGTATTGACGAAAAAATGTTATCAAGATGTTGAAAATAGGATGTTTATGGATGATGTTGTCTATCAGTGTAACTGCATTTGCTCAAGACACTTCTTCTGATTGTGATAAAGAATATTACGATAGGTATGGGAGATGGATGGAAAATCATCTAGTGACATGGTGGGGTGTCCCACCAGTTTTGATGAGATCGTCCGGTAAATATGCGGATTTGATTTGTGAGAAGTTATCGGAGATTAATTATGAGGATACCCATTTTTTTATAACATTTTTGATAGATGAGAATGGGATACCTTATTGTAGCTCGTCTTCTTGGGAGAAAGGTATGGATGGAGAGGATAGGGATACTATACAGGAATTGTCAAAATCATTTAGGTTCATCTCAGCAAAAAATGGAGATTTGGCCGCTAAAAGTTTCTATAATTTTGTTCTTAAAAGAAGCAAGGACAGTGGACAATGGCATTATTCGGAGTCATTGATGTTTGAGAAAGAACAAGATAAATTATTGCCGGATGGGAATATCGTAGAAAATATGAGCCTTGTGATTGCAACTGATCGAGACACTGTTTTGATGGGTGATACTGTAAGGGTAAGCTTGCGATTTAAGAATATATCGGATAAGGATAAGCTGTTTTATCCGGGAGGAGTGATTATGATATACGAAAAATCTATGCGAATGAGTTCTAGTATAATGCCTCCTAGTTTCATATTGTCGAAGGGAAAATCGGATCAGTTACAAAATATACCGTCCGGTTTAGTCTATGAGATTAACTACCCCGTAATAGTATCATCCCCATTGTTTAAGGAAGGCGAGAATAGGTTAATGTTTAGATATCATTGGGGATTGAATTTATCTAAGAAAAATGTAACTGATAATATAATATATGGAAACTTGTATAGTAAAGAGGTTCGTACATATGTAGGAAGTGATTTGTGTGTATTTGGTTTATAGAACTTCAATTCTACGTCTTTTTAGTTTGAAATCCGGATAAAGTTTGTATCTTTGGAAATAGCTCTGAATATAAGTGTCTTACTTCTAAAATATATGCGTTATGAGATACCTAATTTATTTTTCACTATTTCTTTTGCAGTTGGCGTTTATCTCTTGCGAGAAAGAAGAGATAATAGAGGATACACCTAAAGAAACACCCTATTATCTGGGATATTTTGAGGGGGCGGTAAACGGACAGGATATTTCTATTAGGAATAAGTCGGCTTCATGGAGATATATAGATGCTGGATTTTATTCGGAAGTAAGGAGGGGAGAATGGGAGGTCTTGAGATGTTCGCATTGGACGATTCCACTGGATCGCGAACATTTAAGCCGTTATGCGATGAAGGTGGTATTGCTCCCATTACAAGAAGGAGAATATAATATAGAGAAGGGGATTCGGACACAAGAGGAGATAACGTCTTATATCCGGATAACGGATTCACTAAATAAGGTGGAATATTGTCCTTTAAAAAAACCGTTTAAGGTCTATGTGGATAGTGTTCGTTACCATGAATCGTCCATGATGCCATATATTGAGGGAAAGATGGAAGGGACTTTATATAATAGGTACGATGTAAATGATTCTATCGTCGTAAAAGATGCTATATTCGGTATCCATTGATAGTGGATGATAACCGCTGCCTTACGATATTTTGGCTATTTTTAATTTTTACCTTCTGAACATTTGGGGGTTCACTCTGTTCTAACAAAGCATTGGATATCCGGCATGTATTTAGTAGTGAATTAATTAAACGTCAAAATTATGAAGGTGAAAATATTATACACGGCTTTAATCTCATTGATCGCGGGAGGAGCGATGGCGCAAGATTGTACGTTCTTCTTTCCGCAAACAGAGGGAACGGTATGGGTCCGTAAAGGATATGACGCAAAGGGAAACTTACAATCTGTTATGAGTTATCAAGTGGATGAGGTGGAAACATTGCCTTCCGGCCAAGAGGTGGAAGCGGACTACGTATATACTAATCCCTCCGGTACGATCGTGAACAAAGGAGATATCAAGGCATACTGCCAGAATGGAGAATTTTTCCTCGACTCGAAAGAGACGCTCTCTTATCCGGGAGTGGTATCGGAAATGAATACGAATGTGGATATCACGGAGAACTTTATAAATTACCCAAATCCGTATGCGGCTAATTTCGATAAGAATAACGTGTATTTCGACGAGGCTTCCGTAAAGATCTACGATAAGAAGAACCGGAAGAATCGTAAGGATATGGCCATTAAGGATCGTGAGTTTATTAAAACGGAAAGCATAACAACTCCTGCCGGTACGTTCGATTGCGCTAAGGTAAAATATAATATCGCTACACGTTCCCCTAAATCAAAGGAGACAATCACTGGGTATGGCTATGAGTGGTACAGCCCGAATGTAGGCTTAGTGCGTACGGAACAATATGATAAGAATAACGTATTACAATCCTATACGGTATTGGAAGAATTAAAATAAAAAGGCGACTACAATCTTATGATTTGTATTAACCGGTTTAAGTGGATACGCTGTTGCTGAGAAGTGACAGCGTATTTTCTTTTATGGGAAAGATTGGGCAATTTTCTTTTTGTTTGACGTTTTTCGTTAACTTGCGGCAAATTTCGAAAAATGGAAAGAGAATATAAATCAAAAGTGGGATGGTGGTATCATCTGGTGATTATCATGGTGGTAATTGGTTGTGTGGCTGCGTTTTTGCGTACCAATATATCGGTTATAGTGGGTATGATGGTCGCTGCGTTGGGGGTGCTTCATGTTTTCTTTAATACGTATTACCGGATAACGGAAGATGATATGTTGATAGCGCATTGTAGTATTTTCCCGGAGAAGAAGATCGCTATCGCTGATATAGAGGCGTTGGAATCTACCGTGATGCCGGTGTCTAGCTACGCCCTTTCGTTGGATCGGCTGATCATATGGAGCAATGGGAAACCTTGGATGCTCATATCTCCGACCAACCGGGCTGATTTTATCAAACAGTTGAGAAAGATTAATCCTAATATACAACTTAAATAGATCTAATAGTATGAAATACGATGTCGCTATAATCGGTGGAGGTCCTGCCGGTTATACTGCCGCGGAGAGAGCGGCGCAGGGTGGGCTTTCCACGATTCTTTTTGAGAAAAACGCATTGGGCGGGGTTTGTTTGAATGAGGGATGTGTGCCGACAAAGACGCTTCTTTATTCCGCTAAGACGTATGATAATATCAAGCATGCTTCCAAGTATGCGGTGAAAGCGGAGAATCCTTCTTTTGATCTCCCGAAAATCATCGCCCGTAAGAATAAGGTCGTGAAAAAGCTGACAGCCGGTATCCGTATGAAAATGACGGAGCATGGCGTGGTGATGGTTACGGCGGAAGCTTGTATCCAAGGGCGTGCGGCCGACGGGACGATTACGATCGCCGCCGGAGAAGAGCTATACGAGGCTGCGAACCTTTTGATCTGTACGGGATCAGAAACGGTAATTCCTCCTATACCCGGATTGGCGGAGACGGAATATTGGACGAGCCGGGAGGCGTTGCAATCGAAGGAGCTTCCGGCCTCTTTGGTGATAATCGGTGGAGGCGTGATCGGTATGGAGTTCGCTTCTTTCTTCAATAGCCTTGGGGTAGAGGTACATGTCGTGGAGATGTTGGATAAGATATTAGGCCCGATGGATCGTGAGCTGTCCGAAATGTTGCAAGCGGAATACGCTAAACGGGGGATTAAGTT
>ERZ791915.2248-NODE-2248-length-12481-cov-3.155722_pt1 | contig 12481 bp, 14 predicted proteins | sample MGYA00510139_ERZ791915 | MGnify/ENA primary metagenome ERZ791915 (study PRJEB30046, sample SAMN00792117) | human gut metagenome | study: EMG produced TPA metagenomics assembly of the A metagenome-wide association study of gut microbiota in type 2... | reverse complement strand
TTGGCATTCGTGAAGACCGTGCATTGATCACCCAGGATATGTCTCGGTTTTATCCACATATTTTTGTTGAATAAGCCACGATACCGGATGGCACTCGCCATCCGGTAATTGTTAGCCTATCTGCACCGACAGCATACTCAGGCTGCCCATTTCTATACCCTCAACCGGAATGGTAATTGGCTCCTGCCCATCCCACGCACCTAACACATACAACAACGGCAAATAATGCTCTGGCGTTGGGTTCGATAACGTGCCACCTTCATGGTCGAGGTAATTCACCAGAGGATGTTGTTCCACTGGCCCTTGCCACGTCAGATTCGCTTTCACATACTCATTAAACGACGTCGCCCACGGATACGGTGAACTATCACCGTGCCACTTCACTGTGCGCAGGTTATGCACCACGTTACCGCTGGCGACCAACATTATCCCTTCATCACGCAGCGCCGCGAGTTTGCGCCCCATTTCGAAATGCCAGGCGGCAGGTTTGCTACTGTCGATACTCAACTGCACCATCGGGATATCAGCGTCAGGATACATCTTAATCAGCACGCCCCACGAGCCGTGGTCAAAGCCCCAGGCTTCTTTATCCAGCGTCACCGGGATCGGCGCTAACAGCTCAACCAGACGCTGTGCCAGCGCAGGCGAACCCGGAGCAGGATAATGCGTATCGTACAGCGCCTGCGGGAAGCCACCAAAGTCATGAATCGTGGGCGGCGTCTCCATCGCGGTCACTCCTGTTCCACGGGTAAACCAGTGAGCCGAAACCACCACAATCGCTTGCGGGCGTGGCAATGTCATCCCCAACTTCTGCCAGCTGCGGGTATACAAATTATCTTCCAGCACGTTCATCGGACTACCGTGACCTAAAAACAATGCTGGCATACGTGTTGAAGACATGATGATATCCTTAACTAAAGGTGTCATTTTGATATCCTCACAATACGCTTGTTCGGCGGAGTAAGAACCCGGATAACAATGATGATGATCATCAGTTATTTTGACGATCTGCCTGAAGGTGAAGATTTATAAGGAGTTGTCGATGTCAGTACCTCTCATTCTGACCATACTGGCGGGGGCAGCCACGTTTATTGGCGCGTTTCTCGGCGTTCTCGGGCAAAAACCCTCGAACCGCTTACTGGCGTTTTCGCTAGGATTTGCGGCGGGGATCATGTTGCTCATCTCATTAATGGAAATGCTTCCTGCCGCACTAGCAGCTGAAGGAATGTCGCCTGTGTTGGGTTATGGAATGTTTATCTTCGGTCTGCTTGGCTATTTTGGCCTGGACCGCATGTTGCCACATGCGCATCCGCAGGATTTAATGCAAAAATCGGTGCAGCCGTTGCCAAAATCGATCAAGCGCACAGCCATTCTGCTCACTCTCGGCATCAGTCTGCATAACTTCCCGGAAGGGATTGCCACCTTTGTCACGGCGAGCAGCAACCTGGAGCTGGGATTTGGCATCGCACTGGCCGTCGCGTTGCACAATATTCCTGAAGGTCTGGCGGTTGCAGGCCCGGTTTATGCAGCAACGGGTTCTAAACGCACGGCAATTCTGTGGGCGGGGATTTCTGGATTGGCAGAAATTCTTGGTGGTGTGCTGGCGTGGTTAATCCTCGGTAGCATGATTTCCCCGGTGGTCATGGCGGCAATCATGGCGGTGGTTGCAGGAATTATGGTGGCGCTCTCGGTTGATGAATTAATGCCGCTCGCCAAAGAGATTGACCCTAATAATAACCCCAGCTATGGCGTACTATGTGGAATGTCAGTGATGGGATTCAGTTTAGTGCTGCTACAAACGGCGGGAATTGGTTAAAAACAACATCAGAAGTTGTCCAGCACATGGACAACTTCTGCCAGCTTCACGAAAGCCTTATTCTACCTTTTCGGCTGTCTCTTCTCTCGTACTGTTTAAGTATTTGTTCCGCGCTTCAAGCAGTGCGTCTCTGTCCTGGCGAAACGCCCGACAATAACGTTTCAAATGCAGGAAATAACCCACCACAACCAGAGCAATCAATACAATCCAGTACCAGGCGATAAACATCCTTTTACCCTTAATATTTAACAATACTAAACATTTAGCGCATAAATTTCACATATCCTTTTTCGGATATATTCATATGGTCGCATAATAACGGAACAATTATATGATTTTGATCATAATGAAAAAGAATGCCTGATATTAATGAAATTTTCTCATAGAAAGAGAAGCGGAATTAACATCTTGCATAGCAGGGAAAAATAAAAACCGAAGCCTGCTACAACTTCGGTTTCTTGATTAAGGCAGTAAATTAAGCAGCGGTTTTCAGCTGGCTTTACGCTCATGTGCCTGACGGTATGCCACCAAGTCTTCAATAGTCACGAGCGCCATGTTGTGTTTATTGGCAAACTCAATGCACTCTGGTGCACGCGCCATCGTGCCATCGTCATTAGTCAGCTCACACAGCACACCAGCCGGTTTAAAGCCTGCCAGCGTCATCAAATCAATAGTCGCTTCAGTATGACCGCCACGCGTCAGTACACCACCTGCCTGCGCGCGAAGTGGGAAAACGTGGCCCGGGCGATTCAGATCAGAAGGTTTTGCGCCATCGGCAATCGCTGCGCGAACGGTCGTAATACGATCAGCGGCAGAAACACCGGTAGTCACACCTTCAGCCGCTTCAATGGTCACGGTAAAACCGGTGCCATAGGCGCTGGTGTTATTTTCTACCATCATTGGCAGATCAAGTTGTTTACGGCGATCTTCAGTGATGCACAGGCAAACAATACCGCTACCGTGGCGAATGGTCAGCGCCATCTGCTCAACGGTCATGGTTTCTGCCGGGAAGATCATATCGCCTTCGTTTTCACGGTCTTCATCATCAAGCACCATTACACCGCGTCCTTCACGCAGCGCAGCCAGTGCATTTTCAACACGTTCGAAAGGCGTACCAAAAGAGGAAAGTAGCGTCTGATTCATGGTAAAAAAACCTCACTAAAATTATGGTTACCAGAATCAGGGCAGTCTTAGGAGTGGCGGCATATAGCCAAAATAACGTGAGCGGGTCCATGCCCGACAGAATCGTTACTCTCTCCCATCCGGACTCTAACCGTCGGCCCCGGAATTACACCGGATCTGCTGTCCTTTGAGTTCGCACTCAAAGCGCTCGCGGGCTTTCAACCAAGTTGATTTACCGCCGGTGGGGAATTTCGCCCCGCCCTGAGAATAAGCGGATTCACTATAACGCTAATGATTAGCAGCAGCAACGCATAGCTTCACATAATTCTGGTTTATGACTTACCCTTATCGCACTACAATGGCACTCAACACCTATCAGTACAGGGAAACTACAATGATTGACCCGAAAAAAATTGAGCAAATCGCTCGCCAGGTTCACGAATCAATGCCTAAAGGAATCAGGGAGTTCGGGGAAGATGTGGAGAAAAAAATCCGCCAAACCCTACAAGCGCAGCTGACGCGCCTCGACCTTGTAAGCCGTGAAGAGTTCGACGTCCAAACGCAAGTCCTGTTACGGACTCGTGAGAAACTGGCTCTGCTTGAACAAAGAATCAGCGAACTGGAAAATCGCAGTACTGAGATCAAAAAGCAGCCAGATCCAGAGCCTCTCCCCCCAACGCTGTAAACATTTGTCTTTAATGCACTGTAAATTATGAATTAATCCTCTAATTTACAGTGCTTTCTATTACCTTATCGCGTAACCCCATTCAGAAAAGCATCACAAAAATGAATGAGTGCAATTGAAAATATAATTGTTATGTATTCTTTAAGTTTTACTTAATCGATATTTAGATAAACTAATTTTATAAAAATCAGAAAACAAAATATAATATTTCAATGATTGGTAGTCCTTAAATAACAGTTACTAATCATTCTCTTTTTTACTTATCTTTATATAAAGGAATATTATGTCTGCTTTTAAAAAGTCACTTCTTGTTGCTGGCGTAGCAATGATTCTTTCCAATAACGTATTTGCTGATGAAGGTCACGGCATTGTTAAATTTAAAGGTGAAGTTATCTCTGCTCCATGTTCAATTAAACCTGGTGACGAAGATTTAACTGTAAATCTGGGTGAAGTAGCAGATACCGTACTGAAAAGCGGTCAAAAATCTTTGGCTGAACCTTTCACTATTCATCTGCAAGACTGCATGCTGAGCCAGAGCGGAACAACTTACTCTAAAGCGAAGGTTACTTTCACCACAGCGAATACCATGACGGGTCAGTCTGACCTGCTGAAAAATACCAAAGAAACTGAAATCGGCGGCGCTACTGGCGTTGGCGTACGTATTCTGGACAGCCAGAGCGGTGAAGTAACTTTAGGTACTCCAGTGTTAATTGCCTTCAACGGCACCAACAGCTATCAGGAACTGAACTTCAAAGCTCGTATGGAATCCCCGAGCAAAGATGCTACTCCGGGCAACGTTTACGCTCAGGCTGACTATAAGATTGCTTACGAGTAATCGCATTTGGCCGGGTTCGCCCGGCCACATCATTAACGGATTAATGATAAGTGAAACAGATGTATAAAAATTTAAAGCTTACGACAATAAGTAAAATGATAAAAAATATTTATTGTTCATTATCCGTTATAGTAATTGGTTGTGCGTCAGCTTATGCTGTTGAATTTAACAAAGATTTAATCGAAGCTGAAGATCGTGAAAACGTTAACCTTTCCCAATTTGAAACTGATGGCCAATTACCCGTCGGTAAATATTCACTAAGCACTCTGATTAATAATAAGAGGACACCAATCCACCTTGACCTCCAATGGGTATTAATTGATAACCAAACTGCAGTTTGCGTGACACCAGAGCAATTAACATTATTAGGCTTTACTGATGAGTTTATTGAAGAAGCTCAGCAAAACCTGATCGATGGTTGTTACCCTATCGAAAAAGAAAAACAAATTACAACTTATCTCGATAAAGGGAGAATGCAATTATCCATATCTGCACCTCAGGCATGGTTAAAATACAAAGATGCAAACTGGACGCCTCCTGAACTTTGGGATCATGGTATTGCTGGGGCATTTCTTGACTACAATTTATATGCCTCTCATTATGCACCACATCAGGGCGATAATTCACAAAATATAAGTTCCTATGGGCAGGCTGGGTTAATCTTGGGGCCTGGCGCCTGCGTACTGATTACCAGTACGATCAGTCATTTAACAATGGCAAAAGCCAGGCGAACAACCTGGATTTTCCGCGTATTTATTTGTTTCGCCCAATCCCAGCAATTAATGCAAAACTAACTATAGGTCAATACGATACCGAATCGTCTATTTTCGACTCTTTCCATTTTTCTGGCATTTCGTTGAAAAGTGATGAAAACATGTTACCGCCAGATCTACGTGGTTACGCACCGCAAATCACGGGGGTCGCACAAACGAATGCAAAGGTCACTGTCTCACAGAACAACCGTATTATTTATCAAGAAAACGTTCCTCCAGGCCCATTTTCTATTACCAATTTATTCAATACATTACAGGGGCAACTGGACGTCAAGGTTGAAGAAGAGGACGGGCGCGTCACGCAATGGCAAGTTGCATCTAATAGCATTCCTTATCTGACGCGTAAAGGGCAGATTCGCTACACTACTGCAATGGGGAAACCGACCAGCGTTGGCGGCGATTCCTTACAACAGCCCTTCTTCTGGACCGGTGAATTCTCATGGGGTTGGCTGAACAACGTATCCCTGTATGGTGGTTCAGTATTAACAAACCGTGATTATCAATCCCTGGCTACCGGAGTTGGTTTTAACCTTAACTCGTTGGGCTCATTATCCTTTGATGTCACGCGATCTGATGCTCAGTTACATAATCAGAATAAAGAAACGGGTTATAGCTACCGTGCTAACTATTCAAAACGTTTTGAATCTACCGGTAGCCAGCTCACTTTCGCTGGCTACCGTTTCTCTGATAAAAACTTTGTGTCGATGAATGAATATATAAATGACACTAACCATTACACGAATTATCAGAATGAAAAAGAGAGTTATATTGTCACGTTTAACCAGTATCTTGAATCATTGAGATTAAATACATACGTAAGTCTGGCTCGTAATACTTACTGGGACGCCAGCAGTAATGTGAATTATTCATTATCACTTAGCCGCGATTTTGATATCGGCCCATTAAAAAACGTATCCACCTCACTAACATTTAGCCGAATAAACTGGGAAGATGACAACCAGGATCAACTGTACCTAAATATTTCAATTCCCTGGGGAACCAGTAGAACATTGAGCTATGGTATGCAACGAAATCAGGATAACAACATTTCGCATACTGCTTCGTGGTATGACTCTTCCGATCGAAATAATTCCTGGAGCGTTTCTGCTTCAGGCGACAATGACGAATTTAAAGATATGGAGGCGTCACTGCGCGCCAGTTATCAGCATAATACCGAGAACGGTCGTCTCTATCTCTCCGGTACATCACAGCGGGACAGCTACTATTCTCTGAATGCCAGTTGGAACGGTTCATTCACTGCAACTCGCCACGGCGCCGCTTTCCATGACTATAGTGGTAGTGCTGACTCGCGTTTTATGATCGACGCAGACGGCGCTGAAGATATTCCGTTGAATAATAAACGCGCGGTAACTAATCGTTATGGCATCGGAGTTATTCCATCAGTCAGCAGTTACATAACAACATCATTAAGCGTTGATACCCGAAATCTGCCAGAAAATGTGGATATCGAAAACTCGGTTATCACCACCACCTTAACCGAGGGTGCTATTGGCTACGCCAAACTTGATACCCGCAAGGGCTACCAAATCATAGGGGTTATTCGCCTGCCAGATGGTAGTCACCCACCACTGGGGATTAGCGTAAAAGATGAAACCAGCCACAAAGAATTAGGACTGGTTGCTGATGGCGGTTTTGTATACCTCAACGGCATTCAGGATGACAGCAAACTTACTTTACGCTGGGGTGACAAATCTTGCTTTATTCAACCACCCAAGAGCAGCAACTTAACCACCGGAACGGTTATTTTACCGTGTATTAGCCAAAATTAATTCAGGATGAAACTAATGCGCTACTTAAATACAAAGAATATCATTGCAGCAGGAGTATTACTCTCCTGTATGAGCAGCATTGCCTGGGGTGCCATCATCCCGGATCGTACTCGTATCATAATGAATGAGTCAGATAAAGGCGAAGCATTAAAACTTACTAATCAAAGTAAAAACCTGCCCTATCTGGCCCAAACATGGATTGAAGATACGAAAGGCAATAAATCGCGTGACTTTATTGTCACTGTTCCTCCTATGGTGCGTTTAAATCCCAGCGAGCAAATTCAAATAAGAATGATAACTCAAGAAAAAATTGCTCAACTTCCTAAAGACAGAGAAACGCTCTTCTATTTTAACGTGCGAGAAATACCGCCCAAAACAGATAAAAAAATGTGATGCAAGTCACTATGCAGCACGCATTGAAACTATTCTGGCGGCCAAAAGCCATTGAATTAGAAGACGATGGGGTAATGACTTACGAAAAAGTTGAAATCATCCGTAGAAATGATGGTTCGATCCGCTTTAACAATAAAATGCCTTATCACGTTACGCTGGGTTATATCGGAACAAATGGGGTAACGATGTTACCACAAACGCAAAGCTTAATGGTAACCCCTTTTAGCCATGCAGATACGCAGTTTAAAAATGTTCCGTCAGCTTTTCAGGTGGGTTATATCAATGACTTTGGTGGATTAAGTTTTTATGAAATAAACTGCCCAACGGTAAATAATTCTTGTAATGTTTCCGTAGCCAAACAAGGTCAATAATATGCGCTACTTGTTAATTGTAGTTACATTTATTATGAGTTTTAGTGTGTTACCTGTATGGGCAATGGACTGCTATGCCGAGCACGAAGGTGGAAATACCGTAGTTATTGGCTACGTACCCAGAATTGCTATCCCCAGCAATGGTAAAAAAGGTGATAAAATCTGGCAAAGTAATGAATACACCATGAATGTCTTCTGTAATAATGCATTACCCGCGCCTTCCCCCGGAGAAGAATACCCATCTGCTTGGGCAAATATAATGATGCAGTTAGCAGAAGGTCAGGAGTTTTATAATCAAAACTCTTATACCTTCGGTGTAACTTACAATGGAAACGATTATGATTCAACCACCACAAATGTTATTTCAGCACCTCAATGCATTGATGTTAAAGGTGCAGGTGTATACAGTAATAGCTATAAAAACCCCGCTGTCTGTAGCGGTGGTCCTGAGCCACAATTGTCAGTAAATTTTCCAGTACGTGTACAACTGTATATTAAGCTAGCTAAAAATGCTAATAAAGTAAATAAAAAACTTGTATTACCTGACGAATATATCGCCCTTGAATTTAAAGGCATGAAAAGTGCTGGATCTTTAGATGTAGATAAAAATCTGACCTTCAGGATTCGTGGATTAAATAATATTCATGTCCTTGACTGCTTTGTTAATGTCGCATTGGAACCAGCTGATGGCGTTGTTGACTTTGGTAAAATAAATTCCCGAACAATTAAAAATACCAGCGTTAGTGAGACGTTTAGTGTAGTCATGACAAAAGATCCTGGTGCGGCCTGTACTGAGCAATTCAATATTTTAGGGAGCTTTTTCACTACGGATATTTTGAGTGATTATAGCCATCTGGATATGGGTAATGGACTGCTATTGAAGATATTTCATAGCGATGGAACAGCAACGGAATTTAACCGCTTCTCACAATTTGCTTCTTTTTCATCGTCTAGTGCACCTTCGGTCACCGCACCATTCAGGGCAGAACTTAGTGCGAACCCGGCAGAGACTGTTGTTGAGGGACCGTTTAGTAAAGACGTAATCCTCAAAATCACCTATAACTAGCATCTAATACAAACACTAAAACGGGCCATCAGGCCCGTTATATCAGTGCTCTAACTCCAGCTCTCTTGCCTGCATCATCTGTTGGCAATACCAGGCATAACGTGCGCAAAACCAGGTTCTATGTTCTTCATCCATGTTACCAGTAACGGCCAGAATATCGACCGGGCGACCTTCTGCGTGCATTCTGGCAAAACTACGCGCCAGGAAATCGAAATTATTTAAAGAATTAAGACTATGATCCATAAGCACATCCTCCGGTTATCGCATACCTTTTAAGGCTATATGCTTTTTCTGATTTCAGTATTCCCCAATCAGTGTAGTGCCTTTAAACATAACGTGCGTAAATATATTGTCCCCGATCACACTTTTTAGTGAAAAATAAAAAACCATATTAAAAGACTTTCTCTTCCAGAACTTCTCTAACCTGTGTTATTATTAACGCAGATAAATGTAAGCAAGGAAACTATTACAAAGTAAATATTGCGTCACGAAATGGACATTGGAGTGATATATGATTTTATTCGCCGACTATAACACCCCTTATCTTTTCGCTATTTCCTTTGTACTGCTGATCGGCCTGTTAGAAATTTTTGCGCTTATCTGCGGTCACATGCTCTCCGGTGCTCTTGATGCACATCTTGACCATTATGATTCCATAACCACAGGTCATATGAGCCAGGCACTTCATTATCTCAATATTGGAAGATTGCCAGCTCTCGTCGTTCTCTGCTTACTGGCTGGTTTTTTTGGTCTTATTGGCATCCTGTTGCAGCATACCTGCATCATGGTCTGGCAATCACCACTGTCGAACCTGTTCGTGGTTCCTGTCAGTTTACTGTTTACGATTATTGCGGTGCATTATACCGGTAAAATAGTTGCGCCCTGGATTCCACGCGACCATAGTTCAGCTATTACAGAAGAAGAATATATTGGTAGCATGGCGTTAATTACCGGTCATCAAGCCACTTCAGGTAATCCCTGCGAAGGAAAACTCACCGATCAATTTGGCCAAATACATTATTTACTACTGGAGCCTGAAGAAGGAAAAATTTTCACTAAAGGAGACAAAGTGTTAATTATTTGCCGACTTTCTGCAACGCGATATTTGGCGGAAAACAATCCCTGGCACCAAATATTGTAATTTATTAATCAAAAGGAAATTTAATAATGGATGATATTGTTAATTCTGTGCCCTCCTGGATGTTTACCGCGATTATTGCCGTATGCATTCTGTTTATTATTGGAATTATTTTCGCCAGGCTCTATCGTCGCGCTTCGGCAGAGCAAGCTTTTGTTCGTACTGGTTTAGGTGGGCAAAAAGTGGTAATGAGCGGTGGCGCAATCGTGATGCCGATCTTTCATGAAATAATCCCCATCAATATGAATACTCTGAAGCTGGAAGTCAGCCGCTCAACCATTGATAGCCTGATTACGAAAGATCGTATGCGCGTCGATGTAGTAGTCGCTTTCTTTGTGCGGGTAAAACCTTCAGTAGAAGGGATTGCCACCGCTGCCCAGACGCTGGGGCAACGCACCCTGTCGCCTGAAGACTTACGTATGTTGGTTGAAGATAAATTTGTTGATGCCCTCCGTGCAACAGCTGCGCAAATGACCATGCATGAGTTACAGGATACCCGCGAGAACTTCGTGCAGGGGGTGCAAAATACAGTGGCAGAAGACCTGTCGAAAAACGGTCTGGAACTGGAGAGCGTTTCACTTACCAACTTTAACCAGACCTCGAAAGAACATTTCAATCCGAACAATGCCTTTGACGCCGAAGGTTTAACCAAACTGACTCAGGAAACAGAGCGCCGTCGCCGCGAACGTAACGAAGTTGAACAGGATGTAGAAGTTGCGGTGCGTGAAAAAAATCGCGATGCGCTATCGCGCAAGCTGGAGATTGGACAGCAAGAAGCGTTTATGACGCTTGAGCAGGAGCAGCAGGTTAAAACCCGTACTGCCGAACAGAATGCACGTATTGCGGCTTTTGAAGCTGAACGTCGTCGTGAAGCAGAGCAGACACGAATTCTGGCTGAACGACAGATTCAGGAAACAGAAATCGACCGCGAACAGGCCGTCCGCTCAAGAAAGGTTGAAGCTGAACGTGAAGTTCGCATTAAAGAGATCGAACAGCAGCAGGTCACCGAAATCGCTAACCAGACGAAATCGATCGCTATTGCCGCCAAATCGGAACAACAGTCCCAGGCAGAAGCGCGTGCTAATCTCGCACTTGCAGAAGCGGTAAGCGCCCAACAAAACGTAGAAACCACTCGCCAGACTGCCGAAGCCGATCGTGCTAAACAAGTTGCCCTAATCGCTGCCGCGCAGGATGCAGAAACCAAAGCGGTTGAACTGACCGTGCGGGCGAAAGCAGAAAAAGAAGCCGCAGAGATGCAGGCGGCGGCTATCGTTGAGTTAGCCGAAGCTACACGTAAAAAGGGTCTGGCGGAAGCAGAAGCACAACGTGCGCTGAACGATGCTATCAACGTACTTTCTGATGAACAAACCAGCCTTAAATTCAAACTGGCCTTGTTGCAGGCGCTACCTGCGGTAATAGAAAAATCCGTTGAGCCGATGAAATCTATTGACGGTATCAAGATTATTCAGGTCGATGGTCTGAATCGTGGCAGCGCTGCGGGTGATGCAAACACGGGTAATGTGGGGGGCGGAAACCTGGCGGAACAAGCATTATCAGCCGCTCTCTCTTACCGCACACAGGCACCGCTGATTGACTCCTTGCTCAATGAAATTGGCGTTTCAGGCGGCTCACTGGCGGCATTGACTTCACCCTTAACCTCAACAACTCCCGTCGCCGAAAACGTAGAATAAATTTTCAGCTATGAACGTCCCTGGCACAAAAAGCCGGGGATTTTTTATATCTGCGTTCCGCTAAAAAGTGCAAATGATCAGGTTGTTGCAGCATTTTGCGTGACGGCTCGGGGAAGGCAAAACTGCATCAGAGAAAGCATTGCGTGGGGTCTGGCGCTCATCAACAATCGGGGAGTCAGCAGGGGGCTGAAACGGGAAAGCCCCTCCCGAAGAAGGGGCCTTACAGAAGGAAAGGGTTATGATGAAGCTCGTCATCATACTGATTGTGTTGTTACTCGTAAGTTTCGCAGCTTATTAACAGCCAATCAGAGGGGGGAGAAATCCTCCCTCACCCTTGTTCCTTTACTTTAGGTTGAAAAAAAATCAGCGTCAAGAAGGTTTCATTAACACATATCCCTGGCCCAAAAAGCCGGGGATTTTTTATATCTGCGTTCCGCTAAAAGGTGCAAATGCTCAGGACGTTGCAGCGTTTTGCGTGACCGCTCGGGGAAGGCAAAATTGCCTCTGGGAAAGCATTGCGCGGGGTCCGGCGCTCATCAACAATCGGGGGGCAGCAAGGGGCTGAAACGGGAAAGCCCCTCCCGAAGAAGGGGCCTTGTATAAGGAAAGGGTTATGATGAAGTTCGTCATCATACTGGTTGTGTTGTTACTGTTAAGTTTCCCGACTTACTAACAACTCATCAGAGGGGGGAGAAATCCTCCCTTACCCTTGTTCCTTTACTCTAGGTTGAAAAAACAACAGCGTCAATAGGCCTGCCATGTACGAAGCGAGATCTGTGAACCGCTTTCCGGTTAGCCTTT
>ERZ791915.2245-NODE-2245-length-12513-cov-4.809600_pt1 | contig 12513 bp, 10 predicted proteins | sample MGYA00510139_ERZ791915 | MGnify/ENA primary metagenome ERZ791915 (study PRJEB30046, sample SAMN00792117) | human gut metagenome | study: EMG produced TPA metagenomics assembly of the A metagenome-wide association study of gut microbiota in type 2... | reverse complement strand
GTAGGTAAAACAACAACAATCGGGAAATTAGCTTATCAATTCAAGAAAGCGGGCAAATCTGTTTATTTGGGTGCCGCCGATACATTCCGTGCAGCTGCCGTAGAGCAGTTGATGATCTGGGGTGAACGCGTAGGCGTGCCTGTTGTCAAACAGAAAATGGGTGCAGACCCTGCATCTGTCGCTTTCGATACACTGAGTTCTGCTGTTGCCAACAATGCGGATATAGTGATTATCGATACGGCCGGCCGCTTGCACAATAAAGTAGGCTTGATGAATGAGCTTACCAAGATAAAGAATGTCATGAAAAAGGTAGTTCCCAATGCACCGGATGAAGTACTACTGGTACTGGATGGTTCTACCGGACAGAATGCTTTCGAGCAAGCCAAGCAATTTACATTGGCTACGGAGGCGACTGCAATGGCTATCACCAAGTTGGACGGAACCGCCAAAGGCGGGGTAGTGATCGGCATCTCCGATCAGTTCAAGATTCCTGTAAAATACATTGGATTGGGCGAAGGCATGGAAGATTTGCAGGTCTTCCGCAAAAATGAATTTGTTGATTCCCTGTTTGGAGAGAATGCATGAAAAGAAAGAGAATAGATATTATAACTTTAGGTTGTTCTAAAAATTTAGTAGACTCGGAGCAGTTGATGCGTCAGCTGGAAGAAGCAGGATACAGCGTAACTCATGATACAGAAAATCCGGAAGGGGAGATAGCGGTGATCAACACCTGCGGTTTCATCGGTGACGCGAAAGAAGAGTCTATCAATATGATTCTGGAATTTGCAGAAAGAAAAGAAAAAGGCGACTTGAAGAAACTGTTTGTAATGGGCTGTCTTTCCGAGCGTTATTTACAAGAACTGGCCATTGAAATACCACAGGTAGACAAGTTCTACGGCAAATTCAACTGGAAAGAACTCTTGCAAGACTTGGGAAAAACGTACCATGAGGAATTGTATATTGAGCGTACTTTGACCACTCCCAAGCATTATGCTTACCTGAAGATTTCAGAAGGATGTGACCGCAAGTGCTCTTATTGTGCTATTCCCATTATTACAGGACGCCATATATCCAAGTCGATGGAAGAAATACTGGATGAAGTCCGGTATCTGGTATCGCAAGGGGTAAAGGAGTTTCAGGTGATCGCTCAGGAATTGACGTATTACGGAGTCGATCTGTATAAAAAGCAAATGCTGCCCGAATTGATCGAACGTATCTCGGAAATTCCGGGTGTAGAGTGGATTCGTCTGCATTATGCGTATCCGGCACATTTTCCAACGGATTTATTTCGGGTGATGCGGGAACGCGATAATGTCTGCAAATATATGGATATAGCCTTGCAGCATATCAGTGACAACATGTTGAAACTGATGCGTCGGCAAGTAAGCAAAGAAGATACGTACAAGCTGATCGAACAGTTCCGTAAAGAAGTACCGGGTATCCATCTGCGCACTACGCTGATGGTAGGACATCCCGGAGAAACGGAAGAAGACTTTGAAGAGCTGAAAGAATTTGTACGCAAGGCGCGTTTCGACAGGATGGGGGCTTTCGCTTATTCTGAAGAAGAGGGTACTTATGCTGCCCAGCAATATGAAGACTCTATACCACAGGAGGTTAAACAAGCCCGACTGGACGAGCTAATGGATATCCAGCAAGGTATTTCAGCAGAATTGAGCGCTGCAAAAATTGGTCAGCAGATGAAAGTCATCATCGACCGGATCGAGGGAGATTATTATATCGGACGTACGGAATTTGATTCACCGGAGGTAGACCCAGAAGTATTGATCAGTGTTTCCAGAGAAGAACTTGAAGTCGGACAATTCTATCAGGTAGAAGTAACCGATGCGGACGATTTTGATTTATATGCAAAGATATTAAACAAGTATGAATAATAAGGAATTTACATCGGAACTGGCAGACAGACTGGGGTATACTATCAAAGACACTTCTGAACTGATAAGTTCTTTATTGTCTGACATGACACAGGAACTGGAAGACGGGAATGCGATTGCAATACAGGGCTTTGGTTCTTTTGAAGTGAAGAAAAAAGCGGAGCGCATTTCGATCAATCCGTCCACGAAGCAACGTATGCTGGTTCCTCCTAAATTGGTATTGACGTACAGACCCAGCAATACACTGAAAGACAAGTTTAAATAATATATATTTCCCATTATGAATGAAAGACTGACAATTCAAGACCTTATCGACTTATTGGCGGCTAAACATAGCATGACCAAGAAGGATGCCGAAGCATTCGTCAAAGAGTTTTTTCTCTTGATAGAACAAGCCCTGGAGAATGAGAAGACTGTGAAAATCAAAGGATTGGGGACTTTCAAACTTGTGGATGTAGATAGTCGGGAAAGCGTTAATGTCAACACAGGGGAACGTTTCCAGATAAAAGGTCATACCAAAGTATCGTTTACTCCGGACACCAATCTGAGAGATACGATAAATAAGCCTTTTGCACATTTTGAAACGGTAGTATTAAATGAAGGTACGGTATTGGAAGATACCCCTATGGAAGAATCCGATGAGGAGGAAGGTGCGGTTTCTGATACAGAGACTGAAATGATCGACTCTGAAATAGCAGGAAATGCAAATGCCGGTGGAGATATTCAGAAAGAAATACAACTGGAAGAACCTGTAATCGAAGAGCAGCCGACTGCTGAAGCAGTAGCTGTGGCTGAAGTTCCTGAAACTGACGCGAATGAAACCGGTCAACCTGAAACAGAACCGGAACTAATTGCAACAGAAGAACCAGAAGCTGAAGAATTGCCAGAAGTGGAAATTGAACCGGAATCTGTATCTGAGGAAGCCCCAGAAGAAGAGCCTGTAGAGGAATCTTCGGAAACTGTTTTGGAACCTGCTAAGGAACAATCGGAAGAAACAATTATAGAAGAGCAGAAACCAGAGACTGAAACAACAGAAGAGGAGGAAGAGAAAACGGTTATTACAGAAAAAGCGGAAGTTACTGCAGAGCAAATTATAGCCCAAGAGCTTCATAAAGCAAATATGGAGCCTGTCACTCTCCAAGAACAGCCGGAAATAGAACAACCGAAAGCTACCTATACTGATAAAGACAGTAATAAAAAGGAAAAATCAGCTATTCCTTATTTAATAGCAACTATTATTATAGTCTTATTACTGTGCGGAGGAGCTATCCTATTTATTTATTATCCGGATTTGTTCTCATCTTCGTCTGATAAGAATGTAGTTGATATGCCGGAAGTTACTCAACCCGTGCAGCCGGAAGCGCAACTTTCAGATATAATTGCACACAAGGATACTGTGGCGGAAGCAGTCCAACCGCAACCTGTTGTCAAGAGGGAACCGACAGCGGAACCTGTCAAAGCAGAAAGTAAACCTGCCCAACAACAACCAGTTGCTTCGGCATATTCGGATTCCGCATCCTACAAGATAACCGGTACCAAAACAAAATACACAATTAAAGAAGGAGAGACTTTAACGAAAGTTTCATTACGCTTTTACGGTACAAAAGCCATGTGGCCATACATCGTAAAACATAACCCGAAAGTAATCAAGAACCCCGATAACGTACCATACGGTACGACAATCGAGATACCGGAACTTACAAAAGAATAAAAACAAAAAACACCCATTCACCCGGCTCATACAGCAATGTATAGCCGGGTGAAATGTTACGTAAGTACAAAAGCGTATGAAAGTACCTTAATCTAAAGATTTCGCATTGTTTTTTAATAAAAATTAGTTGCAATCGTTAATTATATGGCGTACTTTTGGGAGCGAATTTAGAAGCCTTACACACTAGTAAGTCTTACACCTTAATTAATGAGAATTAAATAATAAAATATTAAGTATTTATGGCTGAATCAATTGATATCCGCGAACTGAATGAGCGGATTGAAAGACAAAGTGCTTTCGTTACCAATCTTACGACAGGTATGGACCAAATCATTGTTGGTCAGAAACATTTGGTTGAATCACTGCTTATCGGATTGCTTTCCGACGGACATGTTCTTTTAGAAGGTGTACCCGGTCTGGCAAAAACTTTGGCTATCAAAACACTCGCTTCCCTGATCGACGCGAAATATAGCCGTATTCAGTTCACTCCCGACTTATTGCCGGCCGATGTTATTGGTACAATGGTTTACAGTCAGAAAGATGAATCTTTCAAAGTACAAAGAGGACCTATCTTTGCCAACTTCGTATTGGCGGATGAAATAAATCGTGCTCCGGCCAAAGTACAGAGTGCTTTGCTGGAAGCCATGCAGGAACGTCAGGTTACTATTGGTAAGGAAACATTCATGTTGCCGGAACCTTTCTTAGTATTGGCCACTCAGAACCCGATTGAACAAGAAGGTACTTACCCGCTTCCTGAAGCACAAGTAGACCGTTTCATGCTGAAAGTAGTGATTGACTATCCGAAGCTGGAAGAAGAAAAACTGATTATCCGTCAGAATATCAACGGTGAGAAGTTCAATGTGAAACCTATCCTGAAAGCAGAAGAAATTATCGAAGCCCGCAAGGTGGTTCGCCAGGTTTATCTGGATGAGAAAATAGAACGTTATATTGTAGATATTGTATTTGCTACTCGTTTCCCCGAGAAATACGATCTCAAAGAACTGAAAGACATGATCGGATTTGGTGGCTCACCTCGTGCTTCTATCAATCTGGCGCTAGCTGCCCGCACATACGCTTTCATCAAACGCCGCGGCTATGTAATCCCGGAAGATGTACGTGCTGTTGCGCATGATGTTCTTCGTCACCGTATTGGACTGACATACGAGGCGGAAGCCAACAACATGACTTCGGACGAAATCATCAGCAAGATTCTGAACAAGGTTGAAGTGCCCTAATCTGCCGTAATATTACAATGCAGTAAAAGGTAGTCAAGTGTATTTTACTTAACTACCTGACTACTTACTACTTTAACTACTGTATAAATGGAAACAAGTGAAATATTAAAAAAAGTTCGTCAGATTGAAATCAAGACACGAGGACTGTCTAACAATATCTTTGCAGGCCAATACCATTCGGCTTTCAAAGGTAGAGGTATGTCGTTCTCTGAAGTCCGTGAGTATCAGTTCGGCGACGATATACGCGACATCGACTGGAATGTGACGGCACGATTCAACAAACCTTATGTGAAGGTGTTTGAAGAAGAGCGCGAACTGACAGTGATGTTGATGGTCGATGTTTCCGGAAGTTTGGAATTTGGTACGGTTAAACAACTGAAGAAGGATATGGTAACGGAAATTGCAGCTACTCTTGCATTTTCCGCTATACAAAACAACGATAAAATTGGTGTGATCTTCTTTTCAGACCGGATAGAAAAGTTTATTCCTCCTAAAAAGGGACGTAAACACATTCTATATATTATCCGCGAACTGATTGACTTCCAGCCGGAAAGCCGTCGTACCAATATTCGTCTCGCATTGGAGTATCTGACTAATGTAATGAAAAGACGTTGTACAGCGTTTATTCTATCTGACTTCATCGATCAGGATAACTTTAAAAACGCTCTGACTATTGCCAACCGAAAGCATGACGTAGTGGCATTGCAGGTTTACGATAGGAGAGTGAGTGATCTTCCTCCGGTGGGACTGATGCGAATAAAAGATGCGGAAACCGGCCATGAACAATGGATCGATACTTCTTCCAAAGCTGTACGCCGGGCACACCGTGACTGGTGGATAAACAAACAGACCGAACTGAACGACACATTTACCAAAAGTAATGTTGACTCCGTATCTGTGAGAACCGACCAGGATTACGTAAAGGCATTGCTGAATTTATTTGCCAAACGAAATTAATGGAATCAAAGATGAATAGAAATATTATTCTGATAGCATTGTTATGTCTGCTTTCTATAGGTAGAGCTGTGGCACAGTCTGTTACAGTGGAAGCTAAGATAGATTCGTTGCAGATATTAATTGGCGAACAGGCGAAAGTACAATTACAAGTAGCGATGGACGCCAAACAACGTGCTGTTTTTCCTGCTTATACCGATACACTGGTACGAGGGGTAGAAATTATAGAAACCGCCAAACCGGATACACAATTTCTGAATGATCGCCAACGAATGCTGATTACTCAGGAATACATTGTTACCTCGTTTGACTCAGCTCTCTATTATCTTCCGCCGATGCCTGTCACTGTGGATGGCAAAGAATATAGATCGAAAGCTCTGGCATTGAAAGTATATTCTATGCCAGTTGACACATTGCATCCAGACCAGTTTTTCGGACAGAAAACGGTGATGAAAGCGCCTTTCGCATGGGAAGACTGGTATGGGCTGATCGGTTGCTCATTTCTTGCATTGCCTTTACTCGGCTTATTGATCTATCTGATCATTCGTATACGTGATAACAAACCGATTATCCGTAAGATAAAAGTAGAACCTAAGTTGCCGCCACATCAGGCTGCTATGAAGGAAATCGAACGTATCAAGAATGAGAAAGTATGGCAGAAAGGACAGCCGAAGGTATATTATACGGAATTGACAGATACTCTTCGTACTTATATTAAAGATCGTTTCGGATTCAATGCACTAGAGATGACTTCTTCTGAAATCATCGATAAGTTATTGGAAATGAATGATAAAGAGGCAATATCAGATTTGAAGGAACTCTTCCAGACAGCTGATTTAGTAAAATTTGCCAAGCATGATCCGCAAATGAATGAAAATGATGCGAATTTGATTAATGCAATCGACTTTATCAACGAAACAAAGCAACCGGAAGAGGAGAATCAGAAACCGCAACCAACGGAAATCACAATTATCGAGAAACGTTCTCTGCGTACTAAAATATTATTAATCTGCGGTATTGTATTCTTGTCAGCAGCATTAATAGGTACTTTTGTATATATAGGTATGCAGCTTTATGATCTCTTTGCATAATGTGGTGTGAATACTAAATAGTAAACTGTTAAATCGAAAATAAAATGGTTTTTGCCAATATTGAATATCTGTTTTTGCTATTATTGCTTATACCTTATATTGTATGGTATATCTTGAAGCGAAAGAAAACTGAAGCTACCCTTCAGATTTCGGATGCACGGGTATATGCGCATACTCCTAAAAGTTATAAGAATTATTTGCTACATGCTCCATTTATACTGCGCGTCATTGCATTGGCTTTGATTATTGTGGTATTAGCGCGTCCGCAAAGCACTAATAAGTGGCAAAACAGCGAAATAGAGGGAATTGATATTATGCTGGCTATCGACGTGTCTACCAGTATGCTGGCGGAAGACTTGAAGCCAAACAGACTGGAAGCTGCTAAAGATGTAGCAGCCGAATTTATTAACGGACGCCCGAATGATAATATTGGTATCACTCTGTTTGCCGGAGAAACATTCACTCAATGCCCGCTGACTGTGGACCATGCCGTATTGCTGGATATGATTCATAATATCAAATGTGGTCTTATTGAAGATGGTACAGCTGTTGGTATGGGAGTTGCAAATGCTGTAACCCGCCTGAAAGACAGTAAAGCGAAATCAAAAGTTATCATCTTATTGACGGATGGTACCAATAATAAAGGAGATATTTCGCCATTGACAGCCGCTGAGATTGCCAAAAGTTTCGGTATCCGTGTGTATACTATCGGAGTGGGTACGAATGGAATGGCTCCATATCCTTATCCGGTCGGCAATACAGTACAGTATATCAATATGCCGGTGGAAATCGATGAGAAAACACTGACTCAGATTGCCGGTACTACCGATGGTAACTATTTCAGAGCTACGAGCAACTCGAAACTGAAAGAGGTATATGAAGAAATTGACAAGCTGGAGAAAACAAAGTTGAACGTAAAAGAGTATAGCAAACGGGAAGAAGACTATCGCTGGTTTGCACTGGCTGCTTTCCTTTGTGTACTACTGGAAGTTTTATTGCGTAATTCAATACTCAAGAAAATTCCGTAGGAATGTTTCGTCAATCGTGATTTGTAACGTAAAATAGGAAGAAGATGTTTCGATTTGAAGAACCTGCATATTTATATTTATTGCTGCTATTACCGTTTTTAGCAGCTTTCTACTTGTATTCCAATTACAGGAGACGGAGAAATATCCGACGTTTTGGAGATCCGGAATTGTTAGCGCAATTAATGCCGGATGTATCTAAATATCGACCGGATGTGAAATTCTGGCTCATCTTTGCCGCTATCGGCTTATTCTCAGTATTGTTGGCTCGTCCGCAATTTGGTTCCAAGCAGGAAACGGTGAAACGTAAAGGAGTGGAAGTGATTATAGCTCTGGATATATCCAATTCTATGCTGGCGCAGGATGTGCAGCCCAGCCGTTTGGAAAAAGCCAAGAGATTAATATCCAGATTGGTAGATGAATTAGATAACGACAAAGTCGGTATGATTGTATTTGCCGGAGATGCTTTTACCCAGCTACCGATCACGAGCGATTATATTTCCGCCAAAATGTTTTTGGAATCTATCAGCCCATCGCTGATTTCCAAGCAGGGTACAGCAATCGGAGAGGCAATTAATCTGGCAACCCGCAGTTTTACTCCGCAAGAAGGAGTGGGACGTGCTATTATTGTCATCACAGATGGTGAAAATCATGAAGGTGGCGCTGTAGAAGCTGCTAAAGCTGCTGCCGAAAAAGGGATTCAGGTAAGCGTGCTGGGAGTAGGTATGCCCGAAGGTGCTCCTATTCCTGTAGAAGGTACCAATGATTATCGCCGTGACCGCGAAGGTAATGTAATTGTAACGCGTCTGAATGAGGGCATGTGTCAGGAAATAGCCAAAGACGGAAAGGGTATCTATGTACGGGTAGATAATTCTAATTCTGCTCAAAAGGCTATCAGTCAGGAAATAAGTAAGATGGCTAAGTCTGATGTGGAATCGAAAATATATACAGATTTCAACGAACAGTTTCAGGCTATTGCATGGATCATTTTACTATTGTTACTAGCTGAGATGTTAATTTTGGATCGTAAGAATCCATTATTCAAAAACGTTCATCTTTTCTCTAATAAGAAGTAAGCTATGCGTATGTTAAAAATGAAATATATCCTGTTCGCTGCTTTTCTGTTATTGGCTGTTGGTGTTTCGGCACAGAAAGCAGAGCGTGACTATATCCGCAAAGGAAATCGTCTGTTCAATGATAGTGTATTCGTAGATGCAGAGGTTAATTACCGCAAGGCTTTGGAAGTTAATCCTAAATCTGCTGTATCCATGTACAATTTGGGAAATACGCTCTCACAGCAACAAAAGTTTCAGGAAGCCATGGAGCAATATGATTCTGCCAGCAAAATAGAAAAGGATAAAATGAAATTGGCACACATTTACCATAATATGGGGGTGCTTTTTCAAGCTGGTAAAGATTATGCAAAAGCTGTGGATGCCTACAAAATGTCGTTGCGCAACAATCCTGCAGATCATGAAACACGGTATAACCTGGCACTCGCTCAAAAGATGCTGAAAGACCAACAGAATCAGCAGGATCAAGATCAAAATCAGGATCAGAATAAAGATCAGCAGCAGAAACAAGACCAGAAACAGGACCAAAACAAAGATAAACAGAACGATCAGAAGAAAGACGATCAAAAGGATCAGCAACAACCGCCGAAGCCTGAAAAACAAGATAATCAGATGTCAAAGGAAAATGCTGAGCAGTTACTTAATTCTGTAATGCAAGATGAGAAAGACGTACAGGACAAAGTGAAGAAACAACAGAAGGTTATTCAGGGCGGTCGTCTAGAAAAAGATTGGTAATAATAAAAAGTTGATGATATAAATTTCATAAGCAATGAAAAAACTGATTGTTATATTGATGGCATTGATAGCATATAGCACCCAAGCGCTTGCCGACAAGGTGTCATTCACTGCTTCCGCTCCCGATGTAGTGGTTGTAGGGGATCAATTCAGGCTATCTTATACAGTAACCACACAAAAAGTTAAAGACTTTCAGGCACCGTCTATCAAAGGATTCGACGTCCTGATGGGGCCAAGCCGTTCTCAGCAAAGCAGTACACAGATAATGAATGGTAATGTCACCTCTACAAGTAGTATTACATTCACTTATATATTGATGGCAAATACTGCCGGTGAATATACAATCCCCGGAGCTTCTATTGTAGCTGATGGCAACCAGATGGTTTCAAACTCCGTAAAGGTGAAGGTTTTGCCACAAGACCAGGCTGGTAATGGAGGACAAAATGACGGTAGCTCATCTGCACGCTCTTCATCTGGTACAAGTGTATCTAATCAGGATTTGTTTATCACGGCAACTGCCAGTAAAACGAATGTATACGAGCAGGAAGCATTTGTCTTGACCTATAAAATATACACCAGAGAGCATGACTTGCAATTAAATAATGCCAAACTGCCTGACTTTAAAGGATTTCATTCTCAAGAAATTGAAATGAATGCAAATGCAAGATGGACACAGGAGCATTATAAAGGACGTAACTATAATACGACAATCTATCGCCAATTTGTATTATTTCCCCAGCAACCGGGTAAGTTATTTATAGAACCGGCACAGTTCCAGATGGCGGTAGGTAAAGCTGTACAATCTGACGATCCTTTTGATGCATTTTTCAATGGTGGAAGCAATGTAGTTAAAGTACCGAAATCTATCGTTACTCCTAAAATAGCAATTAATGTCAATCCGCTTCCTGCTGGTAAACCTGCAAACTTTTCAGGTGGAGTGGGAGAGTTCAACATTTCTTCTTCCATCAATAGCAAGGAGCTGAAAACTAATGATGCTATCACTATCAAGTTAGTCATCTCCGGAACTGGAAACCTGAAACTGATTTCTAATCCGGAAATTAAATTTCCAGATGACTTTGAAGTATATGATCCAAAGGTGGACAACCAAGTCAGATTAACTCAGGAAGGTCTAACAGGAAATAAAGTTATTGAGTATCTGGCTATTCCAAGACATGCTGGCAATTATAAAATTCCGGGGGTATCTTTCAGCTATTTCGATATCCGTTCAAAATCTTACAAAACGTTGAAAACGGAAGACTATGTAATCAATGTTGAGAAAGGTGCAGGAAATGCTGATCAGGTGATTGCCAATTTCACCAATAAAGAAGACTTGAAAGTATTGGGTGAAGATATCCGTTACATTAAGCAAAATGAAGTTACTCTCCAACCTAAGGGTAGTTTCTTCTATGGCTCAATGACCTATTGGCTGTTCTATATCATTCCTGCTCTAGCCTTCATCATCTTCTTTATCATCTACCGCAAACAAGCCGCTGCAAATGCCAATGTTGCTAAGATGAAAACAAAGAAAGCTAATAAGGTAGCAACCAAACGCATGAAACTAGCCGGTAAGTTGCTCTCTGAAAACAAGAAAGATGCCTTCTATGATGAAGTACTGAAAGCATTGTGGGGATATATCAGCGACAAACTTAGTATTCCGGTTTCCCGTTTGTCGAAAGACAATATTGAAGAGAAGCTGAGAAACCATGGAGTAAGTGAAGAACTAATTAAAGAATTCCTGAATGCATTGAATGATTGTGAATTTGCCCGTTTCGCTCCAGGTGATGAAAATCAGGCAATGGATAAAGTTTATTCTTCTTCAATAGAAGTGATAAGCAGAATGGAAAATTCAATAAAACATTAACCCAGAAGAGATTGTGTCATGAAAAAAATATTGTTTTTTATATTATTATCAATGTCAGTCACTTGTTTCGGACAAGAAACTCAAAGCATTGATTCTATACAAACAACCGAAGCTGATTCTATCCATGCGGGTTCACATACATTTTCTGATACGAAATTGGAAGATGTAACAAAAGCCGAAGGAGATTCCGCATATATAAAAGCTGATTATGCAACTGCTATCCAAATATATGAATCCTTATTAAAAAATGGGGAATCTGCAGATGTGTACTATAATTTAGGAAACAGTTACTACAAAGCTGGAGAAATAGCAAAAGCCGTACTCAACTACGAACGTGCTTTGCTTATGAAACCAGGAAACAGCGACATCCGTGCCAATCTGGAAGTGGCACGCGCTAAAACAATAGATAAAGTAGAACCTGTTCCGGAAGTTTTCTTTGTATCATGGGCCAAAGCCTTGATAAACAGTATGAGTGTAGACGCATGGGCTACATGGGGAATTGTCTCCTTTATTCTATTTATCATCGCTCTTTACTTCTTTATTTTCTCCAAGCAGATTATACTGAAAAAAGGAGGATTTATATCAGGTATCGTTTTCTTAATTGTTGTAATATGCTCTAATCTTTTTGCTTCAGAGCAAAAAGAACGTTTAGTAAATAGAAGCGAAGCGATCGTCATGAATCCTAGTGTAACAGTTCGCAGCACTCCGAGTGAAAGTGGAACAAGTTTGTTCATCCTTCATGAGGGACGTAAGGTCAGTATCAAAGATAACTCAATGAAAGAATGGAAAGAAATTCGCTTGGAAGACGGCAAAGTAGGATGGGTACCGGCTTCCGCTATTGAAGTGATATAAAATTCGTAAACAGAATTTAGGAATTTAGGAAAAAAGATAAGCAAATAATTTGTTTTATCTTTTTTTTTGCTTAAGTTTATAGCG
>ERZ791915.2239-NODE-2239-length-12528-cov-2.626874_pt1 | contig 12528 bp, 10 predicted proteins | sample MGYA00510139_ERZ791915 | MGnify/ENA primary metagenome ERZ791915 (study PRJEB30046, sample SAMN00792117) | human gut metagenome | study: EMG produced TPA metagenomics assembly of the A metagenome-wide association study of gut microbiota in type 2... | reverse complement strand
CCCCGCCGGTTCGCTTGAAGCATCCGGACCCGCGGCCCATCCGGCACCGGGAGGCCCTGTGCCGGAAAATTTACCGTGACCTCTTTCCCGGATCAATCCGGTTATCGCCGGACCGGGCACTATTCGACACCACCACAAAAAAGACCAGAAGTGAAAACCAATTTCAGCTTGCGTTACGCGTCGAACCCGCGTGATGCGAAAAATTACGATACGGCACGCCTGCGCGAGGAGTTCCTCGTCGAGCGGCTGATGGCTCCCGATGAGATCAACCTCACCTATTCGATGTACGACCGCCTGATCGTGGGCGGCGCGATGCCGGTGGACGAGGCGCTCAGGCTCGAGCCGGTGGACATCTTGCGGGCCGACTACTTTACCGAGCGCCGCGAGGTGGGAATCATCAACGTCGGGGGCGCTGGAACCGTCACCGTCGAAGGAGAGACCTACGCGATCGGTTTCAAGGAGGCCCTCTACATCGGCCGCGGCAACCGGGAGGTGGTCTTCCGCAGCGACGACAAAGCGGCTCCCGCGAAATTCTACTTCAACTCGGCCCCGGCGCATACCGCCTACCCGACTACGAAAGTGACGCGTGAAAAGGCCGTTATCCTCGAACTCGGCTTGCTCGAGGAGAGCAACCACCGTGTGATTAACCGGATGATCGTGCAGGAGGTACTGCCCACCTGCCAGCTGCAGATGGGGATGACCGAACTGAAGCCGGGCAGCGTCTGGAATACGATGCCGCCCCATACCCACGACCGCCGCATGGAGGCTTATTTCTATTTCGACCTGCCCGAGACGCAGGCCGTCTGCCACTTCATGGGGCAAACCGACGAGACGCGCCACATCTGGATGAAAAAAGACCAGGCCGTGATTTCGCCGTCGTGGTCGATCCACTCGGCCTGCGCGACGATGAACTACACGTTCATCTGGGGTATGGCGGGCGAGAACCTCAATTACAACGACATGGACGGCGCGGCCGCCACGGACCTCCGTTAACGGGGTCCGGTCCGGCGGGATGCCTCCGGCCGGAGTCCTTTACGGGCGACTGCAGCGGGAAGGACGGCCTCAATCCGGCTGATGTCCCTGTTGCGGAGTCCGGACACAGGAGTCTCCCGCAGTTCTTTCGCAATGAAACGATAAGCAAGTACCAATAAATTTAATGTTATAACTGTTATGGAAAAAGTAAATGCAATGTTCTCGCTGGAGGGCAAGGTAGCCCTCGTAACGGGCGCCTCTTACGGCATCGGATTCGCACTGGCAACGGCTTTTGCCCGCGCAGGCGCGAAAATCGCGTTCAACGACATCAAACAGGAGCTCGTGGACAAAGGGCTCGCTGCATACAAGGAGGAAGGTATCGACGCCAAAGGCTACGTCTGCGACGTGACCAACGAGGAGCAGGTGAATGAACTGGTGGCCAAGATCGAGAAGGAACTGGGTTCGGTGGATATCCTGGTGAACAACGCCGGTATCATCAAGCGCATCCCGATGGTGGATATGAGCGCCGCTGAATTCCGCCAGGTGATCGACGTCGACCTGAACGCTCCGTTCATCGTGTCGAAAGCCGTGATCCCCGGTATGATCAAGAAGGGCGCGGGCAAGATCATCAACATCTGCTCGATGATGAGCGAACTGGGCCGCGAAACCGTTTCGGCCTATGCTGCGGCCAAAGGCGGCCTGAAGATGCTGACCCGCAACATCGCGTCGGAGTACGGCGAGTACAACATCCAGTGCAACGGCATCGGCCCGGGTTACATCGCTACCCCGCAGACCGCGCCGCTGCGCGAACGCCAGGCGGACGGCTCGCGCCATCCGTTCGATTCGTTCATCATCGCGAAGACTCCGGCCGCACGCTGGGGTACCCCCGAAGACCTGATGGGCCCGGCGCTGTTCCTCGCCAGCAAGGCTTCGGACTTCGTGAACGGCCATGTGCTGTATGTGGACGGCGGTATCCTCGCCTACATCGGCAAGCAGCCCAAATAATTCGTCGCCCGGCGGTTGCGGTGCCGTGAGGATTCGGTGCGCCGCAGTTGCGGGTAACTAAAAACAGATCGCGATACGGGTGCGGCGGTGGAGACTGTCGCACCCGGATCGATTGATAAAAACAACCGATACAGAGATGAAAAGTCTGATCATTGTATTGGCCGCGCTGCTGGCGGCCTGTACGGGCGGGCGGCAGGCGACCGTCACCGTCGAGAACGACCTGGCCGTTTCCCGTGAGAACGAAACCGTCGAACTGTCGTGGAAGACGCTCAATACGAAAATCGCGGAGCTGACGGCTGAGAATGTGATCGTCACCAACGCCAAGGGCGAGCAGATTCCTTCGCAGGTGATCTATGCGGGCGAAGCGGCGCCGCAGGCGCTGATCTTCCAGGCCAGCGTCGATGCCGAAGGATCGAGTGTCTATACCGTGACCAAGGGCGTGCGCGGCGAGTTCAAGTCCCGTGCCTACGGCCGTTTCGTACCCGAGCGCATGGACGACTACGCATGGGAGAACAACCTCGCGGCGTTCCGGCTCTACGGTCCCGCGCTGGAGAAGATCATGGTCAGCAACGGTATCGACTACTGGGCCAAATCGACTCCGAACCTGGTGATCGACGACTGGTACAAGAAAGACCTCGGCGGCGAGGGCAGCTACCACCTCGACACGGGCGAGGGCTGCGACTGCTACAACGTGGGCCAGACCCTCGGGATGGGCGCTTCGGCTCCGTATGCGGGCGGCAAATTGTGGTACAGCCGCAACTTCAGAGAGGCCGAGACGCTTGACAACGGGCCGATCCGCACTACGGCGAAAATCACATACGCCCCGTTCGACGTGGACGGTCGGCAGGTGTCGCTGGTGAAGATCATTTCGCTGGATGCGAACACGCACTTCAACCGGATTGCCGATATCTATTCGGGCGGTCCGGATACGCTCTCCATTGCTGCGGGGATCGTGATCCATGCAGGAGCCGAACTGTTTCCCGGAGAGTCTTACTACGCGCTCTATGAACCGGCTTCCGATTCGCACAGCGGCAATGACGGCCCGTTGGGAGGTTCCGTGGTGATGCCCGGCGGCAAGCCCGAACGTATCGGCGACATTGCCGCCTGCGTCGGGACGGCCCGCAGCGGACAGCCGCTCATGTACTACATGGGTGCCGGCACGAGTAAGCAGGATATTTCGGCCGAGCAGTGGGTGCTGATGACTACCCGGGAGCAGATGCTGTTGCAGCATCCGCTGAAAGTGACCCTCTCCGGCGAATAGTCTTCCCGGATGTGTAGGCCTTCGGACGATAAAGTCGCTCCGGTCGGCGCTATTGGACGGGTCGGTCGATCCGAAGGGCATAGCCGATCCCGTTCGAAGGAAACAATCGGATAAAAGGACATGCAAAAAGGACGCGTTGAGCGTCCTTTTTTTGTTGCGGGAGGGGTACGGTTTTTACGATCCGTTGCCGGTTCTGTGAACCGTTACTGTTGCTGCGATTCGTCGAACGGACGGATCAGCGTGTAGTATTTGGCCAGCATCTGGTCTACTTCCCAGAACGGGGGATAGCCTTGTACGAGGTAGTCGAGGTATTGCGAAGCGGCTTTTTCGATGCGTTGTGGCAATGCAGTGCGCGCTTCGGCGGGAATGACCACGCGGAAAGCCGTTCCGGCAGGTTCGATCCCCAGGCCCGGACACAGCGGGGCGAGTTGCCCGAGCGCCGCCAGCAACGATTGAGCGAAGCGGGCCGAATCGGTGCCCGGCGCCGGTACGATGTACAGTTGGGGAAGTGCGCCGCCTCGTTCCACGAGCGTCAGGGTCGCTTTCTCCCCTTGCAGCGCCAGTTTCCGGTAGGGAGCCGGAAGCGCCTGCGGGATGCCGGTCGTCCCGACTGTCATTCCTGCCGTCGTCCCGGCATCTGCGTGCGATGCCGCCTTATCCTCCGGAGCGGTGGCGGCAGTTGCCGGGGATTCGCGTTGGGCCGGGGCCGTCCCGCTGCCGGGCAGGTAGTGGCGAATGCTCACGCTCGTGTGCACCCCGTTGAGAACGTAGCGTAACTCCCCGTTGCCGGGCAGTCGCAGCGTGTCGCCGGAGCGGTAGGGCTGTAATGCGGGCGGAAGGGCGGCCGAACCGCTGGCGCGGAGGTATTCGCGTTCGGGAACTGCGGCGGGGTATTGCCGGGCCGAGGTGAACTGGATCTGGCGGTTGTATTTGATCCGCTCCCGGCCGAAGACGGCCAGTTGGATCAGGTCGATGCGCGGTGCGGCGGCGAGCAGGAAGGCGTTTTGCAGTCCGAGGCTGTCGGCGGGGTAGCTCCAGTCGTCGTAATCGGCCGGGGCGGTTTCGAAAGCGGAATTATCCCGGCTTTCACCTTTCGCATTAGCCGTTTTGTCGTTTGCGGGCGGCCCGGTTATCCCGGGACGTAAGGCCGTGGAACTTCCCGTACCCTCCATGCGCACGGTGAAAAGCGGCAGGACGCTTTCCGATACGATGGCCGGGGCTTCGGGCGAACCGCAAAGCTGGATGCCGAAGAAGTCGGCGTTGCGGGCGAGGGCCTGTTGCAGCAGGGCTGCGATCTCGTATCGTTCGGGCATCAGTTCGTAGAGCACCAGTCCTTTTTCGTCCGCGAGGCCCAGCGAGCGTTCCAGTTCGCGGAACTCCGGCGTGCCGGAGGCCAGCGGTGCGGTCGAGAGCACGTTCAGGCCTGCACCGATGCAGGCGGCCGAATAACCTGCCGCCGTTGCGGTGCGTCCCGAAAGCAGCGCGACGTTGCCGGGCTTTTCTCCGAGCATCCGCGCGAGGAAATCCCCCTCGTTGCTGACCACTTCGTTCCACGAGGTGGCCGAGTCGGGGCGGCTGTTGAAGGCGTTGATCCGTGCGAGGTAACTTTGCAGTCCTTCGCCCTCGGGGGCGAAGACGTGTACGGTACGGTTGATCTGCGGGTTCATGCGGGATTGTACCTGAGCGAGCTGTTCGTCGGCAGGGTGCAGCACGATCAGTTCCGCTTCGCCCTGCGCTCCGGTGAAGGCGCTCCGGTTCGGCGTGCCGCAGCCGCAAAACAGGGTTGTGCATGCCAAAAGGATAATGGATCTTTTCATATCAATGGGATTAATGAACGGCCGTGTGATGGCGGTTGGACGGCCGGACATCTGGTTACGGCGGGTTGTGTGTGGATTGTGTGCCGGTTGCGGTTCAACGGTGCGGGCCCGGGCGGATGTCGGCGGCGGCGCCCGCTACGGGACTTCCCGACAGTCCGCCTGTGATGACGGTTAGCCCGAAGATACCTTTCGTTAGCATCAGTTTTTTGGTTCCTCCCTGTCGGGTCCGGTTGTAGACCGCCTGCGATACGGGAACGGTTTTTTCCTGTCCGTTTGCGAAAGCCAGACGCAGGAAATACGACCGTCTTACGCCATTGGCAACGTATCTGTATTTGCCGGCCCGGCGGGTCATTTGCCGCTCTTTGGTGTGTTTCGACACGACCGATGCCTGCTCCCGGCGGGTAGCTTCCGGGCCAGAGGGCAGGTAATAGTTGCCGTCGAGGACAAAGGCCGTGCAGAAAGTCGTTACGAGGAACAAATGACAGGCTGTGCGGAGAATGCCGTTGTCCGGAACGACCAGCCATTTCCAGCTGTTCCGCAGCGGCAGCGTAACGATTGCGACCGACAAAGCCGCAGCCAACAAAATCCATCCGTTGATGACCGTCTTTTCGTAAATGCAGTAGGCTTGTACGGCTACGGTTACGGCGACTACCAGGTAGCACAGCCGCAGGAAGTGGCGAAGTTTCCCTTTTGTTAAGTCGGCGTTGTTCGTCTGTGGTGCTGTCATGCCTGTCGTTTTCGTAGTCCGCGCCTCGCTTTTTTAAAGAGCGTGGGTTGTTCCGAGGCGGTTTCGTTCGTACGGTTCCGGTGCTTTCCTGTTCCTTCTCTTCCTGTGCGATGTATGGTAGCCCGATCGTGCGGCTTATCTCTGCAACAGCTCGTCCGGGGCGAATTCGACCGGAGCGAACTCCGTGTGGCCGTCCAGCGAGAAGCGGATGTAGGTGATCGGTACGCCCTGGGCGAGGAATCGCTTTTCATAAGTGGTCTTGATCGACAGCAGGTCGTCCGCAAATCCGGTGCCGTAAATGTCGGTGTTGCAAGCCTCTATGGGTAAGGCGTTGCCTTCGGCCACCGTACGCGTGTAGTCGTGCAGGTGCCGGCAGTCGCTTTTGAGGTGGATCGGTCCGCCCGGGCGCAGGAAGCGGGCGTAGCGGGTAAGGAATTCCGGTGCGGTGAGGCGTTTCTTCACACGCCCCTTGCGCAGCTGCGGGTCGGGGAACGTGATCCAGATTTCGTCCACTTCGCCCGGTGCGAAGCAGGAGTCGATGAACTCGATGCGCGTGCGCAGGAAGCCCGCGTTGCGCATCTCCTGTTCGGTCGCGGTTTTTGCGCCGCGCCACATCCGAGCGCCCTTGATGTCTACGCCGATGAAGTTTTTGTCGGGGTAGCGTTCGGCCAGCGAAACGGTGTATTCGCCGCGCCCGCAGCCCAGTTCGAGTACGACCGGGTTCGGATTGCCGAAAAAGTCTTCGCGCCAACGGCCTTTGAGCCTGAAATCGGTGCGGAATACCTCTTCGAATTCGGGCTGTACCATGCAGCGGAAAGTGAGGTTCTCGGCGAAACGCCTCAGTTTGTCTTTTCCTCGGGCCATATATCGGTTCGGATTGAAATCGGGTTGTGTTCAGGTATTGGCTGTTAGTGTGTTTGCTGTTCGTATAGCGGCGCTTGCGGGTGCGTGCGGGTCCGGCTGTTTCTGCGGCGCTACGGTTTTTCCGCTTTGCGGTTCGGGCCGCAACGGCGTGTGCCGGGAAAGCGCGCGTTGCCGGTTTCAGGCCGGGGCGGGGTTACGGGCCGGGATGCGGTTTTACCGGATGTCGATGCCCACGGCGGCCACTCCTTCGATGCTTCCGCCGGGCATTACCGGTGAAAAGGTGAACAGGTAGCGTCCCGGGCGGGCGAACGTCGTGCGCGTGCGCACCAGCTGTTCTCGGTCGAAAAAGAGGCCCGCTTCGGGAACCCCGTCGAACGCCCGGATGCTGACCGTGTCGCGCCACTTGTAACCATCTGGCGTCGTGGTCGTGACGGCGAGCGTGAGCCGGTCGTAGCCGAAATTATTCCGGAGGCGCGCCGTGACATAGAGCGTGCGCTCGGAGAGCGTGTCGCGGTTGTCGTACGCGACCGTCGCCGGGCTCCCCCAGCCGCCGGGGTCGGTCTCCGCGACCCGGATCTCGAGCGGCGAGAGACAGCCGGTCGCTAGGACGGTGCAGCCCGCCGCACAGGCCATCGCCGCCCGGCGAAGGCGGGACGGGTAACGGTTGGCTGCCTGTCCGGTTCGGCGGACGTAAGCTGTGTCTCGGAAAGGGGGTGTGCGCCGGGCCATGGTTCAGTCGCAGGGGTGCGGGTCTTATTCCGCCGGGGAGTTTCCTCCGTTGCGGTCGTTACCGTTGTTGTTGCCACCGTTTGTGCGCGGGCCGTTCCCGGCGTTGTCGCCGCCGTCCGCAGGGGTGCCGTTTCGATTGCCGTTATTGTTCCCGGTATTCGCTGGAACCCGGTTCGGCCTGTTGCCGCCGTTCGGATTAATGTTGTTGTCGTTCGGGTTCGGGCCGTCGGGCCTGCGTCCCCGTCCCCGGCTGCGCCGTTGTTGCTCTTCGCCGCGCAGGGCCTGTCCGTCCGGTTGGGTGGGCCGGGGCTGCCGCCGCTGCTGCGGCCCACCCGGTTGTCCGTTGTTGCGGGTGTTCGGCCGCTCTTCTCTGGAAGCGGAGCCCTGCGGCCGGTCTGGGCGGTTGTCGCCGCGTCCGCGCCGGTTGCTGTTCGGACGACCGGCGCCGCCGGCCTGCGGATTTTCACTGCCGGAACGCCTCGGGGCGTCGCCGGAGCGGCCTGCGGTGCGGGCTTCACGGCCTTCCTCGCTGCGGGAACCGCTGCGGGCGTTCTCTCCGCCGTTGTCGCGGTCGGACCGTTTCCGGTCGCGTCCTTTGCGGCGCTTGGCCCCCTGCTTGTCGAAGCGGGTGAGGCTCTCCTCGCCCACGCCGTCCGAGAAGGTCGGTTCGTTGGTGACGGCCGACAGGTCCACGTCGCTCAGGCGGTCGGGCTTGACGCCCTGCCGGTTGAGGCGGATGATCTCCTTGACGCGCTCGACGCTCAGCGGCTGCATGCCGCCCAATGCGTGCGGGTCGCTGCTGAACCACATCGTGTGGCTCAGGATGTCGGTCTTGACCAGGTAGTATTCGCCGTCGAGTATCTGCAGCGGTTCGCGCACGCGCGGAAAATCCTTGCGGGCGTCGAGGTAGGTGTCCAGTTCGTACACGAGGCAGCACTTCAGTTTGCCGCACTGCCCGGCCAGTTTCTGCGGGTTGAGCGAGATCTCCTGGTGGCGTGCCGCGTTGGTCGTTACCGAGACGAAGCTCGAAATCCACGATGCACAGCACAGTTCGCGGCCACACGACCCCAGCCCGCCGATGCGTCCGGCCTCCTGGCGCGCGCCGATCTGCTTCATCTCGATGCGGATACGGAACTGCTCGGCGAAAATTTTGATCAGTTCGCGGAAATCCACGCGCTCGTCGGCGATGTAGTAAAAAATAGCCTTGATTTTGTCGCCCTGGTATTCGACGTCGCCGATCTTCATGTTGAGTCCCAGTTCGGCCGCAATCTGCCGCGAGCGGATCATCGTCGTGTGCTCGAGCGCGATGGCCTCCTGCCACTTCTCGATGTCGCCCGGCTTCGCCTTGCGGTAGATCTTTTTGAACTCGCCGTTGAGCGGGTTGAAGCCGACGCGCTTCATCTGGCGTGCGACCAGGTCGCCCGTGAGCGAGACGATGCCGATGTCGTGGCCCGGGGAGGCCTCCACCGCCACGATGTCGCCCGTTTTGAGCGGCAGGTTGTTTACGTTGCGGTAGAAACTTTTGCGCGTATTTTTGAAGCGTACCTCGAAAATGTCGTCGGGGAATACTTCCGGCATGCCTTCGAGCCAGTTGGTCGAGCCGAGCTTGTAGCAGCCCGTGCAAACTTCGGCCGACGTCTCGCCGCCACGGCGGCAGAACGAGCAGCCGCGTCCCACGTCGAGACTGCAGTCGCAGTCGCCTTCGGGGCGGGGGGAAGTATGGTTGTCGTGTTTCGGATCCATGTGTTTTTCCGGTCGGCAGGGGGGTCCCTGCGGGTTTCTATTCTATGTTGGCCGTCAGTGCATTGGACGGGGCCGTGCCGGGCCGTCGTGCGGGCATAATGACGCTTTGCAAAGATAATAAAAAAAACGGGATTGCCGCGGGGGGCGCATTGCGGTGTGCGGGTCCGCGTTTCGGCAGCGGCCGGACGCGGGAATAAAATGCCGGGCCGGGCTGAAAAACTGCCGGGACGGTAAGGAAACGTTGCGAAAATATGTTATTTTTGACAAAACAAATCTAAAACCTACGCGCTATGGAGGTCAAGAAACTGATGGACGAACTCGCAATGCGTCACCCCGGCGAGAGCGAGTACCTGCAGGCGGTACACGAAGTGCTGCTTTCGATCGAGGAGGTTTACAACAGTCATCCGGAATTCGAGGCGAACCGCATCGCCGAACGGATTGTGGAACCGGACCGTATTTTCACATTCAAAGTGCCTTGGGTGGACGACCGGGGTGCGGTGCATGTGAATATCGGTTACCGCGTGCAGTTCAACAATGCGATCGGCCCTTACAAGGGCGGGCTGCGGTTCCATCCGAGCGTGAACCTGAGTATCCTGAAGTTCCTCGGATTCGAGCAGATATTCAAGAATGCGCTCACTACGCTCCCGATGGGCGGTGCGAAGGGCGGTTCGGATTTCGATCCGAAGGGGAAGTCCGACGCGGAGGTGATGCGCTTCTGCCAGGCGTTCATGACCGAATTGTGGCGCTATATCGGTCCGGAGACGGACGTGCCGGCGGGCGACATCGGCGTCGGCGGCCGCGAAGTGGGGTATTTGTACGGCATGTACCGCAAGTTGGCCCGCGAGAATACCGGCGTATTGACCGGTAAGGGAATGACCTTCGGCGGCTCGTTGATCCGTCCCGAAGCGACCGGTTTCGGAGCGGTCTATTTTGTCAGGCAGATGCTCGAAACGGCCGGTGATTCGCTGCGGGGCAAGGTGATCGCGTTGTCGGGTTTCGGCAACGTAACCTGGGGCGTGGCGCTCAAAGCCGTGCAGGAGGGCGCGAAAGTGGTGACCGTGTCGGGCCCGGACGGCTATGTCTGCGACGAGGCGGGGTTGGACGGCGAGAAGATCGGCTACCTGCTGGAGCTGCGCGCATCGAACAACGATGTGGTGGCGCCCTATGCCGACCGTTTCCCGGGCGCGAAGTTCGTTCCGGGGCGCAAGCCGTGGGAAGTGAAGGCGGATATCGCGATGCCCTGTGCGACACAGAACGAGCTCGACGGCAGGGATGCCGAAGCGCTGGTCGCAAACGGGGTGAAATATGTGGCCGAGGTGTCCAACATGGGGTGTACGCCCGAAGCCGCAGACCTCTTTATCGCCCGGGAAATTCCGTTCGGGCCGGGTAAGGCGGTCAATGCCGGCGGTGTGGCCACTTCGGGCCTGGAGATGTCGCAGAACGCGATGAAGATGAGCTGGAGCGCGGCCGAAGTGGACCGGCGGCTGCAGGAGATCATGACTTCGATCCACGACGTTTGCGTCCGGTACGGCACCGGCCCGGACGGCTACGTCAATTATATGAAGGGCGCGAACATCGCCGGGTTTATGAAGGTGGCCCGCAGCATGGTCGAACAGGGGGTCCTGTAACGGCGCCGGTCCGGGGCGGGCCCCGGGCGGACGGCGTGCGGCGGAGGTTTCGATTCCGCATGCGGGAGGAACCGATAGCCGCAAAGGGACAAGGAGACAGAAATCTTATTTTCCTCATACAAACAACCGAATCGAAAGGAAATGACAAGCGAAAAGATCAAAGGGCTGGTAGCCGCTACGGTGACCCCGATGAAAGCGAACGGGGAGGTGAACCTGCCTGCGCTGGACAGCTATGTGAAGCATCTCGAGAAGCAGGGGTTGGCGGGCGTATTCGTCAACGGCACCACCGGCGAGGGATTGCTGATGACCTCCGACGAGCGCAAGGCGGTGGCCGAGGCGTGGATGGCCTATAAAGATAAGTTCAAAGTGATGGTGCATGTAGGCGGTACGAGTTATGCGGCCGCCGTCGACCTGGCGCGCCATGCCGAAAAGATCGGCGCCGATGCGATTTCGGCGATGGGTCCCTGTTTCCTGCCCCCGTCGCGGGCCGAGGAGCTGGTGGCGTTCAACAAGATCGTCGCGGCGGCGGCCCCCGGCACTCCGTTTTACTATTACCACATTCCGGGCACGTCGCACGTCAACGTCAGCATGCTCGATTTCCTGAAACTCGGTGAAAAGGAGATTCCGACGCTGCGCGGCATCAAGTACACCACCTACGATTCGATGACGATGCAGGAGTGCATCGCCTACCGAGGCGGCTACTACGACATCCTGCACGGCCACGACGAGACCATTCTCACCGGACTGATGCTCGGTGCGACGGGCGGTGTGGGCACTTCGTACAGCGTGACGGGCGAGCTTTACAATAAACTGCTCGACACTTTCTGGGCCGGAGACCTCGCCGGGGCGGTGAAACTCCAGGAGAAGGCTGTCGAGTTTATCCGCGTGCTGATCAAGTACGAAAATTCGGTGGTCGGCATCAAGGCCATCCTGCAGATTATGGGCGTCGACTGTGGCCCGGTGCGGCTGCCGATGCGCAACCTGACCCCCGACCGGATGAGAGCGCTCGAAGCGGACTTGCGCGCGATCGGCTGGATTTGAGCGCCGCCCGTCCGGACGGTTTCCGTGTTTAAACGCTGTTGTACCGTTGCCCGTTGCGTTGCCGTTGAGGTGCCTGCCGGGCTGTTGAATTGTCGCGCCCGGGCGGTTATGCCGTCTCTGTCGTGCAGTTGGACGGCCGTTGTCTTCCTGCGGCAGGCTGCAGCCGTGTCGCTGTCCTTGCATCCGTATGCCTGTCAGGGCGTACGAATGCCCGGATTACGGATGTGCGGATGCGAAGGCACACGGAACAGGGGCACGCGGGCACAATGCCGGATGTACGTACACGGATTATGATGTGCCTGCACGGATTATGGGCCGAATGCGGAACGGCGCCCCGGCTGTCGCATTCCCGCCCGGACTCCGGGCGGGAGGGAATACCCTATTAACCTAAACCTGAAAACCTGAACGAATGAACCTTCTTGCTGCAACACCTTCTTCCGACGGTATGATCGCGGGCGCGGCGACCGGCTTCCGGCCGCTCGACTGGACGGTCGTGGTGCTTTTCCTGCTCTGGATGCTCTGGATCGGCTACCGCTCGGGGCGCCGCAACCGCACGGCCGAGGATTATGTGCTGGGCGGCCGCACGATGAACCCCGTGATGGTCGGTATTTCGCTCTTCGCGACGCTGCTCAGCACGCTGAGCTACCTGTCGTATCCGGGCGAAATGGTCAAGTACGGGCCGGTGGTCTTTATCGGGCTGGCGGCGTTTCCGGTCGCGTACTACATCGTGAGCCGGCTGAT